>ERZ1292640.1990-Hain-H43-02um-R1-1990-length-16684-cov-6_pt1 | contig 16684 bp, 11 predicted proteins | sample MGYA00564404_ERZ1292640 | MGnify/ENA primary metagenome ERZ1292640 (study PRJEB36523, sample SAMEA6512636) | groundwater metagenome | collected 2019-01-08 | study: AquaDiva: Metagenomics assemblies of 32 groundwater samples
GAGTGCCTCCCCTGCTGGCTTGTCGGCCCCGGAACGCTTCATGCATTGGCGCTGTCCACTGCCAGGGTGAGAGAACGATCTGATTGCATTGTTGCGGCCAGCCTGAAATAACAAAGGGTAAAGCATGAAAACCGCCCGTTATATGATCTGGACTCTCGTTGGTCTTGGTGCGCTCGCCGCCGGCGCCAGCCACGCCAGCGCCGAACCTGCAGCCTCCTCCGGGAACAATGGACCGCCCAAAGCCGTCACCGCGGGCCAGCCGATGCGCGAGTTCATCGAGGCGGATTGGCTGCAACACGGCGGCGATTTCTCTCTCGCACAAACCAAAACAGTCCTGCAGCGCGGTCACGCGCTGGCCGCGCGACTTCGCCCGCAAGCCGATGCGACCAAGCTGGAAGCGCTCACGGCCAAGCTGATCCAGTTGGAAGCGCGCCGGGCCCAACTCGAGGCCGAGGCCAGTGTCACCGAGGCGGCTCGGCGGCAAGTTTTCTTGGAAGCACGCCGGCTCGCGCGCGAAATCGCCTTCTGCAATCCGCGGCTGCGGGACGTGCCGGCCATTCTTTTCATCACGCGGCACGACGCAGGCGGCGTGTTTCACATGGTGGACCAGTTTTACGGCTTCAATGCCAAACCCGGCGGCGCATTGCTGGTTCTCGTCGATCCGTTGGGTCCCAATCCCCAGCTCGTCAACCTCCTGGGAAACTCCGTCGTCGAACGGGGCCGGCTCAAAGGACACAAACTCACTGGCGGCGCGTTTCTTTCGCCGGAATTGTCGTTCGACGGGAAAACGATTTTATTTGCCTGGACCGAGGCCAAAGGGAAGGACCTGGAATGGTCGCCCACGGCCAGTTACCATATTTTCAGAGTCAATGCCGACGGCACGGGCTTGGTCCAGTTGACGGATGGTTCGTGGAATGATTTTGATCCGTGCTTCCTGCCGAATGGCCGGATCGTGTTCGTCAGCGAGCGCCGCGGCGGGTTCCTGCGTTGCGGACGGTACTGCCCGACCTACACGATGTTTTCCATGACCGCTGACGGCAGCGACGTGGACTGCGTCAGTTTCCATGAAACCCACGAATGGCATCCGAGTGTCACCGACGACGGCTTGATCGTCTATACGCGCTGGGATTACATCGATCGCGACACCAACATGGCGCACCATCCCTGGACCTGCCGTCCCGACGGGAACGATCCGCGCGGCTTCCACGGCAATTACCCGAACCGCCGCGAAAGCCGTCCGTGGATGGAGATGAACATTCGCGCCATCCCCGGATCGCACAAATACGTGGCCACCGCAGCCGCTCACCACGGCCACGCCTTCGGATCGCTGGTCATCATCGACCCGCGCCTGGCAGACGACGGCGCGGAGTCGCAACTGACGCGCTTGACGCCGGAGGTGCCGTTCCCTGAAGCGGAGAAGCATCTCAAGCCCATTGCCGAGTGCATGGTCTATGGCACGGCCTGGCCGTTGAGCGAAGAGGATTACCTGTGCGTCTATGACCCGGGCGCCAAAAACCGCGGCCTCTATTGGATCGACCGCTTGGGCAACAAGGAATTGCTTTATCGCGACCCAACCATTTCCTGCCTCGATCCGATCCCGCTTCGGCCCCGGCCCCGGCCAACCGTGATTCCGGAAGCGAGCCTGGAAAGCGTCGCGGCGACCGGCGCGGGCGCAACCGAAGCCGGCGAAGCCCCGGCCGTCATTGCCGTCATGAACGTCTATGACAGCGATTTTGCGTGGCCTGCGGGAACGAAGGTGGCGGCGTTGCGTGTCGTCCAGGTTTTGCCCAAGAGCACCCCGGCGCCGAACGAGCCGCGCATCGGCGTCGCCGAGCAAAGCAGCGCGCGAGCGGTGCTGGGCACCGTGCCGGTCGAGCCGGACGGCAGCGCTTACTTTGAAGCGCCGCCGGGAAAGCAGCTTTACTTTCAGGCGCTGGACGAACGCGGCCTGGCCGTGCAATCGATGCGCTCGGGCACTTACGTTCATGCGGGCGAGAAACTCCTTTGCCTGGGCTGCCACGAACCCCGGAACCGCGCGCCCCGTCCATCCGCAACCGTGCCCCTGGCGCTGCGGCGCGAACCTTCCAAGCTCCGGCCCGAAGTGGACGGCGCCCATCCGTTCAATTACGTGCGACTGGTGCAGCCGGTGCTGGACCGGAATTGCGTGGCCTGCCATCAGGAGAAAAAGGCGGTCGATCTGGCAGGCGTGGTTGAAGGCAAGTTCGGCTGGACCCGCTCTTACCGCAACCTGGCGGAGAAATACGGCTTCTATTTCCATGTCTTCAACGGTTCGATCAACACCGGAGCGCACGGCGGCAGCCGGACTGTGCCCGGCCAGTTTGGCGCGCGCGCTTCCGGGCTGCTTCCGTACCTGGACGAGCGCCATTACGGCGTCAGACTGCCGCCGGAAGATTGGCATCGAGTGACGCTCTGGCTGGACTGCAACTCGGAATTTTACGGGTCTTATGAGCAAACTGAGAAGCAGGCGAAAGGCGAAGTCGTCTGGCCGGTGTTGGAATGAGTGTTCCTGTGTTGTCAGGCGTTTTGTTGAGGTTGTTCACGGGTGGCTCCGTGTTCCATTCGGACCTGCCCACCGACCATGAAGCTCGGAGCGGCGGCTTTCCAGTCGCCGAGGTTGGGCGGCAGTCCAGGACGTACGGGGGCCCCACCCGCCAAGGACCCGCCGGCGCCTCCACAAACCCGGACGCGCTGTTCCCGGCCGGCCCCGCCACCGAACGGCCCACCACCCGACTCTTGAGAGCGATGTAGTTGAGACGAAGGGCTTGCGCGATCGGGCTCACTCCAGGGGCTCGAGCCAGGACCGGCTCCAAAGCGGAAACGGCAACAGTGTTTTGAGCGGCGACGAAGGCGACGACGTTCTCAACGGCGGCCGAGACATTTTGATCGGCGGGCGGGCAGCCGATCGAATCAACGGCGCGGCGGATGACGACCTGTTGATTGGTGGATCGTTTGCTCTCCCTGGTTTCGTCCGGTGGGTGGGATCACCTTCGATTCTCGGCCTGGCGAAGAACGCAACTCAACGCCGGGCTTCACTCCAAAGCGCAAAGAGCAAGATCGCCGAGGCTGTGCCATCCATCGTCGGCTCGTTGGTGGAGTAGTCGAGAAGATCGTCGTGATACACGGCACGGTCGGATTGAAACGCGGCGAGCGGATCGGGCTCGGTGATCGTGACGCCTTTCAGACTCTTGAATATTCTTTCATAAACAGGACCGTCCACCAGGCCGCCACGAATGGTGCGCCCGGTTAGCTTGGTGGTCATCAGATGCGGCGACTGGGGAAAGACGCCTCCCTCAGGAAGGCCTGTGAACATGGAAAAACCCCAGGGATTCCGCCCCAGCAACCAGTCCCTTTGCGCCGCCGCGAAACCTCGGTAACGCGCATCACTGGTCATCCGTTCGTAGAGCAGGCATTGCGTGGCCAAAGCAACCGTCAAATTGTTCGAGCACCATATAAACGGCGCTCCGGCGCGATACGGATTCTTGTCGCCTCTCTCCCGGCAACGCTCAATGCCTTCTTGATAGTAACGCGCCAGCGATTTCTTGAACTTGTCCTCCACCAAACCGTACAGGGCAAAGTGCCCGAGGTTGGTGAATGGATAAAACTGGTAATGCCCGGTTTCCTCGTGGTCCATCCAGGAAGTTGCGGCGATGAGTCGGGCGTAGCGCTTGGCCTCTTCGAGATAACTCTCGTCGCCCGTGGCCCGATACAGTTCGGCGGCGCCCCATTCCATGTCGTCGGCCCAAGTGGCCTCGGCGTAGCGGTAGGGCGCCGAGTAAGAGTTGCCCTGCTGCACGCCCTCCTGCTGGCGGCCAAGGCGATAGACTTCCTGACCCGCCTTGAGACAGTGCTGGGCAAAGCTGGCTTGGCGTGGATCGTCTTTCCAGATTTGAAACGCCAGAGCCATGGCGGCGGCGTAGCGCCCCGCCAGATTGGCCAGGCCGCTGGAATCGCTTTTGTGCTCCTTCAAACCCTGCGGTTTGCCATCCGCGAAATAAACCACCCGCACGCCCCCTTTGCCCCAGCCATAATCCGCCACCTCATTCTGCGGCAGCCGCCAGCCGCAATGATCGCGGTCATCGGCGACCTGGTGAAAGAGTTGATCCGGCTGCGGATGGAGCTTGAGCATCCAATCCAGGCCCCAGCGCGCTTCATCGAGGACATCGGCCAGACCGTTGCCTCCAGGCTGGCCGCGCTCGTTGCAGTGATCCTGAAAAGCGCGAGGCGCCAGACGATAGGCCAAGAGCATTTGCGCCGTGGCGTTGCCGGACGTGAGAAGGTACTTGAGCAAATCCGCAGCGTCATGCCAGCCGCCCCGGACGTCGAGTTGGCTGCCTTCGGGCCCTGGGCCGTAAGCCGTGCGTCCATCCTGCGAATGACAAGTCGCGTCCAGCCAGGGATTGTATCCGCACCGCTGCTGGCGCATGAATTCCAGGAGTTGATCGGGAACCGCGGCCCAGACGTTGGTCGCGATGGGGAGGGGGAGAGAAGCCGCGTTCCCGACTTTCACGCAGTATCGGCCTGGCGTCTGCAAAGCGCTGAAGTCCAATTCGGCGTGGTGCTCAAATTTCCCCCAGCGTTGAGCTGCGCAGGGCTTGGACTTTCCTTGGTAATGGACCTTGCCCGTGCCGGTTTCCACGACCGCGAAGGAACCAGGGAGGGGACTGGGCGAAAAAGCGATGGCGGTCTTGAGGTCGGACGGCTCATAGCCTGCCTGGCTGGCGCGGATAAAGAGGATGGTATTCGTTTTGGGATTGGAGGCGCCGGCGCTGCATTGAACCGCGCCGGCTGGGAACAATCCTAACAGCGCAAGGATAATGTTTATGACGTGATAAAAGGCGCCAGGGTATTCGAGGCGAAGCTTGCGGACCATGCGGCGAAGCTACCGGCACAGGCCGGGCCGTCAAGGGCAGAAGTTGCATAAACTAGGGACCTCCATGTCCCTTAAGGGCTAACTCCTCTAACTGGGTCGCGCCGACTCATCAAAGGCCACTCCCAGCTTTCTCGAATTCACTGATCGTCTCTCGGAGAAGTTTTGAGAGACGGTGCTTGGCGAGATAGACCCGCGCCACGTTCGTGCCGAGCAAGCGCGCCACTTCGCTCACCGGCATCCCCCGCAGAACATAAAGATCGAACATCTGAAATTGTTCTGGGCTGACCCGCTGCTTCATCAGTTTAAGCGCCGCCGCCAACACGGTCTTCTCCCACTCCTCATTCCACAGGGCCTCCAGTTCCGGCGCCTTGCCGCCGGCGAGGTGGTCGAGCGCCGCAACGGCCGTGGCCTCATCGCCGCCTGAAATCTCGGCCCGTTGCTCCTTCGGGAGACGCTGCCGCAGTTGGTCGATGATTCGCCAGCGCGTCAGCCGGAGCATCCACGTCTTGAACGCGCAGACCTTGGGATCGTACCGGAAGCCCGGCAGGTGTTTCGCCACGGAGATGACCGTCTCCTGCACCACATCCTGCGCCTCGGCATGGGTCAGGCCGGTCTTGAGCGCGACGCCGTAGATGAGCCGCCAGTAGGTGTCGAAGAACCGTTGCCAACCCGCCTGGTCGTCCAAGTTCTTGAGCCGCTCCAGCAGGCTCGCCCGCGTGGCGATGGAAGTATCGTCGGTTTGATTCATGAGTTGCACGGCGGATGCGACCGCAAGCTGGCGCATAGCATCCACTCATACTAACGGCCGAAGCCAGCGGATTTTTCACGGAAAGAGCGATTCACGAAAGATATTTTCGCCGTCGTGAAAGATTCGGCCAACTCGCCCGTTGGTATCAGTGAAGGCGGACATTGGCTCGTGTGAGCCGATGCCGGGGCTTGGCAGGAAAAATCCGTGTGCTCGCCAAGCCCCGCCCAACCGCCCAAGCCCAACGACCGTATCTGAAAGTGTCTTATGAAAACTGCTGTTCTCCTCAAAAGTCTGCTCACCTGCGGAACCGCCTCGTGCTTGTGGATCGCAACGGCACGCGCCGACGTCATCAGCGATTGGAACAACACGGCCATCGTGGCGATCAAGGCCGTGAATCCAAATCCGCTGCCGGCGTCGCGGGCGCTGGCCATGACGCACGTTGCCCAGTTCGACGCCGTCAACGCCGTCGTCCGCTCCTACACGCCTTACGCGGCGGACCTCTCGGCGGCGGGGGCGTCGCCCGAAGCGGCGGCAGCGTAAGCGGCCTATGTTGTCCTGACGAATCTTTACCCCGCGCAACTCACCCTGCTGGATGCGGCCCTGAGCGCGTCGCTCGGCAGCGTGCCCGCCGGGCAACCCAAAACGGATGGCATCGCGCTCGGCCAGGCGACCGCCGCTGCGGTTCTCGCCCGGCGGGCCAACGATGGTTCGACGGTGACGGTTCCTTACGTGCCGGGCAGTGGAGCGGGCGTTTGGATTCCAACGCCGCCTACGTCTGCGCCCGCGTTGCTGCCACACTGGCGCAATGTTGCTCCCTGGACCATGACTGCTCCGGCGCAATTCCGGCCCGGCCCGCCGCCCGCCCTCGACAGCGCGACTTACACGGCAGACTTCATCGAGATGAAGGCCATCGGCGAAACCAACAGCACCACGCGCACGGCGGAGCAAACGGCCATCGGGCTGTTCCACATTGAGGTCCCGCCGTTCACTCTGGGCAGCGCGGCGCGTTACGCCGTTGCCGCGCGTCCCTTGCCGCTCATCGAGAGTGCGCGGATGTTCGCGCTCCTCAACATGGCCATGGCGGACTCGCTCATCGCCGTTTGGGACGGCAAGTTCCATTACAACTACTGGCGGCCCGTCACGGCGATTCGCGCCGCCGATACGGATGGCAATCCGGCGACCGAGCCGGACCCGGCATGGACTCCGTTGCGCTCCACGCCGCCGCATCCCGAGTACCCGGCCGCCCACACCATCGTCGCCGCGGCCGGCGCGACCGTGCTGGCCGGCGTGTTTGGCGATGAGTTCACGTTCACCATCGAGTCGCCAACGCTGCCGGGGCAGCCTCGCACCTTTGCGCGCTTCTCGGACTTTCCGGTCGAATCGAGCAACGCGCGAGTGTGGGCCGGGTTTCACTGGCGCAACTCCACCGTCGTCGCGGCGCAGATAGGCGCGGCCATCGGGCAGCAGGCGGTGGCGAAACACCTCCGCAACACTCAGCCACCGACGTTCACCAAAATCACCGAAGGCGACATCGTCAATGACGGCGGACGCTCGGCCGGTTGTGCCTGGGGCGATTACAACGGCGACGGGTTCGAGGACTTGTTCGTGGCCAATAACAATGGCGAGAACGATTTCCTCTATCGCAACAACGGCGACGGCACGTTCACGAAAACCACTTCAGGCCTCATCGTAAACGACGGTGGTGACTCCGTCAGCGCCAACTGGGGCGACTACGACAACGACGGCGATCTGGACCTGTTCGTCTCCAACGGCGGCGGCCTGGCGTCAGCCAAAAGCAATTTCCTCTACCAAAACAATGGCGACGGCACCTTTACCAAAATTGTGACCGGCAGCATTGTCACCGACGGCCTCCTGACCATCACTTCCGCCTGGGGTGATTACGACAACGATGGTTGGCTCGATCTGTTCGCAGGCAATTATGGGGCCGGAAAAAATGTTCTTTACCGAAACACGGGCGCGGGCGCTTTCACCCGCGTCACCGACAACATCGTGGTCAACGACCTGGCTATCGGAGATCCGAACGGCTGCTCCTGGGGCGACTATGACAACGATGGCCGGCTCGACTTGTTCGTCGTCAATGGCGGTGACGTTGGAATCGTTCCGACCCTTCTCTACCGGAACCTGGGCGGTGGCTCGTTTACGAAGATCACCAGCGGCTGCATCGTGACCGCACCCATCGTTGGCGTCGGCTGCGCGTGGGGCGATTATGACAATGATGGCTTCCTCGATCTATTCGCCACGCAAGCTTGGCAAGGGCATCCAGAACGCAAAAGCCGGCTTTATCACAACAACGGGGCGGGCGGTTTTGAGTGCATCACTTCCGGGGCCACGGGCACGGACGCGGGTTTCGGCACGGGCTGCGCGTGGGGTGACTTCGACAACGACGGGTTCCTCGACCTGTTCGTCTGCTGGCAGGAAGGAAAGAACAACCACCTCTATCACAACAACGGCGACGGCACCTTCACGCGCGTGCTGACGGGCAGCCTGGTCAATGACGGGGGCAATTCGCCGGGCTGCGCCTGGGCGGATTACGACAACGACGGGTTCCTCGACCTGTTCGTGTCGAACGGCGCGTTCGTCGGCACCGCCCAGAACAATTTTCTGTATCGCAACGACGGCAACGGCAACCGGTGGCTGAAAGTGAAACTGGTCGGCGGCTCCTCGAACCGCGCGGCCATCGGGGCGAAGGTCCGTCTCGCCGCGTCCATCGGTGGCACTCAACGCCGGCAGATGCGTGAAATCTCCGGCGGCAGCGGGTTCGCCAGTCAGAATAGTCTCGTGGCTCACTTCGGACTGGGCACCGCCATTACTGTGGAGACCGTGCGCATCGAGTGGCCTTCGGGCACGGTCCAGGAGTTGCACGACGTGGCCGCCAATCAGTTTCTAACCGTTACCGAGCCGCCGAGATTGCAGGCAGCGGGACAATCGCCCAACGGCACATTCCAATTTCAACTGATCGGCGGGGTCGGGTTTCGTTACTCGCTGGAAACGTCCACCAACTTGACCGCCTGGACACCGTGGATGACCGTAACGAACGATAGCCGCACGATACTGGTGACCGATCCTGCAACGACGACCACAGCGCCCCGTTTCTACCGCGCCGTTATTCCGTGACTGGATCGGCGGGCCGTTTCTGTAATCGCAGGGCGCGGCAACGTTGACACCTCCGCGGCACCACAGTACTCTTGGCGCATGAACGCTGTTCTGCCCAAACCATTGGAGCGATTTGTCCGGCGACTGGTCAAGAGCGGACGCTACCCGAACCAGAGCCAAGTGGTGCGGGATGCCCTGTCGCGACTGGAGCAGGAGTTGGAAGGTCCCGCTAACTCAATGCCGGCCAAACTTCCGCCCGGCACTCTGGAGGCAATCTACGCCACCGAGTCGGAAGCCGAACGGCAGTGGGAAAACCGCACCGCCGGAGCGAGTTCGCTCAAAGCGGAGGCCTTCTGAAGCAGTGGGACATTTTCACCTTCGACTTCGATCCAGAAGGGGCGCACCCGGTCGTGATCATTTCCAGCAATGCCCGCGTGCGCCTCAAAGATCGGGTGAACGTGCTGATCTGTTCCTCCCAGCGCGCCAATCGTCCGCCCATGGCAACAGAAGTCGTCCTCGACACGGCCGATGGTTTGGACTGGCCCACCTTGTGCAAGTGTGATCTCAGCTACTTGGTGCCGAAAGCCAGGCTCTACCAACGGCGAGGCGCGGTATCGCACACGCGCCGCCGGGCCATCTTCAACACCGTCCTGCAAAGCTTCGAACTCAACCCGCTCTGATCGGCAATCGTCAGGGAACGGTTGGCCGGCGGGGCCAAAAGACCATCGAAGGGATGGTTGTGTTGGTACCGGCCGTCACTTTTTTCGTGGCGGCATGACTTTCGTGAAACCGATCTTGTCGAGCAGCTCTTTGAAGCGCGGGTCGTCGCGCAGGCCGTCCCAGCACTCATCGAAGAGGAGGTAAGTTAACGGTGTTTCGAAGCTCTCTCTTGAGTGCTCGCGGGTTTCGTAGGATTTGTTCAGCCAACCGAGGGCTGCGTCGGTGTCTCCGAGATGAATCTGGACCACGCCCTTTCCATAAAAGTCCTTGTTCGGATTCTTCTCGGTCCGCTTCCAGCGTTCCTGCCAATAGCCACGCACGCCTCCTTCGATGAAGGCGCGGCGGATTTCGTCGTAGCGCTGCCTCGTTTCCGATGCATCCCCTCGCGAAAGGATTTCAGCGGTCTCGATATTATTTATCGCGTTTGTGTAGTCACCCATCGCCCGCTGAGCCTGGGCAATGAACTGGTAGGCCGGTGCGTGATTGGGCTCGAGAGCGAGAGCTTCGCGATAGAGCGCAATCGCGTTGGTGTAGTCGCGCTCAATGTAATAGGTATGTCCGAGGGCTCGAAAAAGGGTGACCTTCGAGGGCGCGAGCGTTCGGGCGATTTCCCGTTCTGCCCGGCCCTCGACTGGCCATCCCCAGTGCGTGAGCATGAAGCCGTGCCAATTATGACTCAATTCATACTGAGGGGCCGCCCGGATCGCTTCCTGAATGGACCGTCGGGCTTGCGGAAAATCCCATTCGTAATAGCTGATCACTGATTGCGCGCAGTGGGTCGCGGCCAGGTTCGGGCCCAACTCTTTCAATTTCCGCGCTATCGTACGCATTTCTTCCGGGGACGTGGCTCCCAGGCTGGGAACCACCTCACGGAGACGAAGCTCAAACAACCCAACGTATGGCCGCGCGAAATGGGGATCCAGTTCGATGGATCGGTGGAAATTCGTGTAGGCTTCCGCAAACTGCGCGTAGTTGTCGCCGCGGAGGGTGAGAAGGCCTTTGGTGCAAAGCGTGTTCGCAACCATATTCGTGGAGGCCGGGCCGTCCGCGGAGAAATCGGAACGGTTGAACTGCCGCAGCAGAATCGCAACGTTGGCGGCAACGATCGCCAGGACCCCTAAAGCGAAGGCAGCCTTTTTGCCGATTCCCCAGCGCTGCTGGCGGGTCCGGTGGCGCTTGACCGATTGGCCGCCCTGGAGCAGCGCGAGGTCGGCGCGCATTTCCTCGGCGGTCTGATAGCGTTCGCGCGAATCGAGTTGGCAGGCGCGCACGACGATGGCGTTGAGTTCGGCGAGAGCGTCGCGGTCGGGGCGCGTGGCGATGTCGGGCGGGAGCGCGGGGAATTCTTTGCGGTCGCAGCCGGTGCTCATTTCGTAGAGCACCTTGCCCAGGCTGTAGAGATCGGCCTGCGGTGTGCCCGCGCCTTCGGGCGGCAGGTAGCCTTCCGTCCCCACGAACGAGCGCGTGGCATCGACACTCGTCACCAGCCCGATGTCCGCCAGTTTGGCCACGCCGCCCACGAAGATGACGTTGGATGGCTTGACGTCGCGATGCACCAGCCCGTGCCCATGCAGATGCGCCAGCGCGCGTGTGAGTGAAAGGGCGATGGCGAGGCACTCCTCGGCGGGCAACGCGCCGCGGTCGTTCAGGAGGCGTTTGAGGGTCAGAGGAGTGTACAAATCCGAAGCCCGAAGGTCGAACTCCGAAGGAAGTCCGAAGCCCGAAGCCCAAACGCTGGCGTCTAGTGCGGCCGTTTCGGAATTCGGACTTCGAGCTTCATTCGGATTTCGGATTTCGGGTTTCGGACTTCCCGCCCCGTCCGCCAGTTCCATCACGTAGTAGAAAAAGCCGTCGCCTCGGCCGACATGCAGAATGGCGACCTGGCTGGGGTTAGAGCGGGAGATGGGCTCGAAGCGATTGATCCCCTCGAACTCGCGGTCGAACGGGCGGTCATGATCGAACGCCGCGCGCTGGACGATTTTCAGCGCCACGAACGAACCGGTCACGTTCCGTGCGAGCCACACTTCGCCATAAGCCCCGCGCCCGATGGGACGCAGCAACTCATAGTCGGGGATGGACGGAATCGCACCAGTGATCGGCGTGATGGCCTGCTCCGGCATTAGTCTGTAGCGTAGTTTGACCAGAGGCGATTGTCAATGGGGTCAGTCCCGGCTATTGCAACTTTTTGTTGACGCCCTTGCCCCCTTCTTGTAGCCCATCCGCATGGCGCGCAAACTGAGAGTGCAATTTCCGGGTGCGATCTACCATGTGATGAACCGGGGGGATCGGCGCGAACCTATTTTCAAAGACGAGCAGGATCGAACACGCTTTCTTGAAACCTTGGGAGAGGCGTGCGCCAAGACCGGCTGGCAGGTCCATGCGTATTGCCTGATGCCGAATCATTTTCACGTCGTAGTGGAGACGCCCCAAGCCAACCTGGTCGCCGGCATGAAATGGTTCTTGGGCACCTACACCAGCCGCTTTAACCGTCGGCATCGGCTCTTCGGACATCTGTTCAGCGGCCGATACAAGGCCTTGATCGTGGACGGCAGCGGAAACGGATACCTGCGGACGGCGTGCGACTATGTGCATTTGAACCCGGTGCGGGCCAAGTTGCTGGCTCCGGAGCAACCGTTGAGCGGCTATCCTTGGAGCAGTTACCCGGAGTATTTGCAGCCGTCGTCCAAGAGGCCAGAATGGCTGCAAGTGGAGCGGTTGTTGGGCGAACTGGGCATTGGACGCGATGATCCGGCGGGCCGGCGCCGGTTCACGGAGGCGATGGAGGAACGGCGACGGCGGGACGAGCCTGAAGAGTGGCAGGCAGTGCGGCGAGGCTGGTTCCTGGGCGGAGCAGAGTTGAAGGAACAATTGTTGGAGCAAATGGAGGGCGGGGTGGGTCTGCACCACGGTGGCGAAGCAAAGCGAGAGACCGAGGAGCAGAAGGCAGAACGGATCGTGGCCGAAGAACTGCGCAAGCGCCAGTGGGGCGAGTCGGATTTGAAGCAACGCCGAAAGACCGATGCCGAGAAGGTGCAGATAGCGCGGCGGCTGCGGCGGAAAACGGTGATGACTTTAGACTGGATCGCACAACGTTTGCAGATGGGCTGCCGCCACACCCTGGCGAACTGCTTGAAAGGAGTGAGATCTACCAATAGCCGGGACTGACCCCTAGCGGTCTGCTGACGTGGCATAGGCCTCGATCTTGCGGCAGGTCAAGTCGAGCACCGGATGTCTGCCGGTGTAGCGGTTGGCTTGCGCGTCTTGGCACAAACGCCGGGCCTCCTGGAGTTTGCCGGACCGCCAGAGAGTTTCTGCCATGCGCGCCAGCACAACGCGCGGCGCTTTAGGATCGATGGAAAAAGTGACCGGACCTCCCCTGGCCACATCAGGGTCGAGAGCGCTTTCCGCAAGCTGGAAGCAGACGGCATCCTCCCCACGGTCCCAGGCCAGCTCGGCCTGGTGCAACATGTAAACGCGCCGATTGGAGGGATTGGTTTGGATCAACCGTTCCAGCACCCTCTGCAAACGGTCGCTCGGGGGCAGAAAAAAAATCGAACGCTGCGAGCGGTACATCTGCATCAGATGCGACTCATACTTTCGCAACGGTTCCGGGTCCTTCTCGGCCTTCGCAAACAGAACCTCCGCCATGGGCGCCAGGCGCAGGGCCTCCACTTCGGCGGTGAGAACCAGGTCAGAGGTTTGCGTCATCAGTTCCATGGGCAACGTGGACTCGGGTTGCTCGCGCTGCCAACGCAGGACCAGCGACCGAAATAGGTCGGCTTCGGGCAGGCCGTATTCCATAAAGAACCGGCCAAAAGCCATGAAGTCAGCCTCGGTGAGAGGATGTCTTTCCAGGTATCGGCCCAGGAGGGTGGTCGGACGCGTCGAAAAATTCTCGTCGTACTGCCGCCATTGCTGCGTGGCTTGCCGGACAAAAAAGGCCTGCTGGGCGACATACTCCAACGCGGGGTAAAAGTCGCTGTGGAGGGCGGTCTCTGTTGGCGGCAGGAAAGAGCCATTCTGTTGGGAGACCAGCTCGCGAGCCAGCAGGACGGGCAGCCGGGCAATCTCAGTCCGCTCCAGGTCTTCCTTGACCGAGGGATGCGCAAAGCGCTTTTCCAGCGCTTCCAAGTCCACTTTTCGCGGCTGAGTGGAGCCGATCAAGATCAAGTCGCCGGGCGCCGGGTGCCAGATGCTGGTGTAGGGGAAGACGGCGGCGAAGGTGCTGATGACCATGTTCAAGGTCTGATCGCTGGTTTCGTAGAGTTGCACCCACTGGGCCATCAAACCATCGGCCTGCAAGCGGTCCCGGCAGCTCTGATAATACTCGAGGCTGAACACTCCGGCCACGCCCGCCATCCAGGGATTTGAAGGCTCGCTGATGATCACGTCATAGCGTTCATCGGTGATTTTCAGAAACGATTTCGCGTCCTCGATCCGCACGCGCAGCCGTGGATTGTCCAGGACGCCATCATTGTAAGCGGCGAAGATCCGGGCCGCGGGCACGACCTCCGGCGAGATTTCGACCACGTCCACACGTTGGATGGTCGGATGCCGCGCGACCGCGCTGCAGGTCATGCCGCTGCCCAAGCCGACCACCAGGATGCGCTGCGACTCCGGGCGCAACAGCATCGGAATGTGTCCCACCAACCGTTGCGTCGGCACGTCTGTTTGTGTGCCGGCATCCGCTTTGCCATTGACCTTTAACCCCATCTGTTCCTTCCCCCCCACTTTTTGCACCACCACCGTGACGGTCGAGCCCGCGCCATCGCGGTGGAATCTCAAATCCTCGGCGGCCACCATTTTGCGGTAGGCGGCGACGCTGGTGGGCGGATCGGGATTGCGCCAGAGGCCGAAGGAAAAAGCGCTGTTCCAGACCGGGTTGAAAATGAGGCCCGTCAACCAGACCATTCCCACCGGGAAAACCGGGGCGAGAATCAGCCAGCGGCGTCTGATGCGATTTCGCCCCAGGATCGCCAGCCCGATCAACGCGTTGAGGGAAAAGCCCACGGCAAACGTTCGGGCCAGTCCCAGCGTGGGCATGAGCCAGAGTCCGGTGACCACGGTGCCGACGACCGTCCCGATGGTATTGACCGCAAAGACTTTTCCCACCGAGCGCCCGGTCCGCGCCAATTCAGCGGTGGCGATCCGGCTGACCAGCGGCAAGGTCATGCCCAGGCAAACCGTCGGCACAAACATGACGCCGCAACAAATCAGCGCCTGGAACAGTTTATAGACCGGATAGGCCTCTGGCTTCCGAGCCAGCAAGCCGGCGAGCTTCACGAACCAGTAGGGCAGATACTCGTAAAAAAACATGGAGACAAACAACGTGCCCGCCAGCGCGAGTTCGGCCCAGGCAAAGGCCTCCAACGTTTTGCGCAAATTTTTCCACAAGTAAATGATCCACGCGCCCACGGCAATCCCCGTGATGAAGGTGACCAGCATCAAGGAGAAGGCATGCGTGCTCGAACCCAGGGCGAGTGCCAGCAGCCGGGTCCAGGCCACTTCATAAAGCATGGCGACAAAGCCGGACAGTCCGATGCCCAGGATGGCCAGGCGCAGTTCGCCGCCGGTGAATTGTTCGTCCGAGCTGCTGCCAGGCGGAGGGTTTTCCGCCAGGGCCGGTGCTCCTTCTTCCAGCCGCCTGCTCAGGTACAGCGCCATCCAGCCGGCCGCGAGGTTCAGAATCGCTCCTCCAAAGACCGTCATCTCCAAGCCCATCGTTGGCACCCACCAGAAGTCCGCCACCAGACAACCGGCCACGGCTCCAGCGCTGTTAATGCAATAGAGCGCCGCCACGCGTTCCCGCAGTTCAGAAAGGGCCCGGGTGATGAACCTGGTCAGAACCGGAAACGTCGCTCCCATCAGCACCGTCGGGCAGAGAATCGTCAGGAAACTGAAAACAAACTTCAGCGCCAGCAATCCGCTGCTGCCGGGCTGCCCATGGCGTGCCAGGCCGACGAAAGCCTCGTGACAAAACGTGTAGTAGGTGGGAAAAGCGAGGGCATAGACGCCGATCCCAATCTCGAGCCATCCGTAGAGCGCCAGGGGTTTGGGGGAGCTATCCGCTTTGACACCAAACCAAGCGTTCCCCAGGGCCAATCCTCCCATGAACGCCACCAGCACGGCCACCACCGCGTAACTGGTGTGTCCGAGAAAGAGGGCCAGGTAGCGCGCCCAAACGGACTGATAGACCAATCCAGCCATCCCGGAGACGAAAAAGCAAAACAGGACCACGGCGAAAACCAGGCGCGCATTTGGTTTCATCGCCGCGGATGGTAGCGGCGGCGGCTTGGGCGGCAATCATTTTTGACGCGGCGGGTGTCGCGGAACTGCTTCTTGGCTTGCTATTCGGTTTTAACTTTCTCAATCTTCCCGCCCGCAGGATATGGCAAAGAAAAGCGTTGATAACGCCAAGGTGAGCGACCGGTGCCCGACACCGCGCTCCCGCCATGCAAATCAAGGTTCAAGTTTCTCCGTGACGGTCGGAATCGAGACGCGGGGCACCGGTTCGCTCGACCGTCTTGTTGTGCGATTCCCCTCTTGGGGCGTCACGTCTTCCGAGAGCGTAGATCAGCGACGAGACGGCGGACAAGGCGACCAGTGCGGTTGCGATGGTCCAAGGGATCACGCTCGCCCACCATTCGCCGTAGGTAAGGCCATGGCCATATTGGTTCACGATACCGGTTCGACCCTTGATCGAGTAGAGGCACCCCGCGGCTGCTCCAAAACCGAGGAGGGCCAGCCAGGACACGATCAGCAGGCCAGTCAAGAATCGCGTTTTCGACGATGCGAGCGCCAAGACCGTAAACAGGACCGAAGCCAGGAGGCACACCCCAACCGTGACTTGCCACTCACCCAGTTCCAAACCGGCGCCACTCCCGCCAAGATCCTCGATTTTGTTCACCGCAGGCAACCAGACGGCAACAAGCACGAACGCAAAGAGGATCGCGGCGAGTGCCAACAGAATTGTGAGGGTCCGTCTCATCAGAATCTCCGCGCACAACCGCCAGAACTGAGCGACGCGGGCGGCCCAGCGCGTCCGCATTGGCCACTGACGTGGCCCGCCCGCTCCAGTGATTTTGAACGAAGCCGCTGCGCGGCGGGAGACGGCGGGTGGGTTGAGGCTTCGCATGGAGTGGCGATTGAATGTTTATTTCGGTCGGGCATTGGCGCAGACTGATCGGCCGCAGGCCAGCAAATGCGCTGCC
>ERZ1292640.1991-Hain-H43-02um-R1-1991-length-16684-cov-5_pt1 | contig 16684 bp, 14 predicted proteins | sample MGYA00564404_ERZ1292640 | MGnify/ENA primary metagenome ERZ1292640 (study PRJEB36523, sample SAMEA6512636) | groundwater metagenome | collected 2019-01-08 | study: AquaDiva: Metagenomics assemblies of 32 groundwater samples
TGTCGGGCAGCCCTAAAGGGCTGCGCTACGACTGGCGGTTTGTTCAACACCACGGCGAGTGGGCTGACGCTCGGTCGTGAAGCCGAGCGCCAGCCGCCGCCGGTGCGACTCTTCCGCTCGCAAGCCCTCTCCGGTTTTGACGCATTAGGGCTAGGTTAACGCTTATGGGGCCCGACGCTCCGCTCCGGCGCAACTCTTCCTGTCGTCAGACGGGTGTAGTGTTGTTGGCGGCTCCTCCTCGGGGGACATCTGAGTGACGCGACTGCGAGTGGGTGTGCTGTACGGCGGGCGATCGGGTGAGCACGAGGTGTCGGTCGCGTCGGCGGCCTCGGTGCTGGCCAATCTCGATCGTGCGCGCCACGAACCGGTGCCGATCCGCATCGACCGTGACGGGGGCTGGGCGATCGCCGACCGTCCTCCGACGTCGGCGTCGGCCGCGGCCGCGATCGAGCAGGCGCGGATCGAGGCGGCGCGGCCGGCGCGCGCGGCGCGCGAAGTCCATCTGGTGCCGCGGCCGGGCGCAGACACCCTCATCGCCATCGACCGCAAGGCCGGCGCGGCCGCGGAGTCGGCCGAGCGGGACCGCGCGTGTGTGACCGGCCTGGGTCTCGATGTCGTGTTCCCTGTTCTGCACGGCCCCTACGGCGAGGACGGAACGGTCCAGGGTCTCCTGGAACTCGCCAACGTCGCGTACGTCGGCGCTGGCGTGCTGGCGTCTGCGCTCGGCATGGACAAGGCGCTCGCCAAGGTCGTCTTCGCCGCGAGCGGGCTCCCGGTTTGCGACGCTCTGGTCATCGGCCGCCGGGCGTGGGACGCGGATCGGGAGGGCCGGCTGCTCGCCGCGCTCGATCGATTCTCGCTTCCCGTCTTCGTCAAGCCGGCCAATCTCGGGTCGAGCGTCGGCATCTCGAAGGCGCGCACGCGCGATGAGCTCGCGGCAGCGATCGACCTGGCCGCCGAGTTCGACCGCAAGATCCTCGTGGAGGCGGCCGTACCCGACGCGCGAGAGATCGAATGCGCCGTGCTCGGCAACGACGAGCCCGAAGCCTCCGTGCCAGGCGAGGTCGTGCCTTCGCGGGAGTTCTACGACTACCAGGCGAAGTATCTGGACGACGGATCGACGCTGTTGATCCCAGCGCCCCTCACGCGCGATCAGGCCGACGAGGTGCGCCGGCTCGCGGTCGCGGCGTTTCGAGCCGTCGACTGTGCCGGCATGGCGCGCGTCGACTTCCTCATGGCGCGCGCGAGCGGCGCGATCTGGCTGAGCGAGATCAACACCATCCCCGGCTTCACGACCATCAGCATGTATCCGAAGCTGTGGGAAGCCAGCGGCGTGAGCTATCCCGCGCTCATCGATCGCCTGATCGCGCTCGCGCTCCAACGTCACGACGAGAAGCAGCGACTGCGCACGAGCGTCCTCTGAGGAATTTTTGACTTTCCACGCACTTTGTGCTTGACAGCAGATGTTTCTCATCCATAATCTACATGTCGTATGAGGGTGGCTCGCTCAGCCCACCTATTGGGATCCCTCGGGACGGGTACCCGAGCTGAGCTGCCAACTCTGAGGAGGAAGAATGGCGAAGAAGACTGCGAAGGGCGGCAAGAAAAAGGGCGGCAAGAAGCGCTAAGCGCCGACCGCCGGTCCGGGGGTGTCAGGACAACGTGACACCCCCAATTTTTTTGATGCGATGCTTCCGCGACACGCGGAAGTTAGCAAAGAAGCGACGAGGCTCGACACGCGCGGCCGACGTGCCAGGCGGCAGCGGACTTGCGGTGGGGTGAGTGCTCGCGCACGCAAAATCCCGGACGAAGGGGGGGATACTCGAAATGGCGAAGAAGACTGCCAAGGGCGGGAAGAAGAAGGGCGGCAAGAAGCGGTAAGCGCGCCGCAACCCGCCAAAAAAGGGGGCGAACATCGCCCCCTTTTTTGCTGTATGGGCGCGCGCTCACGCGCCACGCACCGCTACTTCCCGGACATCGACACGCCGTCCCAGACGCGCACGCGCCTCACCACGTCCCACTGCTGCAGCCGATCGACGACCTCCATGCCCGCGACCACGTGGCCGATGACCGTGTAGCGCGCGTCGAGGTGCGGCTGCGGCGAGTGCGTGATGAAGAACTGCGAGCCGCCCGTGTCCGCCCAGTCGAGCGCAATCCCGACGGTGCCGCGCAGGTACGGCCGCTCGTTCAGCTCGTCGCGGATCGTGTACCCGGGCCCGCCCTCGCCGTCGCCGCGCGGATCGCCGCCCTGCACGACGAAGTTCGGGACAATGCGGTGGAAGGCCACGCCCGTGAAGAACCCTCTCCGGGCGAGCGCCATGAAGGTCCGCACCGTGATCGGGGCGTCGATCACCGCCAGCTCGATCTCGATCGTGCCCTTGTCGGTTTCGATGAACACGTGCGGTGAGTACGGCGGACCGATGAGGTCGGGCGCGTCGTAGGCCTCAACACCTGGCGGCGGCGCGCCTGGCGCCGGCCGGATCGACTCCGGCGCAGGCGCCTGGGCCGGATCCAACGCCTTCAGCATCTCGGCCGCCCGAACGCGCACAGCCCAGTCGCGATCGGCGAGCGCCGTCCTCAGCACCTCCATCGCCGGCGCGGCCCCGTCGCGCGCGAGCGCGGCGAGCGCGGCGGCGCGCGCGACGTAGGTCGTGTCTGCGGCGCCGGCGCGGTAGGCCTCGGCGAGCGCCGCCGCGCCCCTCGCCGGCTTCAGCGCACCCAGCTCGCGGGCCGCGGTCATGCGGACGATGGGGTCGCTATCGCGGAGGAACTTCAACAGCAGCGCTTCGGCGTCGGGGGCACCGAGCTTCACGAGCGCCGCGAGCGCCGCGGGCACCACGCGGCGATCCTCGTCGGCGATGAGCGAGGCCAGCCGCGGCCGCGCCGTCTCGAGATCGAGCAGGCCGAGCGTCGACGCCAGCGAGGCGCGCACGCTCCAGTGCGGGTCGGCGTCGAGGCTCGACAACACCAGGACGAAACTCGACCGGTCGATCTCGGCCAACGCGCGAAGCGCCGCCGCGCGCATCGACGGCCACGGGTCGGCCACCTGATCCATCACGAGATCGAGGGCGGCCTGGGCCTTGAGCGTGCCGAGTGCCGTCACGGCTTCCAGACGGATGTTCGGATCGACCTGCGACCGGCGCAGCAGGTCGATCAGTTCCTTGGGCGCGTCGCCGCCGATCTGGCCAAGCGCGCGAATCGCGGCGACCACGACGCGCGGATCCTGCTTGTCGGGATTGACGAGCGGCAGGAGAACCTTGCGGGCCGCCGGATCCTTGAGCGCGCCGAGACCGCGGGCCGCGAAGGCGACCGTGTAGTGCCCGGGTCCACTCGCCAGGCTCATCAGAATCGTGAGGGCGCGCCGATCGTCCACGCGGCTGAAGGCGTAGGCCACCGGCCACCAGCGCGTCACGGGCAGTCCATCGCGTCCGAGGACGGCGGAGGCGAGCGGTTCGTAGGTCTTGAGCCGCGTCAGCGCGTACACTCCGAGGCGAACCGCTTCGACCGGCGGCGCGAGCGGGTACGCCTCATCGTCGGGCGCGATCGACGCGAGGACGCCCGTCAGGACGTGACCGTAGACCATCTGCGCGATCGCGGGCGCCGCGGCCACGTCGCCGATGAGCCCGAGCGCTTCGGCGGCGCGCCCCTGCACGAGGGGCTCCTGATCCGCGAGCGCCGCCACGAGCGGCGCCACGGCGGCCCGGTCCCCGATGAGGCCCAGCGCGAAGGCCGCCATCTGTCGGACCTCTGCATCCACATCCTTGAGCGCCGCCACGAGTGGCGGGACACCTTCCCCGAGACGCACGCGTCCGATCGCCAGCGCCGCGCGACGCCGGACGCGCGGCTCGGCGTCACCCAGCAGGCGGATGAGGTCAGGCGTCTCTCTGATTGGGACCACCGCGACTGGCGGCTGCCGGCGTCCGCGGCCCGGCGGCGGTGGTGGTGGCGGCGGCGGTGGTGTGGGGTCGCGCAGAATGCGCTGGTCCTCGAGACGCACCATTGACGCGAGCTTGTCGTCCCACGTCAGCGGGATGACCGGCGGGGACGGCGGCGGCAATGGCGGGGTCGGCGCGCACGCGACGGCGACGCTCGCCAGTCCGATCGCACACGCGAGTTTCAGCTTCACACGCATCTCAGGCGGCGGAGAGCGACAGGACGCGTTCGGTGGCGCGCTCGACGCGCTCGCGCACGATCGACACGCCGATGCCGGGGCCGGACGGCACCGGGATCGTGCCGTCCGGCCGGACCTCGATGGGCGGGTCGATCAGATCGGGGAGGTAGTATCGTTTGCTGGCCGCGACGTCTCCGGGCAGCGAGAAGTTCGCGAGCGACGACAGGTGGATGTTGTGCGCCCGGCCGATGCCGCTCTCGAGCATGCCGCCGTGCCAGACGGGCACGCCGTGCGCCGCGCAGAGATCGTGCAGACGAATCGACTGGGCGTGGCCTCCGACGCGGCCCGGCTTGATGTTGATGATGCGGCAGGCGCCCTGCGCGATGGCTTGCGCCGCCGTCTTCACGGTGTGGATCGACTCGTCGAGACAGATCGGCGTCTTCAGCCGCGCCTGCAGCGCCGCGTGATCGACCACATCGTCGTAGTCGAGCGGCTGTTCGATCATCATCAGGTCGAACCGGTCCAGGGCGGCCAGGTGCCCGGCGTCCGAGAGCTGATAGGCCGCGTTCGCGTCGACCATGAGCGGAATCGATCCGAACCGCGCGCGGACCAGGTCGACCGCGGAAATGTCCCATCCCGGCTTGATCTTGATTTTGACACGGCGGTAACCCGCCGCGAGCTCGATCGCGATCCGATCAACGAGTTCGTCCAGCGAGTCCTGGATGCCGATCGACACGCCCGATGCGATCTCCGTCCGTGTGCCGCCGAGGATCTTCGCGAGCGGCACGCCCTGCTGCCGCGCGTAGAGATCCCAGGCCGCCATCTCGACGGCGGCCTTGGCCATGTTGTGGCCGCGGATCGCGCCGAGCGCCGGATACACCTCGCGGGGATGCGCGAAGCTGCCGCCGACGACGCGCGGTGCGATGAACTGCTCGATGATGTGCCACGACGTCTCGGTCGTCTCGGCGCTGTAGTACGGGTTGGCGTCGGCCACGCACTCGCCGTAGCCGACTTCCCCGTCGCCGTGGAGCGTGACCAGCACGAACGCGCGGTCGTGGACGCGGCCGAAGCTGGTCTCGAAGAAGCGGACGAGCGGCAGGCGGACGAGGCGAAGATCGAGACGATCGATGCGCACGAGGGATCCGCCCGCCGCGACGATCCGCGCGCGGGCCTTCGCATGATAGCACGCGCTTCCGGCGCCCGCTTCCGCTATACTGCGGCGCAGCTTGGACTTTCGCTACATCGCCATCGAGGGCCCGATCGGGGTCGGCAAGGGGATTCTGGCCGAGCGGATCGCCGCGCGGCTCGACGCGACGCTCGTCCTCGACGAGACGGAGAATCCTTTCCTCGCCGACTTCTACGCCGACCGGCCCGGCGCCGGCTTTCAGGCCCAGCTCTTCTTCACGCTCGCGCGGCACCGGCAGCAGGTTGCGCTGCGGCAAGTTGACTTGTTCAGCCAGGTCACGGTGGCCGACTATCTGTTCGACAAGGACAAGATCTACGCCTACCTGAACCTGGACGACAACGAGTTGTTCATCTACCAGCGGCTCTACGCGCTGCTCGCGCGCGACGTGCCCGCGCCCGATCTGGTGATCTCCCTGCAGGCGCCGACCGATGTCCTCGTCCGGCGGCTGCGCGATCGGCAAAAGCGCGATCGCGAGATGCCCGTGCTGGACGCCGATTACCTCCGCGAGCTCAACGAGGCGTACAACCACTTCTTCTTCCACTACACGGCGACGCCGCTCCTCGCGGTCGAGACCTCGCAGCTCGACCTCGCCTGGGCGGACGACACGCTCGACGACCTCATCAAGCAGACCCGCGGCATGAGCCGCGGCACGCGCTACTACGTGCCGCGCACGCGGTGAAACTTGACCCTGCTCGCACCCCCGCTCTAAGCTGCCGCCTATGGCCTGGTTCAAGAAGGTCCGCAAGCCGATCGAGGCGCCCGCCGACAAGCCGAGCCGCGTGCCGGAAGGCCTATGGGTCAAGTGCCCGTCGTGCGCGGAGGTCTTGTACAACAAGGACCTGGCGGCCAACCTGAGCGTGTGCAAGAAGTGCGGGCATCATTTCCGCGTGACTGCCGCCGAGCGCCTGCGGATGCTGTTCGACGGCGAGTGGCAGGAGCACGACCCGGACCTGGTGTCGACCGATCCGCTGCGGTTCACCGACACCAAGCCGTACGCCGCCCGGCTCACGGCCGGCGCGGCCGCGACGGGACTCAAAGACGCGGTGATCATCGCAACGGGCCGGATCGGCGGCATCGAGGCGGTCGTCGCCGCGATGGAGTACGGCTTTATCGGCGGCAGCATGGGCGTCGTGGTCGGCGAGAAGATCACCCGCGCGGTCGAGCGCGCGATCGAGCGGCGGGTGCCGCTCGTGATCGTGTCGTGTTCGGGCGGCGCGCGCATGATGGAAGGCACGCTGTCCCTCATGCAGCTGGCGAAGATCAGCGCGAGCCTGGCGAAGCTCGATCGCGCGCGGCTCCCGTACGCCGCCGTGCTGACCGATCCGACGACGGGCGGCGTGACCGCCAGCTTTGCGATGCTGGGCGACATCAACATCGCGGAGCCCAAGGCGCTCATCGGGTTCGCGGGCCCGCGCGTCATCGAGCAGACCATCCGCCAGAAGCTGCCGGAGGGGTTTCAGCGCAGCGAATTCCTGCTCGATCACGGCATGCTGGACATGGTGATCGATCGGCGTGAGATGAAGGACGCGCTCGTCGGTTTCTTCCGCTTCGCCGGGTGTGAGCCTGCGGACACCGCCACGGATCAGAGCGCGATCTCTTCGTCGTCCGCGCCGGCGAACGCGCAGTAGCCGGCCCCCCAGCCTGCGGCCCCCCAGCCTGCGGTCCCCGGCCTGCGGTTTCCGGCCTGCGGCTCCCGGCCTCCGGCCTCCGATCAAGATGGACCCCGTCGCCTATCTCTTCAGCCTCGAAACGCTCGGCATCAAGTTCGGCCTCGAGAACATCCGCGCGCTCTGCGACGGGCTCGGACACCCCGAGCGTGCCTACGCGCGCGTGCTGGTCGCCGGCACGAACGGCAAGGGCTCGGTCACCGTCATGACCGAGACGGCGCTTCGCGCGGCCGGTCACCGCGTCGCCCGCTACACGTCGCCGCATCTCATCCGGCTGGAGGAGCGCTTCGTGATCGATGGCCAGCCGGTCGGCACGGACGACCTCGCGCAGGCCGCCGACGCGGTGAGGCGCGCCGCCGAGTCCCTCATCGCCCGCGGCGCGCTTGCGGGTTCGCCGACGTTCTTCGAGGCCACGACGGCCGTCGCGTTCGAGCTGTTTCGCCGCGCGCGGGTCGGCGTGGCCGTGCTCGAGGTCGGCATGGGTGGACGGCTCGACGCGACCAACGTCGAGCCCGCGCTCGGCGCGGCGATCACCAACGTCGATCTCGATCACCAGCAGTTTCTGGGCCAGACCGTCGCGGAGATCGCCCGCGAGAAGGCCGGTGTCATCCATCCGGGCACAATCGCGGTGCTCGGCGACTCCAACCCCGAGGTGGTGCGCGTCGTCGCCGGCGTGTGTCGCGAGCGCGGCGTGCGGCTCGTCCGCACGAGCGAGGCCGCGGCGGCGAGCGGGACGATGCTCTCGAGCGGGCGTCTCCGGTTGGAGCTGCGCACCGCGCGACGCGTGTACGCACCGCTCACACTGGCGCTGCGAGGACGGCATCAGCTCGACAACGCCGTCACGGCCGCGGTGCTCCTCGAGGAGCTGGACGCCGCCGGCATGGCGGTGCCGGCCGATGCCGTGGCCACCGGACTGACGCAGGCGTCGTGGCCCGGACGCCTCGAGCTCTTCGCGCTCGGCGGGCACCGGATCCTGCTCGACGGCGCACACAATCCGGCGGGCGCGCGCGCGCTCACCGCGTATCTTCGCGAGCGCTACCCGGAGAAGCTGCCCATCGTCTTCGCCGCGCTGCGCGACAAGGACGCGCCGGGCATGCTCGCAGTGCTCGCGCCGGCGGCGTCGGCGTTCGTGCTGACGGAAGCGCGCACTCCGCGGACCCGGACGACCGACGACCTCGCCGCGTACGCGCGCGACGTCGCGCAGGGCGTTCCCGCCAGTGTCGTACCCGATCCGGCGCGCGCGATCGACGAGGCGCTGGCGCGCGCCGCCGTCATCTGCGTCGCGGGCTCGCTCTTTCTCATCGGCGAGGTGCGCGCGCTCCTCGAAGCTCGCGGTGGTCGGCCCGCGCCTTGAGCGCGTGCGGCGGGTTGTCGGCACCCGGACGCCGTGATATTCTTCGCTGACACCGCGCCCGGCCGTTCTCACTCACCGGAATGAACCGCCTCATTCTCCTTCTGGTCTGCGCGTTCACCGTGTTCGCATCCATCGCCGAGGCTCAGCAGGGCTTCGGCGCATGCACCCAGACCAGTGTGTCGTCGGCCCAGCTCGGCGAGCACCACTTCCGCCGGATCGGCAACGTCGAAGTCGAGTGTCCGGACATGAAGTTCTACGCGGACGAGGTGGAACTGTTCACCGACACGAACCGTCTCGTCGCGACAGGCAACGTCGTGTTCGTCTCGATGACCAACCAGATCGGCGCCGAGCGCCTCGAGTTCGACATCAAGGCGGGCACCGGCACGTTTTTCAATGCGTCAGGCACCGCGTCGTTCGGCGCGCAGGCCGATCGCAGCATATTCGGCACACAGGAGCCCGACGCGTATTTCTATGGCGAGCGGATCGAGAAGCTGGGCGCGCGGACGTATCGCGTGACGCGCGGCGCCTTCACGACATGCGTGCAGCCGACGCCCCGCTGGGAGTTCGCGACGACGAGCGTGACCCTGACGCTCGACAAGCACGCGGTGCTCTGGAACGCCGTCCTCAAGGTCAAGGACGTGCCGCTCTTCTACCTGCCGGTGCTCTACTACCCGCTCCAGGAGGACGACCGCGCCACGGGCTTCCTCATCCCGACGTACGGTGGGTCGACCTACAAGGGGCAGATGCTCAGCAACGCGTTTTTCTGGGCGATCAATCGCAGCCAGGACGCGACGCTCTTCCACGACTGGTACTCCAAGACCGGCCAAGGCTTCGGCGGGGAGTACCGCTACGTCGCGGCGCCCGGATCCGAAGGGAACGCGCGGGTCTACCTCCTGCGCGAGCACGAAGCCGTCATCGAGCCGCCCGGCGGCAAGCCAACGACATTGCCCGCACGGCGCAGTTACCTGATCCGCGCGGGCGCGTCGCTGGGACTGCCGGCCGGCTTGCGCGCGCAGGGCAGCGCCGACTACTTCTCCGATGTCACCGTTCTGCCGGCGTACGCCACGAACATCTACAACGCGTCTCAGCGCACCCGCTCCTACACGGGCATCGTCAGCGGGACCTGGGGCGTGTACAGCCTGAGTGGCCTCTACTCGGTCTCGCAGATCTTCTACGGAAGCGACGCCTCGACGAAGTACGGCGGCGCGCCGCGAATCTCGTTCAGTCAGTCCCAGAAACAGATCGGCTCGGTCCCTCTCTATTTTGCGGTGAGCAGCCAATTCGCGCGCCAGGTGTACGAGTCACACACTGGCACGAGGGTGAGCGACCGGAACCTCTCGCGCCTGGATGCGACGCCGGTCCTGCGCGTCCCGTTCAATATGCTGTCGTTCCTCACGTGGGACTCGACGGTTTCGTGGTCCAACACCTACTACACCCGGAGCCTCGACGCGAAGGGCGTGCAGGTGCCCGAGTCGCTGTGGCGGCGCTATCTCGACCTCCGATCGGAGGTCGTCGGACCCGTGTTCGTCCGGATCTGGAACACGCCGGCCAACGGCTACGCCGAGAAGTTCAAGCACATCATCGAGCCGGCAGTCGAAACGCGGTACGTCACGGTCATCGACAACGCGGACCAGGTGGTGAAGCTTGGCGACGCCTCCGACTACGTGATCGGCGGCAACACCCAGATTCGGTACCGCCTCACCAACCGCCTGCTTGCGCGGCGGCGCCTGGGCGCAGGCGGGGCGGCCTCGCGCGAGATCCTCGCGATCTCCCTTCAGCAGACGTATTACACCGACCCCAAGGCGAGCCTGTTCGATCCCTCGTACACGACGAGCTTCCGCGGGCGAAAGCCGAGCAACATCTCACCACTGTCGTTCGGCGTAACCGCCTCGCCGGCCGACGGCCTGAGCACCTCCGCGGGACTGGAGTACGACTTCGACCTGCCCGGCATGCAGTCGCTCGGCATCAGCGGAGCGGGTGGTGCGTCCTGGCTGCGGGTTACCGGGGGGTTCAGCCGGCGCAGGATCATCGGCCGGCTCGACATGGACAGCTTCCTGAACGCAGACGCGACGGTCCGTCCGGTCGGCAACCGGTTCGGCGGCGCCTACTCATTCAACTACGACCTCGGCCGGAACACGCTGCTGCAGCAGCGCGTGCTCGGCTATTACAACGCGCAGTGCTGTGGCGTCGCGGTGGAGTATCAGACGTATAATTTCCCGGCTTTCGACCCCCGCTACATCATTCCAAAGGACCGCCGGTTCAACATATCCTTTACCCTCGCGGGGATTGGCACCTTTTCGAACTTCTTCGGCGCCCTGACGGGCACCTCGGACCGACGATGAAGGGTCTCATTCTGAGCGGCGGCAAAGGCACGCGGCTCCGGCCGCTCACCTACACCAGCGCGAAGCAACTCGTGCCGGTGGCCAACAAGCCGGTCCTGTTCTACGGCATCGAGGCCATCGCCGCGGCAGGCATCCGGGAGATCGGGATCGTCGTGGGCGACACGGCCGCCGAGATCAGGAACGCGGTCGGCGACGGCTCCGCCTGGGGCGTGACGGTGACCTACATCGCCCAGGACGCGCCGCGCGGCCTCGCGCACGCCGTGCTCATCAGCGAAGGGTTTCTGGGCCAGGATCCGTTCGTGATGTACCTGGGTGACAATCTGCTCAACAAAGGCATCGCGCCGTTTGTCGAGGAGTTCCAGCGCGAACGGCCGGCCGCGCAGATCCTGCTCGCGCATGTGCCCGATCCGCAGATGTTCGGCGTCGCCGAGCTCGAGAACGGCCGCGTCGTCCGGCTCATCGAGAAGCCGAAAGAGCCGAAGAGCGACCTGGCGCTCGTGGGCGTGTACCTGTTCAGCCCCGCGATCTTCGAGTCGGTCAAGCGCATCAAGCCGAGCTTCCGCAACGAGCTGGAGATCACCGACGCCATCCAGGACCTCATCGATCGCGGCCTCGAGGTCCGGCCGCACATCGTCGACGGCTGGTGGAAGGACACGGGCAAGCTCGAGGACATGCTCGAGGCGAACCGGCTGATCCTCGACACGATCGATCGCCGTGTCGAAGGCGCGGTGGACGCCGAGTCGCGCGTCGAGGGCAAGGTCATCATCGAGCCGGGCGCCGTCATCGAGCAGTCGGTCGTTCGCGGGCCCGTGATCATCGGCGCGCGGGCGCGAATCATCCACTCGTACGTCGGACCGTTCACGGCCATCATGAACGACGTCGAGATTCGCGACTCGGAGATCGAGCACAGCATCGTGCTCGAGGGCAGCGTCGTGAGCGACCTCGCCAACCGCGTCGTGGACAGCCTGATCGGCAAGAACGTGCGCATCTACCGGGAACCGGTCAAGCCGTCGGCCTACCGGTTCATGCTGGCGACAACTCCGAGGTCGGGATCCGGTGGTAGGGCACGCCGGCCCGGTGGAGGCCAGGGACATCGACATGAGCGACCCGCATCGCTATCAGCCGGCCGTGAAGCACCCGCTCATCCACGAAGTGAAAACCAAGAGTCTGAGGATGATCCCCGACGAGCGCGGCTGGCTCATGGAGATCCTGCGAGCGGACGAGGCGGAGCTGTTCACGAAGTTCGGGCAGGTCTACGTCTCGGCGACCTACCCCGGCGTGGTGAAAGCGTGGCATTACCACAAGCACCAGACCGACACCTTCGCCTGCGTCGCGGGCATGGTGAAGCTGGTGCTCGTGGACACGCGCGAGGGCTCGCCGACCGAGGGCGCCGTCAACGAGTTCTTCATCGGCGATCAGAACCGCATGCTGGTGCAGGTGCCCAACCTCGTCTATCACGGCTGGAAGTGCATCAGCCCGGACGTGTCGCTCGTCGTCAACGTGCCCACCGAGCCGTACCGGTACGCCGATCCGGACGAGTACCGGGTCGAGCCGCACGGCGTGCTTCCCTACGACTGGTCCCGCAGAGATGGTTAAGGTCCTCGTCACCGGCGGCGCCGGGTTCATCGGCAGCAACTTCGTGCGCTACGCGATCGCCACGCACCCCGACTGGGACGTGACGACGCTCGACAAGCTCACCTACGCCGGACGGCTCGAGAACCTGCGGGAGGTCGAGAACCATCCGCGCCACCGGTTCGTGCGGGGGGACATCGCCGACGCGGCGGTGGCGGCGCCGCTCGTGCAGGCCGCGGACATCGTCGTGCACTTCGCGGCCGAGACCCACGTCGATCGGTCCATCATGGCCGCGGGCGACTTCATCACGACGGACGTCTTCGGCACGTTCGTCCTGCTCGAGGCGGCGCGCTCGGCGCCGCGTCTGCGGCGCTTCATCCAGATCTCGACCGACGAGGTGTACGGCAGCGTGCAGGAAGGATTCAGCAAGGAGACCGACGAGCTGCGGCCGCGCAATCCGTACTCGGCGAGCAAGGCGGGAGCCGACCGGCTCGCCTACAGCTTCTGGGCGACCTATGACGTGCCGGTCATCGTCACGCGCGCGTCCAACAACTACGGACCCAACCAGTTTCCCGAGAAGGTCATCCCTCTCTTCATCACCAACGCGCTCGACAACATCCCGGTGCCGCTCTACGGCGACGGCCTGAACGTGCGCGACTGGCTGCACGTCGCGGACCACTGCCGCGCGCTCGACCTGCTCCTCGAGAAAGGACAGCCGGGCGAGGTCTACAACATCGGCGGCGGCCACGAGGTCCGCAACGTCGATCTCACCCATCAGATCCTGGCGCTCGTCAACCAGCCAACCTCTCTCATGTCGTACGTGCCCGATCGCCCCGGCCACGACCGCCGCTACGCGCTCGACACCGCGAAGCTTCGCGGTCTCGGGTGGACGCCGGCCGTCGCGTTCGACGAAGGTCTAGGCGAGACGGTCGCGTGGTACCGCGAGCACGAGCGGTGGTGGCGGCCGATCAAGGAACAGGACCCGGCGTACCGCGCGTACTACCGGGCGCAGTACGGCGATCGCCCCGCGTGAGGCGCACGCCAACCGTGAGGCCGATTCTCGTCACCGGAGCCGCGGGGTTCGCAGGCAGCCACCTCGTCGATCAGCTCCTCGCCGAACGAGAACCGGTCGTCGCGTGGGACCGGACGTCTACGCCCGACGCCCGGCGGTCGGCGAGCGCGGACCGCCGCGCCGCGCGCGGAATGGTCATCGACCTGCTCGACCGCCAGGCGGTTGCGGCCGCGCTCGTGGACGTGCGGCCGAGGATCATCTTTCACTGTGCGGGTGCGGCGCAGGTCGCGAGCTCCTGGCGCGACATGGAGGGCGTGCTGCAGGCCAACGTCCTCGCCACGCACCATCTCCTCGACGCCACGCGCCGGGCGCGCCTCGACGCACGCATTCTCGTGACGGGCTCCGCCCTGGTCTACCGTCCATCGGCGGATGCGTTGACCGAATCGCATCCGCTCGGACCGTCGAACCCGTACGGTGTGAGCAAGCTCGCGCAGGAGATGGTCGCGTTCGACGCGGCGCGCGAGGGCCTCGATGTCGTCGTGGTCAGGCCCTTCAACCATATCGGGCCACGCCAGCAGCCCACCTTCGCGACGTCCAGCTTCGCCCGGCAGATCGCGCTCGCCGAGGCGGGGCGCATCCCGCCGGTGCTCAAGGTGGGCAGGCTCGATGCGCGGCGCGACGTGACCGACGTGCGCGACACGGTGCGAGCCTACCGGCGCCTCGCCGAGCGAGGGCGGCCGGCGCGGCCCTACAACGTGTGCTCCGGGCACGCGCCGTCGATCGGCGAGCTGCTGGATCGGCTTCGCGCGCGGGCGCGAATCGACGTGCGGATCGAGGAGGATGCCGCGCTCTTCCGGCCGAGCGACAACCCGGTCGTGCTCGGCGACCCGGGGCGAATCCGCGAGGAAACCGGCTGGGAACCGCAGATTCCGATCGATCGCACGCTGCACGACCTGCTCGAGTACTGGCGAGCCGTCGTCGACGCAGGATGAAGATCAGCTTCTCGGAAACCGGCCGCCAGGTCCTGCACATCGCGATGGGCGGCTTCGCGTTGCTGCTACGCGACCTCACGTGGCCGCAGGCTGCGGCCCTTGCGGTCGCGGCCCTGCTCTTCAATCTCTTCGTGCTGCCGCGCATCGGCGGGCACACGCTCTACCGGCCGGTCGATCACGCGCGCGGGTATCCGCCGGGCATCCTGCTCTACCCGCTCGCCGTTCTCCTGCTGATCCTGGTGTTTCCCGCGCGGCCAGATATCGTGGCGGCGACGTGGGGCATTCTGGCCTGCGGCGACGGATTCGCCACGCTGGCGGGTCGGGGAATCGCGAGCGCGCCCCTGCCCTGGAACCGCGAGAAGACCGTCGCGGGGACGATCGCGTTCGCCTCCGCTGGTGGCGCCGCGGCCGTCCTGCTCGCCAACTGGACGGCGCCTGCCGTCGCGCTGCGGCCCGACCCCCGATTCCTGCTCTGGGCTCCCCTTGCCGCCGCCGTCCTTGCCGCGCTGGTGGAGACCATTCCCGTTCGGCTCGACGACAACCTCAGCGTGCCGGCGGCGGCGGCGACCGTGCTGTGGACCTTCAGTCTCGTCACACGTGACGCGTGGGCGGCGTCGGCGGACGGCGTCGTGCGGAGTCTCGCCCCCGCGCTCATCGTCAATGTCGCCACCGCGTGGCTCGGCTGGCGGGCGCGGACCGTGACAGTGTCGGGCGGTGTCACCGGCGCGGCCATCGGCGTCCTGGTGTTTGCCTGCACCGGCTGGCGAGGTTGGGTGCTGCTCGTGGCCGCGTTTCTCGCGGCGGCCCTCGTGTCGCGGCTGGGGCTCACACGCAAGGCGCTGCTGGGGATCGCCGAGGCACGCGGGGGCCGCCGCGGCGCAGGGAACGCCGTCGCCAACACCGGCGTCGCGGCGCTGGCGGCCGTCCTCGCCGTGACGACGCCCTGGCGTGAACTGGCACTCGTCGCGCTGGCGGCCGCGCTGGTCGCCGGCGCCAGCGACACGGTCGCGAGCGAGATCGGCAAGGCCTGGGGCCGGCGGACGTCACGTGTGACCACGTTTTCGCGCGTCCCGCCCGGCACATCGGGCGCGATCTCGCTGGAAGGCACGACGGCCGGTCTCGCGTCGGCGACCGCGCTGGCGGCGGTAGCGTGCGCGCTGCGCCTGGTCAGCGCGCCTGCCATCCTCGTGATCGTGGCGGCCGCGACCGTGTCGGCGTTTGTCGAGAGCGCGCTCGGCGCCACACTCGAAGCGCCCGGCATCCTGAACAACGACCTGCTAAACTTCATCAACACCGCGTCGGCCGCCGGCCTCGCGGTGGCTCTCGTCCGCATCCTGTCGTGACGCGCACCAGTCGCGCCGCCGCCTTCGTCGAGCTCGGACGCCCGTTCACGCTGATCGCCCCGGCGCTGGGCTTCGCGTCGGGTGCGGCCAGCGCGGCCGGCGCCGTTCCGCCGGAAGCGTGGCGCTGGGAACTCCTGAGCCTGCCTGCGGTCGGATCGCTCATGGCGGCGGTCTTGAACGCCGGCAACAACGCGCTGAATCAGATCTACGATCTCGAGATCGACCGGGTGAACAAGCCGCGGCGCCCGCTGCCGAGCGGACGCCTGACCCGGCGTGAGGCGTGGGTGTTCACGGTCCTCACCTACGTCATCGCGCTGGCGCTTGCGTGGCGGGTGGCGCCGGCCGGACGCCATGAGTGTTTTTGGATCGTGGCCGTCGCGGTCATCTGTACCTTCATCTATTCCATGCCGCCGCTCCGGACGAAGCGGCTGGGCATCTGGGCCAACGTGACGATCGCGATTCCGCGGGGCGTGCTGCTGAAGGTGGCTGGCTGGTCGGCCGTGAAGACGGTCGTCGGCTGCGAGCCCTGGTACATCGGCGCGATCTTCGGTCTGTTCCTGCTCGGGGCGACGACCACGAAGGACTTCGCCGACATGGAGGGCGACGCGCGCGGCGGGTGCCGCACGCTGCCGATTCAGTACGGCGTCACGCGCGCAGCGTGGATGATCTCGCCGTCGTTCGTGATGCCTTTCCTGATGATCAACGCCGGCGCCGCGGCGGGCGTCCTCACCGGCAATTTCTGGCTGCTGCAGATCCTGGGCGCCGTCATGACGATCTACGGCGTCTACGTGTGCTACCTGATGCTGCGGCGGCCCGAAGAGCTCGCGGTCGAAGAGAACCACGTGTCCTGGGCGCACATGTACCGCATGATGTTCGTCGCCCAGGTCGGCTTCGCAGCCGCGTATCTGCTGTAGCAGCGCTCAGCTCTCAGAGCCTGAGAAGAAATCGCTGTAGCGCCGGACTTTAGTCCGGCCGGCCGGGCGCATCTGAAGATGCGCGCTACGTACGGGGCGATTCCTTCTCAGGCTCTCAGCTTCCAGCTACCGCTGCCCGAGCAGCGCCTGGATGCGCTGCTCGGTCGGCGGGTGCGTGCTGAAGAGCGACA
>ERZ1292640.1992-Hain-H43-02um-R1-1992-length-16676-cov-7_pt1 | contig 16676 bp, 8 predicted proteins | sample MGYA00564404_ERZ1292640 | MGnify/ENA primary metagenome ERZ1292640 (study PRJEB36523, sample SAMEA6512636) | groundwater metagenome | collected 2019-01-08 | study: AquaDiva: Metagenomics assemblies of 32 groundwater samples
GCCGACCAACGCGCTGGCGGTGGACCAGTGGCGCGTCTACCCGAAAGACCCGGTGGCTGGTTTCAAGGACCTGCGCCGTGGCACCGAACTCAACCGCAACCGCGACATGAACTGGGTGCGCATGCTGGAAAAGAAATCCAGCGAACGTCGCATCGGCGTCTGGGCCAAGCTGGAAGAAACAAATAATGGTTTTGCCCTGCAGCTGACCGACGAGGACGGCCACAGCGCCAGCGCCCGCGTGGCAGCAAACAAGGAGCCGGCCCGGAACGCGGCGCAGGCCGAAGCCAGCCTGCGCGAGCAGTTGGGCCGCTTCGGTGCCACCCTGTTCGAGCCGATCGACATCGCATTGGACTTGAGGGCGCCCTGGTTCATTCCGGCCTCCACGCTCAATGCCCTGCGCCGCGAGGCCGTAGAAGCACTGGAAGCCGCCCGGGCCGCGGCCTACCAGCGCCCGCCGCGCGCCAAACCGGTGGCGCCGCCGGCGCCTTATCCGGAAGACACCCTCACCTACCTGGCCAACGTATTCAACGAGAAGGCCCGCCACTTCTACGCCAAACACGGCGTGAAAGTGATCGCCGCCGCCTACGAGAGCCAGGAAGAGGAAGGCGACGTCAGTCTGATGATCACCAAGCACTGCGTGCGCTTTTCCTTGAGCCTGTGCCCGAAACAGGCCAAGGGCGTGACCGGCGTGCAGGGCACGGTGCGCGCCGAGCCGCTGACGCTGGTCAACGGCAAGGAAAAGCTGACGCTGCGCTTCGACTGCAAGCCGTGCGAGATGCACGTGGTCGGCAAGATCAAGAAATCAGTGCTCAACCAGGCAGCGCGTGACGCTGAAGCAGCGCCGCTGAAGTTCTACCGCACCCGCCCCCGGGCCGCCATCCACTGAACTGCCGTCCGTCCGGTCTTCAAATCTGATGGTCGCCACGCTGCGGCCCACGACGGCGGCGATGCGCCGCATAGGAATGCGCCCTCGACACAATTGCTCAATGCGCTGCAGCAGCTGGGCATTCAGGCTGGTTCGGGTCTTGGTTGGCCGAGAGCTGCGATCCAACAGGCCAGCCAAGCCATGCTCGTTGAATCGAGGCGCCACTTGCGCGCCGTGCGAACGCTGATGCCGGCGGCCTGGGCCGCTGGCACCAATCCCATGACGGCAATGCGTTCGATCAGCAATTTCCGACCTTCAAACGTCAATCTGGCATTCTTATGGCTGTTCATCGGAGGATTTCCTCTGTGAAGCTGAAGCGTGGTAACTCCAGTTACCCAGACTCTTCCGGGTGAACAACTTATTGAAGCATCACACTTAGAGGCCGCCAGCGACTTTTGTCACGACTTTCCAGGAACGGGCTGCGGCATGCCGGTGAGGGGCAGCGGCACCGGCATGCCAACAAGGTACCCTTGCGCAAAGTCCACGCCGATCGAACGCAACTGCACGAGCGCCGCCTCGGAATCGACATGTTCAGCGATGGTTTGCAGGCCCATGACATGGCCGATCTCGTTGATCGCGCCGACCATCGCCCGGTTGATCGGATCGTTTGCCATGCCCATGACGAAGCTACCGTCGATCTTGAGAAAATCAACCGCCAGGTTGCGTAAATAGGCAAACGAGCTCATCCCGATTCCGAAATCATCCAACGCGAAGTGGAAACCGTCTGCCTTCATGTCGATGATGAAGCGCGAGGCTTTGCGGAGTTGGTTGATGGCCGCGGTTTCCGTGATTTCGAAGCAGATCGTGTCCGGCCGCACCTGATGCAGAGCCGCCTGCTCGCGTATGAATTTGTGCAACTGATCCTGGTTGAGTGAGGTGCCGGACAGATTGATCGAACAAGAGAGATCGCTGCCAAAGCTTTTCGTCAAATTGGCATATTCTGAAAATACTTTGGTAATCACCCATTGGTCTATGCGCGGCATGAGGTTGTAACGCTCGGCCGCCGGAATGAAGGTTCCGGGAACGATCACGTTGCCGGCCTCGTCAGTCATGCGCAGCAACACTTCGATATGCCTGCCAGGGCTGGCACGTGACGTCAGCGGCAGATATTCCTGGTAATACAAGACCAGCCGATGTTCATCGATGGCCCGGATGATGCGCGGCGTCCAGTTCATTTCCTCCAGGCGATGCCGCATCTCGCTGTCTTCCGGCTGGTAGACCACGACGCGGTTGCGCCCGGCATCCTTGGCCGCGTAGCAGGCGGCATCGGCGGCGCTCATGATCTGCTCCCGGTTCAGGGTCTCCGCGGTCAGCGCCACAACGCCAATGCTCACGCCGATGGTGAAGATCTGATCGCCCCAGGTGAAGCGGAATTTCCGCACGGCGGCCAGCAGATCCTCGGCAATGCCCTGTGCCCGCTCCAGCGTGCACCCCAGGAGCAGGACGCCGAACTCGTCCCCTCCAAGCCGCGCCAGCAGGTCGGATTCACGGACCTGCTGCTGGAGTGTTTCGGCAACCTGACGCAGCAGTTCGTCCCCGGCGGCGTGACCGCAGGTGTCATTGATGATCTTGAACTGGTCCAGGTCCATGTAGCACATCGCGTGCTGGCCGCCGATGGCGCGGCAACTTTCCAGCGCAACGTCGAGGTGCCGCTCGAATTCCTGCCGGTTCAGCAAGCCCGTCAACTCATCATGACTTGCCTGCCAGGACAGTTTTTGCGACAGGCCGCGCTGGGCAGCGACATTGCGGAAAATCAGCACGCCGCCGGCCACATCGCCACTGGGCAGAATGATCGGTGCGGCACTGTTCTCGATCGCGATCAACTGACCGTCGCGCCGAACCAGAACCATGTGCTCCGTCAGCGGCATGATGCTCTTTTCCGCCATCGCCCTTTTCAAAGGGCTTTCCATGGCCCGCTCCGTCAGCTCATCGACAATGCGGAAAACCACCGAAAGAGGCCGCCCCTTCGCCTCTTCAGCGCGCCAGCCGGTGAGTTGCTCGGCAACCTGGTTCATGCTGATGATCAGCGTTGCCGGGTCGGTGGTGATCACGCCGTCGCCGATCGAACGCAGCGTGACCTGCGCGCGCGCCTTCTCCTGGCGCAGCGCATTGAACGCATGGTTCAAAAGGCGCAGCGGCAGAATGCGCAAAACCAGAAAGACCAGCGCGGCAAGCACCAGCCCCAACAGCGCAGCAGCACCGGTCTGAAGCAGAACGCCCCGCAGGGAGCGGCTGACTTCCAGGCGTCCGATGAGCGCGCCGGAGTCGAACAGCTCGACCGAACGCGACAAGACGGGCCACAGGGGGGGCGGCCCCAGCTGGGCCACCACATTGTTCGCCAGGTCCACAATGACGATGCGCTCTTGCGCCGGGTGGTGCGAGTGCTGCGCCATGGCGTCATCCAGACGCAGCACCTGGTACTGCCACATCTCGGGTTCGTTGTTGATAACCTGCCCGACGTGCTCGCTCTTGGCCACCGCGGCGACCAAGGTTTCAGCCGACAGGGTGCTTAAAGCCACGTTGAAATAGCCCAGCGGGATGACAAGCGCGATCAGCAGGGCCACCGCACCTGCCAGCCAGGTGACGGAGACCACGAATTTCCGATTAGAAGCTTGCATCATGCGGCTCGGGTGGCGCTAACGCATCCAGTAACCGGTACGGCCGAGAATCTCCCGTCCCTCCGGCGATTGCACGAACTCCGCAAAACGTTGCGCCGCGACTGTCGTCTTGGGGCTCGTGACCAGAAACATCACCCGCACATACGGATAGCTGCCGTTGGCAAGGTTCTGCGGCGTCGGCCGTACGCCGTTGAGCGCGAGCGCTTTGAGCTGGCGTTGTTCCGCCATGATCTGCGCAAGCGATGTGACCCCGAATGCCCCGGGGATTTCTTCGATGCTTTTCTGCGCATCCTGGTCGGTCACCGCGTACAGCATCCCCGGTCGCTCTTCAGCCAGCCTCATCGCATGCGCCATCTCCGGCGACATGCTTCTCGCCATGGTGCTGTCGGCGTCGCTCGCCGGTCGCAAGACGAGACGGATCCGGCTACCGTCCGGCCATTGCATGGTCTTGCCGGAATAAATGTCAGCCAGTTGTTGCAGGGTGATGTCATCGACCTTGTTGTCCGTCGAAACTGCGAAAACGAAGGGTGTCCGTCCGAACTCCACGGCCGCCAGGCCCTGCTTCCGTTCTGCGTCAGTCAGCTCACGGCTGCTCACCGCCAGCTGAATGGCACCGGCCGCCACCGCCTTGATGCCGCCCGAACTGCCGAGGCTGGGCAAGATTTTGATCGCGCTGCCGGGATGGATTTTCACGTAGGCGTTGGCCAGCAATTTCATGGAGGCAAGGCCCGCCCCCGTGCCGCCGATCCTGACCTCTTGCGCGTATCCGCTGGATGCCCAGGCGTTGACCGCAAACAGAATGAGAACGATGGCAACAGTCCGCTCGACGCTTCTCATGAAATCCCCCCATCGCAAGCCCTTTGCAGCACACTCAGCCAAGCCGCGAAGTCAGCTGTTTCAGTGTGACGCATTTGGCGGTCTGGAGCAAGCAGCGCGCCGCTGCTTTCTTGAGGCCCATTCGGCGCCGAGTTCCGGGTGAAATTCCCGGCAACTTATCTGAATGTCACCACCAGCTGCGACAGCGGCACATCGAATTGCGCCGTCCAGGTTTGGCCTGGATTGACAGGCCAGGCATCGGTCCAGGTGCCGGTGGTCACCACGTCGCCGGCCTGCAGGTCCGGCGCGCCGGGGCACTGGCGCAGCTCCTGCAGGAAGTAATGCAGGGCGTGGAGCGGGCCTTCGAGCACGTTGGCACCCTGCCCCTGCTCGACCTCCTGGCCCTCCCGGCGCAGCGAGACAGCCGCAGCCGTGAGTTGCTGTTCCAGTTCGGGGGCCGAGCCGGCCACCTCACGCGCCGGGATCCGGCGCCCCACCAGCAGGCGGGCGTGCAGGCCGCCATCGGCCACGGTGTCGCCGGCAGTGAATTTCCAATCCGGCAAATGCGACTGCACCACCTCGAAGCCGGGGGCCACCCAGTCCAGGCTGTCGAACAGCTGTTCCAGCGTCGCGTTGGCCGGCGGCGTGGCACGCAGGCCGAACACCACTTCCGGCTCCAGTCGTGGCTGGCAGGTACCGTTCAGATCCAGGGTGGCATTTCCGTCGCAGAACTGCAAGGTGTTGTCCCACACCGTGCCCCAGATCGGCGCGAACACCTGGTAGCGCGGCCAGATGCTGCGGTTGGTGAAGCCGATCTTGTAGCCGCGTGGCACCTCGCCGCGCTGTTCACGCAAGCGGCGGACCTTCAGCGCGCTCTGGTAGGCCACCGCCACATCCAAGCCCGAGCCCTGCCCCCACAGACGACCACTGTCGTAATGGGTCAGCAACGCCTGCGGGCTCATCATGGCAAGCCTGTCAGCCGACCCACTTGCGTGCATTGCGCCACAACTGCATCCAGGGGCTGGCCACGCTCGCATCGAGGCGGGTCCAGCTCATCTGGATGTTGCGGAACACGCGCTCGGGGTGCGGCATCATGGCGGTGAAGCGGCCGTCCGCGGTGGTGACCGCGGTCAGGCCCGCCGGGCTGCCGTTGGGGTTGAACGGGTAGGCCTCGGTCGCCGCACCGCTGTTGTCAACGAAGCGCATGGCCGCAATCGCCTTGGCCGCGTTGCCGCGGTAGGCAAAGTTGGCGTAGCCCTCGCCGTGCGCCACCGCAATCGGCAACCGGCTACCGGCCATGCCCTGCAGGAACAACGACGGCGACGCCAGCACCTCCACCATCGACAGGCGCGCCTCGAAGCGCTCGCTGCGGTTGGTGGTGAAACGCGGCCAGTCTTGCGCGCCCGGAATGATGTCGGCCAGTTCGGCAAACATCTGGCAGCCATTGCACACGCCCAGACCGAAAGTGTCGGTACGGCCGAAGAAGGCCTTGAACTGCTCAGCCAGCACCGGGTTGAAGGTGATGGAGCGGGCCCAGCCGATGCCGGCACCCAGTGTGTCGCCATACGAGAAGCCGCCGCAGGCGACGATGCCCTTGAAGTCCTGCAGCTTGGCGCGGCCGGTCTGCAGGTCGGTCATGTGCACATCATGGGCCTCGAAGCCGGCCGCATTAAAGGCATAGGCCATCTCGACGTGCGAATTCACACCCTGCTCGCGCAGCACGGCCACCTTGGGGCGGCTGGTCAGCAAGGCGGGCGCGAGCTGCTGCGCCGGGTCGAACGTCAGGTGCACATGCATGCCCGGGTCATTGGGCGCACCGGCAGCGGCGTGCTCGGCATCGGCACAAGCGGTGTTGTCGCGCTGCTGGCAGATCTTCCAGCTCACGCTGTCCCATACCTGGTGCAGGTCAGCCAGTTGGGCACTGAAGACGGCCTTGGCGTCGCGCCAGACCTGCACTTCGCCCACACCGGCGGTCACCGCCCCCCCTGCCGGGCGGGTCTTGCCGATGACATGGCAGAACTTGGACAGGCCATGCTCGCGCAGCACTTGCAGCACCGCATCGCGCTCGGCCGTGCGCACCTGCAGCAGCACGCCCAGTTCTTCGTTGAACAGGGCCTTGAGCGTCAGTTCTTCGCGCCGGGCCTGGACCTGGGTCGCCCAGTTCTTGCTGTCGCCGGCATCCATGCGGCTGTCGGAAATGCCGTCGCCTTCGGTGACCAGCAGGTCCACATTGAGCGCCACACCGACATGGCCGGCAAAGGCCATCTCGGCCGCGGCAGCGAACAGGCCGCCGTCACTGCGGTCATGGTAGGCCAGGATCTTGCCCTGCGCGCGCAGCGCATTGACGGCCTTGACCAAGTTGATCAGGTCTTGCGGGTCGTCCAGGTCCGGCACCGTGTCGCCAGACTGATTCAGCGTCTGCGCCAAGATGGAGCCGCCCATGCGGTTCTGGCCCTTGCCCAAATCGACCAGCAGCAGCGTGCTGTCGGCCTCGCTGGCATCCAGCTGCGGCGTGAGCGTGCCGCGCACATCAGGCAGCGTGGCGAAGGCGCTGACGATCAGCGACACCGGCGAAGTGACTTTCTTCTTCTCGTTGTCATCCTGCCATTGCGTGCGCATCGACAGGCTGTCCTTGCCTACCGGAATGGAAATGTCGAGCGCCGGGCACAGTTCCATGCCGACGGCCTGCACGGTGGCGTACAGCGCCGCGTCTTCCCCGGGCTCGCCGCAGGCGGCCATCCAGTTGGCTGACAGCTTGACGCGCGGCAGTTCGATCGGCGCGGCCAGCAGGTTGGTGATGGCTTCGGCCACTGCCATGCGACCCGAGGCCGGTGCGTCGAGTGCGGCCAGCGGCGTGCGCTCGCCCATGCTCATGGCCTCACCGGCAAAACCGGCGTAGTCGGCCAGCGTCACGGCGACGTCAGCCACCGGCACCTGCCAGGGGCCGACCATCTGGTCGCGGTGCGTCAGGCCACCCACGGCACGGTCGCCGATGGTGATGAGGAAGCGCTTGGAGGCCACGGTGGGGTGGCTCAGCACGTCGATCACGGCCTTCTGCAGCTCAACGCCGGTCAAGTCCAGCGGCTTGAATCGGCGTGCAATGGTCTGGACGTCGCGGTGCATCTTGGGCGGCTTGCCCAAGAGGACATTCATCGGCATATCCACGGGGGACTCATTCCCCTCATCGGCCAGCACCAGCTGACGCTCTTCGGTGGCCACGCCCACCACGGCAAACGGGCAACGCTCGCGCTCGCAGAAGGCCTTGAACTGCTCCAGCGATTCGGGCGCAATCGCCATCACATAACGTTCCTGGCTCTCGTTGCACCAGATTTCCTTCGGCGCCAGGCCGGATTCCTCCAGCGGCACGGCGCGCAGGTCAAAGCGTGCGCCGCGGCCAGCGTCGTTGGTCAACTCGGGGAAGGCGTTGGACAGACCGCCGGCGCCGACGTCGTGGATGGCCAGGATCGGATTCTTGTCACCTTGCGCCCAGCAGTGGTTGATGACCTCCTGCGCCCGGCGCTCGATCTCCGGGTTGCCGCGCTGCACCGAGTCGAAGTCGAGTTCGGCCGCGTTGGCACCGGTGGCCATGGAGCTGGCGGCACCGCCGCCCATGCCGATGCGCATGCCCGGGCCACCGAGCTGGATCAGCAACGTGCCAGCCGGGAATTCGATCTTCTTGGTGAGCTTGGCATCGATGACGCCCACACCGCCAGCGATCATGATGGGCTTGTGGTAACCGCGGCGAACGCTGTCGACGTCGCTGTCGATGGTCTGCTCGTACTCGCGGAAATAGCCCGCCAGGTTGGGCCGGCCGAATTCGTTGTTGAACGCCGCACCGCCCAGCGGGCCCTCGGTCATGATCTGCAGCGGGCTGGCAATGTGCTCGGGTTTACCGCCGGCCTCATCGGACCAGCCGCCCCACAGCTTGGAGACGGTAAAGCCGCTCAGGCCGGCCTTGGGCTTGGAGCCGCGGCCGGTAGCACCCTCGTCACGGATTTCGCCGCCGGCGCCGGTGGAGGCACCGGGGAACGGCGAGATCGCGGTCGGGTGGTTGTGGGTTTCCACCTTCATCAGCACATGGTTGACGGCGCTCTCTTTTTGATAGCTATTGGCGCTGTAACCACCTGGGTTGGAGGTCATTTTTGCCACAAACCGCTCGACCGGGACGCCTTCCATGATGGAGGCGTTGTCCGAGTACGCCACCACCGTGTGCTGCGGGCTGGTCTGGTGCGTGTGGCGGATCATGCCGAACATGCTGCGCTCCTGGCGCACACCGTCGATGGTGAAGTCGGCATTGAAGATCTTGTGGCGGCAGTGTTCGCTGTTGGCCTGGGCGAACATCATCAGCTCCACATCGGTCGGGTTGCGCTTCAGGTCGGTGAAGGCCTTGACCAGGTAGTCGATCTCGTCGTCGGCCAGCGCCAGGCCGAATTGCACGTTGGCTTTTTCCAGCGCTGCACGGCCGCCGCCCAGGATGTCGACGTGTTCCATCGGCGCCGGGTGCAGTTCGGTGAACAGCTCGCAGGCCTGCTCGCGCGTGGTCATGGCGCTTTCCGTCATGCGGTCGTGCAGCAAGGCTGCTACTTGGCCCAACTGCTCGGGCGTCAGGCTGGCCTTGCCCAGCAAGGGGGTCTTGAGCGTCAGGCGGTATTCGACGATGCGCTCCACCCGGTGCACGGCCAGGCCGCAGTTGTGGGTAATGTCGGTGGCCTTGGAGGCCCAGGGTGAAACCGTACCGAAGCGCGGCGACACCACGATCAACGGCCCTTCCGTGGGGCCGCTGTAGGGATCGCCGTAGCTCAGCAAGGCGCCTAGCTGCTGCTTCAGTTCGGCGCCGGGCGCTGCATCGCTGGCAACGAGGTGCACGAAGCGCGCAGCAATGCCGCTGATCTTGTCGTGGATGGCCTGCAGGCCGGGCAGAAGTTGCTGGACGCGGAAAGCGCTGAGCGCGCTGCCGCCTTCGAAAGAGCTGATATGCAGGGTCACTGTGGTGGCCTTGATGAGGGTGGCGGACGAAGGTCCGTGGAAACCGCTAATTTTACCTCCGACATCACAAGCCCTCCGGGCTATTGGGAGTCTGCGTCCCACGGGCTTTACCCGCTTCTCCTGCGGGGAAGCGCCACCAATGGGATAATTCCTCCCCATGACGATCACCTACAAAGACGAAGCCGGTATCGCCGGCATGCGCGTGGCGGGCAAACTGGCCGCCGAAGTGCTGGATTTCCTCGCTCCCCATGTCAAGCCCGGCGTTACCACCAACGAGCTCGACATGCTGGCCCACGGCTACATCGTGGATGTGCAGGGTGCCATTCCCGCCCCCCTGAACTATGCCCCCTCGGGCTACAACCCGTACCCGAAGTCGATCTGCACCTCGATCAACCACCAGGTCTGCCACGGCATCCCGAACGACAAGGCGCTCAAGAAGGGCGACATCATCAACATCGACATCACCGTCATCAAGGACGGCTGGCACGGCGACACCAGCCGCATGTTCCAGGTCGGCGAGACCTCGATTGCGGCCAAGCGCCTGTGCGCCATGACCTATGACGCCATGTGGCACGGCATCATGCAGGTCAAGCCGGGCGCACGCCTGGGCGACATCGGCTGGGCAATCCAGAAATTCGCCGAAAGCAACGGTTTTTCCGTGGTGCGCGAGTTCTGCGGCCACGGCATCGGCCTGGGCTTCCATGAGGAACCGCAGGTGCTGCACTACGGCAAGCCCGGCACGCTGGAGGAGCTCGTGCCCGGCATGACCTTCACCATCGAGCCCATGATCAACGCCGGCAAGCGCGACATCAAGGAGATGGGTGACGGCTGGACCATTGTCACCAAGGACCACTCGCTCTCGGCCCAGTGGGAACACACCATTCTGGTCACCCCCACCGGCTACGAGGTGCTGACGCTGTCGGCTGGCAGCCCACCGATACCGGCCTTCGTGCAAGCCGCCACGCAAGCCTGATCGCCGCCTGGTCTGGCCTGATTCCTGCTTCAGCCTGGTGATGCAAACCATCCAGTCCCTGAAAGAGCAGTACCGCGCCAGGAAGGCAGAACTGCTGCAGCCTGTCGCCGCCAGCGGCACCTCGACGCGCCATGTGCGCAGCACGTTGCGCCAGCTCTCCCGTTTGGCCGACACCACTCTCAAAGCCCTGTGGCAACAGGCCGGCTTTGGCCAGCCCTTTGCCCTGGTGGCGGTCGGCGGCTTCGGCCGCGGCGAGCTGTTCCCGCACTCCGATATCGACGTGCTGCTGCTCATGCCGGCCGGCCAGTCGCCCGACGGCGATGAGACCCTGCGCCAGCGCATCGAGTCCTTCATCAGCAGTTGCTGGGACGCCGGACTGGAAATCGGCTCCAGTGTGCGCACCGTGGCCGAATGCCTGGCCGAGGCGGCCAAGGACGTGACGGTGCAGACGGCGCTGCTGGAGTCGCGCCTGATCACCGGCAATGCCGAGCTGTTCAAGACCTTTCGCTGGCAATTCCGCCAGGTCATCGATGCGCGCGCCTTCTTCGTCGCCAAGACGCTGGAAATGCAGCAGCGCCACAGCAAGTTCGAAGACACGCCCTACGCGCTGGAACCCAACTGCAAGGAGTCGCCCGGCGGCCTGCGCGACCTGCAGATCATCCTCTGGGTGGCGCAGGCGGCCAGCTACGGCAAGTCCTGGGACGAACTGGCCCGCTCCGGCCTGGCCACCCTCTTCGAGGTGAAGCAGCTCAAGCGCTTTGAAGCCATGCTGCAGCTCATCCGCATGCGCCTGCACCTGATTGCCAACCGGCGCGAGGACCGGCTGGTGTTCGACACGCAGACCGCGGTGGCCGAGTCCTTCGGCTATAGCGCGGAGCTTGCCGAGGGCAAGCTCAAGATGCGCCCCAGCGAGGCGCTGATGCGCCACTACTACTGGGCCGCCAAGGCGGTGACCCAGCTCAACCAGATCCTGCTGCTCAACATCGAGGAGCGTCTCAACCCGTCGTCGCAGACGCCGATCCCGATCAACGAGCGCTTCGCCGACAAGGCCGGTCTGATCGAGGTGCGCAACGACGACCTCTACCAGCGCGAGCCGCACGCCATCCTGGAAACCTTTCTGGTCTACCAGACCACCGAAGGCGCCAAGGGCCTGTCGGCGCGTACGCTGCGCGCCCTGTACAACGCACGTGGCCTGATGAACGGCCAGTTCCGCCAGGACCCGGTGAACCAGCAGACCTTCATGCGCATCCTGCAGCAGCCCGAGGGCATCACGCACGCGATCCGCCTGATGAACCAGACCTCGGTGCTGGGGCGCTACCTCTGGACTTTCCGCCGCATCGTCGGCCAGATGCAGCACGACCTGTTCCACGTCTACACCGTGGACCAGCACATCCTGATGGTGCTGCGCAATGTGCGGCGCTTTTTCATGGCCGAGCACGCGCACGAATACCCGTTCTGCTCCCAACTGGCTGCCGGTTGGGAACAACCCTGGATCCTGTATGCAGCCGCGTTGTTCCACGACATTGCCAAGGGCCGCGGCGGCGACCATTCCGAGCTGGGGGCCGTCGAGGTACGGCGTTTCTGCCGCCAGCACGGCATCGCACACGAGGATGCCCGGCTGATCGAGTTCCTGGTCAAGGAACACCTGTCGATGAGCCGCATCGCGCAGAAGTCCGACCTGAGCGACCCCGACGTCATTGCCGCTTTTGCCAAGCAGGTCGGCAGCGAGCGCAACCTGACCGCGCTCTACCTGCTGACCGTGGCCGACATCCGTGGCACCAGCCCCAAGGTCTGGAACGCCTGGAAAGGCAAGCTGCTGGAGGACCTGTACCGCTACACGCTGCGCGCCCTCGGCGGCCACGTGCCCTCGCCCGACGCCGAGGTCGAGGGACGCAAGCGCGAGGCGCTGATCCAGCTGGCGCTGCACTCCCTGCCTTTCGAGGCGCACAAGCCGCTGTGGGACACGCTGGACGTGAGCTATTTCATGCGCCACGATGCGGCCGACATCGCCTGGCATACGCGCCAGCTGTCGCGCCATGTCGGCACCGACAAGCCCATCGTGCGGGCACGCCGCTCACCGGTGGGCGAAGGGCTGCAGGTGCTGGTCTACACCAAGGACCAGCCGGACCTGTTCGCCCGCATCTGCGGCTATTTCGACAACGCCGGCTTCAGCATCCTTGACGCACGCATCCACACCGCGCGCAACGGCTATGCGCTCGACACCTTCCAGGTCATCACCCCGGCCCTGCCCGACCATTACCGCGAACTCACCAGCATGGTGGAGGTGGATCTGTCGCGCGCCATCGCCGAAGCCGGCCCGCTGCCCGCGCCCAGCCGCGGCCGCGTATCGCGCCGCGTCAAGAGTTTCCCGATCACGCCGCGCGTGACGCTCAAGCCCGATGAAAAAGCCCAGCGCTGGCTGCTCAGCATCTCGGCCAGCGACCAGGCCGGCCTGCTCTACAACGTGGCGCGCGTGCTGGCGCGGCACCAGATCAACCTGCAGCTGGCCAAGGTCAACACCCTGGGCGAGCGCGTGGACGACACCTTCCTGATCTGCGGCGCCGCGCTGCAGAACAACCGAGCACAACTGGAGATCGAGACCGAGCTGCTCGACGTGCTGGGGTCCTGAGTCTTTCAGTCGTCCTGCCCGGCATCGAGCCCGGGGAACAGCACCTCGGTGAAGCCGAATTTCGTGAAGTCGCGCACCCGCATCGGGTACAGCTTGCCGATCAGGTGGTCGCACTCGTGCTGCACCACGCGGGCGTGGAAGCCCTCCACAGTGCGGTCGATCGGGTCGCCGTAGGGGTCGAAGCCGGTGTAGCGGATGCGTTGCCAGCGCGGCACCACGGCGCGCAGTCCGGGCACCGACAGACAGCCTTCCCACCCTTCTTCCTCCGTCTCCCCCTGCGGCGTGATCACCGGGTTGCACAGCACGGTGCGCGGCACCATGGGCGCGTCGGGGTAGCGCGGATTGACGGCATCACTGCCGAAGATCACCACCTGCAGATCGACGCCGATCTGTGGCGCCGCCAGCCCGGCGCCGTTGGCAGCGATCATGGTGTCGAGCAGGTCGGTCACCAGCAGGTGCAGCGCATCGCTGTCGAACTCGGTCACAGGCTGGGCCACGCGCAGCAGGCGCGGGTCACCCATCTTGAGGATGTCACGTACCGCCATCGAGCATCTCCTTCATGGCCACTTCGTCAATCACGGCCACGCCGAGTTCACGTGCCTTGTCCAGCTTGCTGCCGGCTTCCTCGCCGGCCACCACATAGTCGGTCTTCTTGCTGACCGACCCCGCCACCTTGGCGCCCGCGGCCTCCAGCATGGCCTTGGCGTCCTCGCGGCTCAAGGTCGGCAACGTGCCGGTCAACACAAAGGTCTTGCCGGCCAGCGGCAAGGCTTCAATCACCACCGGCTCGCCCTCCTCCCACGTCACGCCGCACCCGTCAGGCACAGGTTTTCGCAGCTGCTCCACCACCTCGCGGTTGTGCGGCTGCTCGAAGAAGGTTCGGATGCTCTGTGCCACCACCGGGCCGACGTCGGCCACCTGCAGCAGTTGTTCCTCGCTGGCGTCCATGATGGCGTCGAGCTTGCCGAAATGGCGCGCCAGCGCCTTGGCCGTGGCCTCACCCACATGGCGGATGCCCAGACCGAACAGGAAACGCGGCAGCGTAGTCTGCTTGGACTTTTCCAGCGCATCCATGATGTTCTGTGCCGATTTGTCGGCCATGCGCTCCAGACTGGCCAGGGCCGTCAAGCCCAAGCGGTACAAGTCCGGCAGGGTGTTGACCATGCCGCTGTCCACCAGCTGGTCCACCAGCTTGTCGCCCAGGCCCTCGATCTCGACCGCACGACGGTGGGAAAAATGCAGGATGGCCTGCTTGCGCTGGGCACTGCAGAACAGGCCGCCGGTGCAGCGGTAGTCAGCCTCCCCCTCCTCGCGCACTGCGGCCGAGCCGCACACCGGGCAGGTATGCGGCATGGTGAACATCTCGGCACCGGCTTGCCGCTTCTCCGGCAGCACGGCCACCACTTCAGGAATCACGTCGCCGGCACGGCGCACGATCACCGTGTCGCCCACGCGAACGTCCTTGCGCCGCGCCTCGTCCTCGTTGTGCAGCGTGGCGTTGGTGACCGTCACGCCACCGACAAACACCGGTGCCAGCTTGGCTACCGGTGTCAGCTTGCCGGTACGACCAACCTGGATCTCGATCGCTTGCACCGTGGTCAGCATCTCCTGTGCCGGGTACTTGTGTGCCACCGCCCAGCGCGGCTCGCGCGTGACGAAGCCGAGTTGCAACTGCAGATCCAGTCGGTTGACCTTGTAGACCACGCCGTCGATGTCATAGGGCAGGCTATCGCGCAGCGCCCCCATGCGGCGATGGAACGCTATTAAATCAGGAGCGCCTTGCGCAATAACCACGTGCTCGCAAACCGGAAAACCCCATGATTTGAGCGCCTGCAGCCAGGCGAAGTGGGTCTTGAATTCCGTTGTTGCGGACACTTCGCCCAGGCCGTAGGCAAAAAAGCTCAGCGGCCGCTGGGCGGCAATCGCCGGGTCAAGCTGGCGCACCGCACCGGCCGCAGCATTGCGCGGGTTGACGAAGGTCTTTTCACCCTTCTCGCGCTGCCGTTCATTGAGGGCATTGAAGTCATCACGCCGCAGATAGACCTCGCCGCGCACCTCCAGGATGGGAGGCACACCACCCGGCAAACGCAGGGGGATCTGGCCGATGGTGCGGATGTTCTGCGTCACGTCTTCACCCACCTCACCATCACCGCGGGTGGCGGCCTGCACCAGCACGCCCTGCTCGTAACGCAGGTTGATGGCCAGGCCGTCGAACTTGGGTTCAGCCACATACTCGACGGGAAGATCCGCTTCCGTCAGCCCCAACTCGCGCCGTACGCGGGCATCGAAGGCCTCGGCACCACTGGCCTCGGTATCGGTCTCGGTGCGGATACTCAGCATCGGCACGGCGTGGCGCACGCTGGCGAAATGGTCCAGCGGCTTGCCGCCAACCCGTTGCGTCGGTGAATCCGGCGTCAGCAACTCCGGGTGCGCGGCCTCGAGGTCCTGCAACTCACGGAACAGCCGGTCGTACTCGGCATCCGGGATTTCCGGCTCGTCGAGCACGTAGTAGCGATGAGCGTGATGATGCAGCAGGCGGTGCAGCTCCTGCACACGCTTGCTGACTTGCTGCGGCTCCGAGCCAGCAGAAAACATATCCAGCGTCGTCATAACGAGCACTACAAAACGAAAAGCCAGGGCTCCCGCGGAACTGGCTTCGCCAGGCCGCTGGGAGCGCCCCCTTCGCGTAGCGGAAGGGGGGTAGCGGAGCGACCGCGGGGAGCGAAGCCTGGGGGTTGCATCAGGAAAACAGCCGGCGCGCCAGGATCGAGCCGGCAGACAGCTCATGCGCGTCCAGGGTGTCGTAGAGTTTTTCGAGCTCGGCACCGATCTGGTCGAGTGCCTCGGTGCTCAGTGCATGGCCGTTGTCGTCGGTCAGCAGGCCGTCCATGGTCTGGGCCAGCGCCACGGCCGCCTCGCGCATGCGGGCAAAGGGCCGCTCGCTGCGGTCCACCTGCGCCACGTCCAGGCTCAGGCTGAGTTCGCGCAGGGCCGACTGGTCCAGGTCTTCAGCCAGCGCGGCTTGCGAATCGAAGGCCAGTCCCAGCAAGGGCGGCTGGCCCGGCATGGAGGCCGGCAGCACCATGCGGCCGGGAATCGCACCCGGCACGAAACCCAGTCGTGCCGCGCACTGGTGTACATAACCCGGGCTCCAGGCCGCGTTGCGTGCGCGCAGCGTAACGCCGAGCTGGGCATCGTGCGCACCGGCAAAGTTGTCGAGTTCGCGCGCACGCGCCACTTCGTCGCGCATCTCGGGGAATTCGGGCGTGCCGCCCACGGCATCGGCAAAGGCCTGGGCGGTGACGACAAATTCGGAATACTCGATCTCGTTGAGCGCGCCCGCGCGGTTGGCCAGCTGGATGCCGGCCTGCAACGCGCCATAGCGCTGGCCGGTCTGCGGCAGTTCCCACTGCTGGTTTTTCTCGTTCAGCCCTTCGACGGCAAACGGTTTGCTGCCGACCCGGCGCGTGGCCGGCAAGGCGGCCAGCACGGCATCACCGGAAACCGGACCGTCGAGCGTGATGGGGGCAATGACGTCGATCAGCGAGTCCATCAGCGGCCGTTTCTCGACCGCGGGCAAGGACATCGCCGCATCGTCGGCATCAAAACCTGGTGCAAAGCTCGGCTCGACCGGCCCCAGCCCCGGTTCGACGCGCGGCGCCTGCGGATCGGCCTGGCGCGGCTGGCTGCGGCGCGAGGTCCAGGCGCCATGCGCCACCACGCCGGCCA
>ERZ1292640.1993-Hain-H43-02um-R1-1993-length-16675-cov-7_pt1 | contig 16675 bp, 19 predicted proteins | sample MGYA00564404_ERZ1292640 | MGnify/ENA primary metagenome ERZ1292640 (study PRJEB36523, sample SAMEA6512636) | groundwater metagenome | collected 2019-01-08 | study: AquaDiva: Metagenomics assemblies of 32 groundwater samples
CCCTAAAATAAGCAAAAAATCTGATACAAAAATACCAGATTACAAAAATTTTTCCGTCCGCCAACACCCTTTCAAAACTTAACCAAACAACCCACACCAACCATACCCCAATCCCAGCCAAGCGGGACAAGAGTTAGATTAGGTTAATTTTAAACATTCCTCTGTCCCAGCAACTTTTTAATATCCTCGCTGGTAAATTCTTTTTTGTAATCAATCAGCTTTGGATGCTTAATGCTTCTTAATTCCTCATCATAAGTCGCCATTATTTTCCTATCCCTCTTCTTGTAGACATCCCAGTTTCGCGTTGAAGAGAATTGTTTAAAAATTTTTATAAATTCCTGCCGACTCAAATGTCTTTCTTCTTCCTTATATTTTTTTTCAAGCTCTCCGGCTAACCCTGTTTCAAAACTGCCTATAATAAACAGAATCTCCTCATACATTGTATTTCTGGTCAAATCTTTTTTAGCTAAATTTAACAGCTTTCTGTATTCTTTCGCCCTTTCTGCGAACAAAAATTTATACAGCATATCAGTGTAAGTTCCATAATGCTTGACTGATACGCATTTTTTTATGCTGTCTGTGAAATCTTTTCTGTAATCCTTTGTTTCTTCTCTTGTTTCCTTAAAATCCTTAGAAAGCTGATTAACAAATTTCGGATTCTCAAAAGCCGCCCGCATCACTTGCTTAAACCGCTCTTCTGTTTTGATGAAATATTTTCTTACTTTCTTGCCTAATTCATTATTTTCAAGCATTGCCACCTCTTTTGCCATATCAATTGTTAAAATATATTCTATGCTTCTTACATCACCGCCGCGTTTTGATTTTTGATCCGCCAAATTTGGCAAATCAAAATTTTCGGCTTGTTTTAGTTGTTTATTTTGATTTCCTAAAATTGTGAAATCAAAATTTTCGGCTTGTTTTAGCTCTTTGTACGGTATTACTTTAAAAAAATCAGTACCCTCCACAAAATCATATTTTTCTATCCTATCCTTAATCCAATCTGCAAACTGCCTGCCTACTTTTAGCCACTTATGCAATTCCCGAGCGTTTACAAACCGCTTTTTCTCATTGTCTATTGATTTTTGAACTACCTTGATATTTATTATTTCATTCATAAGCAGATAATTCAATTCTTCTTCTCTTCTTTCTAATGTCCTCCCAATTTTCATTCCATTTTCCTTGCGTTTTTTTTAAAACATTCAAATATGAACTCTCGCTATCTGCTTTGCTCACAACTCCGGCAATAGGATAAATGTAAATTCCTTTTCCCCTCATAACTAAATTAAGAAACATACTTGAATCAATTGCCAATTCATCCCTATATTCTTTAGGGATAACTATTTGCCCTTTTTGATTTGGCTTAACTATTGTTCCTATTGTCATACGAGTATGATTTTATTACTTGTCCATAAATTAGCCAACTACTTCACCTCAATTCTGCAATCAGCTTCTCCCACACATCAAGCGGCAGGACGCCTTGAATCTTGCGGCCATTGATAAAAAAAGTCGGCGTGGCGGACACGCCCAATCGCCGTCCATCGTTAAAATCGTCCTCAACTAACTTTTTATATTTCCGATCCTTAACGCATTGATCAAATTGTTCTTGATCTAAATTTAAAACGCTCAAATCAATCTGTCCGCTAAACTCTTGATCATGATATTCCCAAAATTTATCTTGCTCGTCAGCGCACATGCTGGCTTCTGCTTTAGTCTGCGAATCTTGGCTAATAATAGGAAAATGCCGAAACTGCAAATAAATGTCATCAGAATGCCGAGATAAAATATCATCTAAAATAAAAAAATTCTCTCTGCAAAAAGGGCACAAAAAATCAGCAAAAATCGCTATTTGGATTCTTGCCTCTGGATTGCCGCGCGCCGGCGCTGTTTTGGAAAAGCCTAAAGGCAAAATTTCTTGATTCTCCAATTTCTCGCCTGCTGAAATAAACTCTAATTGCGTAGCTATTTCTGACAAAAAAAGAACGCAAAAAAACAGGCCTGCGGACGCAAAAACTAATAACGCAATAAACCAAGTTTTAAGATAGAAATGCATGGTAAAATTCATCCCCGATAATACTCTGCCGCGTCTTCCGGCAAAACAGGGTTGATTACAATGCCGGAACCAATCTCCACTCCTGCCCAAATAGGTCCGCGAGGAGTAATCTTTACATACAAATGCTGATCTTCGTCATTAACTACTTGATGAAAATAATAATTATAATCCAAGCCTATGCTGAATAGCTTCTTGACTAATGTTTGAAAAATCCGCGCCCATGCCAATCTCTCTTTCCCATTCAATAAAGTAATATTGTCTAAATGGCGAAGAGGCATAATCCAAGCTTCGTAATTATGCATGGAAGCATACGGGCAAAAAGCTATCACATAGCTGTCTTTATAAATTAGCCGCGGCCCGTTCTGTTCTTTGCTTATCACATCGCAGTAAACGCAGGTGCCGCGTTCAAGTTTGTAGCGCTGGACCCGCTGAGATTTATCTACCAAATGCGGCGGTATAAAATCCGTGGCAAAAATTTGCGAATGGGCATGCTCTAAACTAGCTCCAGCACTGCCGCCCTGATTTTTAAAAATAATAATATATTCTATTTTGTCGTTTTTGGTAATTTCAATCGTGCGCGCGGCATAAACTTTTAACAAATCAGATATATGCTCTATCGGCAGATCCTCAAACTTTTGATTATGATCCGGAGTCTCTATCACCACCTCCTGTTGACCGTAAGCCTTGGGGTTATCTAATGCTACCGCAGGGTATTTATTAAAAACGACTTTTATTTTCCATGGCTGATTTTTATCAGACGGATATACTCCATCTCCCTCTGGAGTTAAACAATAAATGCCAGTCGGATGTTCCGTGTGGTTAGAATCAAAGGGGCATGTTTTTAATTCTTTGGCATAACCAATCTTTCCGGCATCATGCGGTCGCCGGCTGCGGTGCGGAGCGATAATTACGTATTTTTCTTGAATATAATCCTTGCGGATTTCGGATTTTGTCATACTTTATGTTTTAAAATTTTATAATACGCTCTCTCATAATCTTCCGTCATCTTCTCGGCAGTAAAATATTTCTCTACCCTCTCTCGACATTTATGTCGGCGAATTTGATCTATATTTTTAATAGCTTTGACAATATCTTTTTGACTTCCGCAAATAAAACCCGTCTCCTGATCAGCCACAACCTCAGGCACTGAACCAAAACCATTGGCAATAACAGGAGTGCCGCAAACCATGGCTTCTATTATTACCAATCCAAACGGCTCGTTCCATTTAATGGCATCAATCAAGCCGCGCGCATTTTTCAATAGTTTAACTTTCTGTAAATGACTTATCTCGCCAATGTATTTAATTTGATCGCCGTCTATCAATGGCCTGACTTTTTTGTTAAAATACTCCACATCTGCTGGCACAAATTTATCTATTTTGCCGGCCATAATCAATCTGACTCCCGCCTGTTTAGCAGCTAAGATTGATTCTACAGCGCCTTTATCAGATGTAAATCGGCCCATCCAGACAAAATAATCTTTAGGTTTGTCGTTAAAATCAAATTTGCTGATATCAATGCCGTTATAAACATTGCCGACCCAATTGATTTTAAAAGGGGTATTGCGCGCTTGAGAATGACTAATGGAAATCATTGGAGTATTCTGAAAAAGTTTTTTTAAAAACTCAAACCCTGCTCTCTTTCGGCTATGAGTTAAATCGCCGTGATAAGTGGAAACAAAAGGCTTGTCTAACAACTTGGCAAAGGCCGCCCCCCACGCGCCGTAATGATTATGAACAAGATCAAAACCCCCGCGCTGAATCTTAGCAAAGGCATAAGATGCGTGCAATAAAGAAAAATATTTATCGTCCCACGATATGTCAGAGCGATAACCGGCTTTAGCATGAATATACTCAAGTTTGGCCGAAGTTTTAGAATCACCGGTAGCAAAAACTGTAACCAAATGACCATTTTTATGCAAACCTTCAGCTAAATTATATACGACCAATTCAGTGCCCCCGTATTTAATCGGCGGCACTGCCTCCCACGGCGTAGAGAATAAAGCAATCTTTAACTTTCTCATAATATTAACTTTTTAAAATTTGACGATAAATTTTTTCATATTCAACTGTCATCTTATCCGCGGAAAAATATTTCTCTGCTCGAGCACGGCATTTCCTGCGATCAATCTCGTTGATATTTTGAATAGCTTTGACAATATCTTTTTGAGTTTTAGCGATAAAACCAGTCTCTCCGTCAATTACTATCTCCGGAACAGATCCGCATTGATTCGCGATAACCGGGGTGCCGCAAGCAAAAGATTCGGTCATCACCAATCCAAAAGGCTCATTCCAATTAATTGGATTAAGCAAACCAATGGCATTTTTTAACAATTTTACTTTTTTTTGATGATTAATTTCACCAATGTATTTAACCAGCCTACTATCAAGTAATGGTTTGATTTCTTGATTAAAATAACTGACCTCTTCCGGATGAAAACTGCTTAATCGTCCAGCTAAAATTAATTTTACTTTTGCCTGGCGCGCGGCTAAAATAGCTTCTTTAGCGCCTTTAGATGGAGCAAACCTGCCCATCCATGCAAAATAATTTTTTGGTTTGTCCTTAAAATCAAATTTGCTGATATCAATGCCATTATAAACATTGCCGACCCAATTGATTTTAAAAGGGGTATTGCGCGCTTGAGAATGACTAATAGATACAAAGCCAGTTTGCCCTGCCAGTTGGACAAAATATTTAAAATCCTCCGGCCGCAAATCCGCGGCAAAATCTCCGTGATATGTTGTGACAATCGGCGTACTTAACAATGATGCAAAAGCCAATCCCCATGCGCCATAATGATTATGGATAATGTCAAACTTTTGTTCTTTCATTTTAGCAAAAAGATAAGAACAATGCAAAAGAGCAGGCGCTTTGTCAGGCGGCAAACCCATCTGATAGCCGGATTTTTTACAAATATACTCTAATTTAGCCGACGTATGCGAATCTCCAGTTGCAAAAACAGTTACATCATGTCCTTTTTTTACCAAACTCTCGGCTAAATTATAAACGATCAGCTCGGTGCCACCGTATTTAGGCGGCGGCACAGCCACGCGAGGCGTAGAAAATAAAGCTATTTTAAATTTTTTTCCAATCATTTTTTAAACCCATTATAATTATTACTCAAACTTCTCTTATAAATTCTGATAAACTTGCGTATGATTTTGGACCAGTCAAACTTTTGCAAAACGATTTTTTGAGCGTTTTCGCCCATAGTTTGGCGCAGTTTGCGGTTGCGCAGAAGTCTATTGACCTTTTCCACTATATCAGTGCTGTTTCTGGGCTTAACAAAAAAACCGTTAAAGCCATCTTTAACTGATAAAGGAATACCGCCTTTGCGGGTTACAACTACCGGTGTTTTATAAATCATCGCTTCCAAAATTACTAAACCCAAAGGCTCATCCCAAACGCTGGGAGCGACAAAAACATCTGCCCGCCGGTAAAAATCATGAAACTCGCTTCTGCGATCCTTGCCTAAATAACCGACAAAATGCACATTCTTTAGTTTTAAATCTTTGGCCAATTTCTCTAAATTTCCTCTTTCTTCTCCTTCGCCGATAATAAAAATCTGCGCCCGAATATGTTTAGCCGCGCGAATTAAATACTCGGTTCCCTTTTCCTTCATAAGGCGGCCTGTAAATAAAACTGCCTTCTTCTTTTCTAAATTATACTTTTGATTGACGATATCGCAGTGCCCGTCCTCTAAAAAATCTTTCAAAAAAATGCCGCCTGGAATAATTCTAGTTTTATGCTTTTTAATATGCCCGCCAAACATTTTAACTAACCAATCTTTAGTATATTTGCTGTTAGCTAATAAAAAATTAGCTTGCTCTAAAGCATCGGCGGTAAGCGAATAATAACGTTTATCTAAAGCCATATTATGCAGATCGCTGCCGTGGACAGTTACAACAAAATTAATGTTATAAACAGATTTAATAAAATAAGCCACCCAGTCAAGGATGGCTATATGATGAACATGTATTAAATCCGGCTTAAAATCTTCCACTGCTTTGATTGTTGTAATTAAAAATGAATTATACCACTCTCTAATCTCTGCCGCGGTTAATTCGCAATAACGTTTAGAGTCTGCTAAATCAGGATGAGTAACAAATTTAGGAATAAATTGATTATTAATTTTAGGAACGCGATACTGTCTGGCAAATTCAAATTGCCGAGTCGCCGGACTAACAATAGCGCATTTGTGTCCTTTGTCTTTAAGAGCGCGGCACATATCCCGCAAAAATTTGCCGCTGCCGTTGCCCCATAAAGGAAAACGATAGAGAAATAAAATCTTCATATAAAAATTTTAAGTCTAGTCTGCGCGCAGCAAATTGCAGTTGCCACCGCATCTGCCGCATCGTCCGGCTTAGGAATTGACGGCAAACGCAAAATATTTTTGACCATTTTCTGTATCTGATGCTTGTCAGCCCGACCATACCCTGTAAGTGCTTGTTTAATTTCTAAAGGCGTAAATTCGCGCAAAGGAATCTTAAATTGCGCCGCGGTTAGCAAAATCACTCCTCGCGCTTCCCCGATTTTAATTGCTGTCTTAACGTTCTTATACATAAAAATCTCCTCCACGGCGATTGTTTGCGGCTGATATTTCTTAATAATCTTTTTAAGCTGCCTGCTCAATTTATGCAATCTCTGGCAATGAGGCCAACCGGCTAAAGTTGCTATAATTCCATGAGCAATATGCGTAAACTGATGGTTTTGGACTTTGACGATGCCGTAACCGGTTGTAGCTAATCCTGGATCGATGCCTAATATTGTCATAATGACATTTGGATTTGATTTGATATTTGACATTTGAGTTTGACATTTTTATTCTTAAAATCTAATCCAAATTCGTATAAATTTCCTCAACATCTTCATCCTCCTCTAACTGTTCTATCAACTGATTAACTTTCTCTTTACTTAACGCGTCTGCTTCTTGAATACTTTTTGTTTTAAATCCATCTATGGTCCGCTCAAAATTCCACACTACTGATCCGTGTCCGCTCATACTGCCTCCATTTTTACCTAAAATATGACGAATATTTGCAGTAGTGCGATTGCGATTATCCGTTGCGGCAATAATAATCAATTGAACGCCGCCTGGTCCATAAGCCTCGTAAATAGCTTCTTCAACGGGCCCTTGTCCGGGCAATTCGCCTGCGCCGCGCTTTATAGCTCTTTCAATAGTATCATTTGGCATATTGGCGACTTTTGCTCTTTCAATTACATCTTTTAACGCTGGGTTGGCCGCCTGATCCTTGCCATTGCGCGCCGCAATAGAAATACGTTTGCTTAAAATACTAAAAAGCTTGCCGCGCTTTTTATCGGCCGCTCCTTTTTGATGTTTAATTTGCGTCCATTTAGAATGACCAGACATGATTCATGATTATCCTATCACAAAATTCATAAAACAACAACCAAATTATATTATCAGCCATAAAATCACGCTCAACACAAATACCCATGCGCCTATTGCTACGAAAGCTAATCCTCGGCGCTGTTGAGGCATAAAACCAATGGCGTTTTTATATACTAAAAAACCTTTTAATCCTAAAGTAATGCCTATTAAAAGTCCTGCCGCAAAAATGAAATTTGCAAATTTTTGAGCGGTGGACATATTAAGCCGTTCTTTTACAGACAAAAAATCAGGCAATTTAAAAATAGTATACTCCGGCGGCTCTACTTGAAAATCAAAATTATCCGATTTTATGTCTTCCAAGCCGTAAGTGTGCATGCAGCGATCTTCTTTGCAAATCATCCCGTCAGCGCATATATTTTCTTCTACCCGAGATTCGCATCCTTTTGTTCCTGGCACAGTAATTTTACAAACTTTAAAATTTTCCTTGGCAGAGGGTCTGCAACCTAAATTAGTGCCGCATTCACGGCTCCTCTCGCATTGCGCGCCCAAAGACAAATTATCAGCGGCTAAAATGACACCGACTGAATGCAGTATAAATATGTAAATAATGACAATCAAGCTGATTAAGATATATTTATAAATTTTCATAACTTTTAAATATACCAGGAAAAAACAGCTTTGACAAGGAAATTTACAATCGCCATAAATTGACAAATCCCATCTAAACCGCTATCATATCAAATATGATTAAAACAACGACTATAAAAACAATAACCGAAGATAAACTAAATAAACTAATAAACGACCATCTTTCTAGTTTACCAAAAATAGGCGACATTGTAAAAGGCAAAATACTATCCACAGACAAATCACAAATAACAATAGACATAGAAGGTTTTACCACCGGCATTGTCCGAGGCAGGGAGATTAAAAACCTGCCTGAAGAATGCACCAAGCTTAAACCTGGAGACGAAATTCATGCCATGGTTATAGATTTAGATAACGAAAACGGACAAATGGAACTCTCTTTAAAATCAGCTTTAGCAGCTGGCGCGTGGCAGTTTATTAAAGAAAAAGAAAAATCTCAAGAAATTATAGAAGTTAAAATTAAAGGCGCCAACAAAGGAGGCTTGCTTTCTAATATTCGCGGCATACCGGCATTTTTGCCAGTTTCCCAATTAAGCCGTGAAAACTATCCAAAAGTTGAAGGAGGAGACAAAAAGAAAATCTTTAAAAAACTAAGAAGCTTAATCGGAAAAACGCTTACAGTTAAAATCATCGGCTCCAGCGCAGAAGAAGAAAAAATAATCTTATCAGAAAAACGCGCAAGAGAAGAACAAATAAAGGCATCCATGCAAAAATTTAAACCAGGCGACATTGTAGAAGGAAAAATTACAAGAATCGCCAATTTTGGGGCTTTTATAACATTCGCCGACGACTTGGAAGGTCTAATCCACATCTCTGAAATACCTATAGATGATAAAAGACAGATAAATCTTTTGGTTGACGATCAAGTTAAAGCTAAAATTATTGACATTAAAGGCTCAAGAGTTTTCTTATCATTAAAAAATATAAATAATGAATAAACTCACTAAACAATTTATATTGCTTTTTTTGATCTTTATAATCTTAGCGGCTATTTTATCCAATACAAAAGTGCCTTGGCAGACAAAAAAACCAGAAAAAATTCCATTTAGCCAATTAGCATCCTTAATTGAACAAAAACAAGTATCAGAAATTAAGATCAATGCGCAAGGCGAACTTAACATCAAATTAAACGACGGTTCGTTTAAAAAAAGTTGGCAGATAAGCAACGACTCCTTAATCAGCACTCTTAAAGATTATGGCCTGCCAAGCGAAGTTTTAAAAAATATCAACATAGAAGCTGAACCAAAAAGCAATTGGGGTAATTTGCTAGGTTTTTTGATACCAACTATGCTGCCGTTTTTGCTTTTGGGGGGACTGCTTTATTTTTTCTACCGCCAAGCCCAGGGTTTAAGCAGTAAAACATTTTCTTTTGGCAGCAACGCCGGCAAGCAAGTAAACTTGCAAAAAGGCGGCAAAAAAGAGCCGGGAGATAAAGAAAAAACAAAATTTAAAGATATCGCTGGCGCTAAAGAAGCTAAGGAAGAATTGATTGAAGTTATTGATTTTTTAAACAACCCTAAAAAATTTACTGATTTAGGCGCCAGAATTCCAAGGGGCGTGCTTTTAATAGGTCCGCCCGGTTGCGGAAAAACATTGCTGGCTAAGGCAGTGGCAGGAGAAGCCGAAGTGCCGTTTTTCCATATTTCAGGCTCAGAATTTATGGAACTATTTGTTGGCGTAGGAGCCTCCAGAGTAAGAGGTCTTTTTCAAAAAGCTAAACGTCATGCCCCATGTATTATCTTTATTGATGAATTAGACAGCATCGGCCGCAAGCGCGGAATCGGTTTTGGAGGAGCGCATGATGAAAGAGATCAAACTTTAAATCAAATTTTAGTGGAAATGGACGGATTTGAAACAGACGTCAATGTTATAGTAATGGCTGCAACCAATCGTCCTGATGTTTTGGACCCGGCCTTGCTGCGGCCAGGGAGATTTGATCGGCGCGTGGCTCTGGAATTGCCGGATATTGACGCCAGAGAGGAAATTCTTAAAGTGCACATCAACGGCAAACCGCTTTCAAAAGAAGTGAATTTAAGAAGAGTAGCCGAACGCACGCCCGGATTCTCCGGCGCGGATTTGGCTAACTTAATGAATGAAGCGGCGATTTTCGCAGCTAAACTAAATAAAAAAGAAATCTCTATGGATGAGCTTCTTCCTAGCATAGAAAAAGTCCTGCTTGGACCAGAGCGCAAAAGCCGAATTTTAGGCGACAAAGAAAAACAAATTACCGCTTATCACGAAGCAGGCCATGCTGTGGTAGCCCACATTCTGCCGCACACCGACCCTGTGCATAAAATCTCTATTATCTCGCGAGGACAAGCAGGCGGCTATACATTAAAAGTGCCTGAAAACGACAAGCATCTGCATACTAAAGCGGAATTTATAGATGATCTGTCAGTATCTATGGGCGGATTAGCCGCGGAAAAATTTAAATTTCAAGAAATGACAACCGGGGCCAGCGGAGATCTAAAACATGCCGCTCGCTTGGCGCGCAAAATAGTCGTTCAATACGGCATGAGCGACAAAATTGGCCCAATTGCTTTTGAATCAGAAGACGGCAACGGCTATGGCGCATACCCATGGGATGAAATTTCTAATCACTACAGCGATAAAACCTTAGAAGAAATTGATGAGGAGATTGCTGATATTTTAAAAACAGCTTATAATAAAGCAGGGGAAATTATTAAAAAACATCAAGATAAATTAGAATTAATTGCTGAAAAATTATTAAAACAAGAAACTATAGAAAAAGAAGAGTTTGAAAAATTGATGAAAACTTAAAGATGAGTTCTTATCGCCAAATTCTAAAAAAATCTTTCCAGCTAACTGCCCGCAACAAAATATTGTGGATTTTAGGATTTTTAGCCGCCCTTTTAGGCAATGGCGGGGAATATGACATTTTTTTTAGCAATTTAAACAAAATATCAGAAACAGACATTACTTTAAAAACATTATCAAGTTTATTTTCGTCAAATTTTATCGCCAATAGCGCTTTTGTCTATATTAAAAATCTAATCGCGGCACAACAGCCAATTATAAGCTTTTTAGTACTTCTCTTATTGGGCGGCTTGATTTATTTAACAATCACGGCTCAAGGCGCGCTTATAGCGAGCATATACAAATTAGTTAAAAAAAAATACCAGCCGCGTTCCAGCTCTATTGCCGTTAAAAAAGGATGGCTTAAAATCAGGGGAAAATTTTGGGAGCTGTTTTTTACCAATCTGATTTTTAAAGGCGGAGGCATAGTGCTGGCATTTTTAATTTCAATGCCTTTTGTTATTCTTTTATCAAGTTTTACTGATTTATCCATTGCATCAACAGTTATGATAGCGGGCGGCTTAATTTTTACGCCTTTAGTTATTATAGTTTCCTTTTTAGTTAAATATGCGCTAATATTTATCATCGTGAAAAATCAAGATCCCGTATCCGCCTTTGCAAGCAGTTTAAAATTATGGCAAAATAACTGGCTGATCACTGGAGAAGTAGCTATAATATTATTTGTCTTAAATTTATTCGTCGGCATTGCCGCCTTTATAGGCGCTTTAATTCTTTCTTTCCCGATTATTGCCGCGGTGGCTTTAATAATACATCCATTGGCTTTGCCTGACGGCTATTACTTTACTATCATCGCATGGATTTTAATAATTATCCTGCCAATATTAGGTAGCTTATTTGCCGTGTTTCAATACGGCGCATGGACAATTCTGTTTGCCAAAATTACCAGTCAGCGCCGGATGTACAGTAAATTAGCCAGAGTTGCGGCGAATTTTTTAGAGAAACTGCCATGAAAATTGTTTTGCTAAAAATTATTCGTTTGTATCAAAAAACATTATCGCGAGATCACGGGCTTTTAAAAATTCTAAAACCTTTTGGCCAGTGTCGTTTTTATCCAACCTGCTCCGAGTTTAGCTATCAAGCTATTGAAAAATACGGTATAATAAAGGGCGGTTTTATGAGTGCCAAAAGATTATTGCGATGCAATCCGTGTAGTAAAGGAGGAGTTGATCAAATTTAAAATTAAACCCAATGTCAAATCTATTCAACACTTTTCTGTACGAGCCAATACTTAATTTGCTGATTTTAATTTACAACATTCTCCCCTTAAAAGACATGGGGATTGCTATTATTTTATTGACGGTTATTTTAAAATTTATACTCTGGCCGTTGTCCAAACAGCAAATTGATGCGCAGAAAAAAATGAAAGAACTCCAGCCAAAAATCACGGAAATTAATAAAAAATATAAGGGCGATGCGCAAAAACGAGGCTTGGAAACGATGCGCCTTTATAGGGAAAATAAAGCAAATCCAGCTTCCTCGTGCTTGCCGATTTTGCTTCAACTGCCGATTTTGTGGGCCGTATTTAAAGTCTTTAGAGACGGCTTTAAGCCGGAAACTTTAGATAAATTATACAGTTTTATAGGGAAACCCGAAGTTATAGATAAATTTTTTCTTAATATAGGCTATTTTGATCTTTCGCGGCCTAATATTTTATTAACGATTATCACTGCCGCTGTTCAATTTTGGCAGACTAAAATGCTTTCAACTGCCAAGCCGGCAGTTGATTCTCCAGAGACTAAAGACGAGGGCATGCAGGCTGTTTTAAACAAACAGATGATCTATTTGATGCCGGCAATTACTCTATTTATCGGATTAAAGCTCCCGAGCGGCTTAATGCTGTATTGGTTAGTTTCTACAATTTTAATGGGCGTTCAGCAGTGGTGGCAGTTTAGAAATAGCGCAAAGCTAAAAGTGAAAGGCGTAAAACCACAGTTAAAAACTTAAAGTTTTTAGTTTTTAGCTTTACGCTTTTAGTTTTTAGCTTTACGCTTTTAATAATGTTTCATCCTCTCAAAACTCTTATACCTCAATTTATGGCCAAATACAAAATCGCCTCGCAAATAGAGGCGGTTTTAATATGCCAAGAAACTGATAAAATTATTAAAGAGATTGTTGATGAATCTGCTCTGCAGAATACCAAAGCAGCTTATCTTAAAGATAATATTTTAACTCTTAAAACTGATTCCGCATCAATAGCTTCTGAATTAAAACTCTACGAGTCCGCTATTTTAGAAAGCTTAGCTGCCAAATTCCCGAAAGTGAAGATTGGCGGTTTGAGGTTTTTGGTGGAGTAAAAGAAAAAACCGCGCCTATATTACCTTCTTTTGATTGGCGCGGGTTAGAAAAAGTTTTAGAACAGCCCTTGAGACTTCAGGCTATTCCATAGGTTTTCAAACGGATCCCGCAGATGCGGAAACCGTTTGATTTTATTTTCACAGTGTCGACGGTAGACGTCGCTGGAAAAAAATTGATTGGACAACTCTGCGCGAATCTGCTTATACTCCTCTGGAGTAAAGTTTGCATTTGGCAGAATGGGCGCCTCGGTTGTCCATCTAGAAAAGCCCTCGGTCAAAAACCGTCTTTTCCATTGGTGCCAAAGCACTGTACCCGGAAAAGGGATGGCAAAAGTTATTTTAAGATCATCAATGCAGTCCTCTTCCACCAACTCGCGAAGCATGGCTTGGATTTCTGCAATGTCTCCTTTTGTTTCCCAAGGACTAAGCATTATATATATGCGATTCATAACACCCAAGCCGTCGCACAGCTCAAGCGTCTGCTTAATCGTCGCCCAATCTCCTGTTTTTCCTAAACGCCTCCGCATGGAAACAGTCGTTTCCAACCCCCATCCTCCTCTACTCCAACCGGCTGAAACCATCGCCGGATAAATACTCAAATCTTTGATAACAGGAGAAACAAGGGCAAACCACCTGATGTCTAACTTCTGCTTTTTTATCTCCTCGCACAAAGCGATGACTCTTGATGCGTTGAGATTAAAAGTTAGATCCGTAAAAGTAAAATGATGTATATCAAATTTTTTTTGAATATACGCCATTTCTTGAACAACTTTTTCCGGTGAACGGTATCTGACTATTTTGCCGCTCATCAAAGTGGCGTTGCAGAAATTACATCCGAACGGACAGCCACGGCTGTAATAAATTTGAGCGGAATTCGGTTGTACTTCTCCACCAGAACCATACTCGCCCGGGTTAGTTTTGCTAATTGCTAAAATCTCGGCGTTTCTTACCGGCCAAGGCAAGCTGTCCAAATCCTGAATGAATGGTTGAGGTTCGGCTATAAAAACTTTGTTCTCTTTTTTATAAGCCACTCCTCGCAACGATTTTAGCTCTCGCTTTCCTTCCAAATATTCCACCAGCTCAACTATGGTTCTTTCTCCTTCGCCAATAACTGCAAAGTCAATATTTGGATCTAAAGTTATTTTAGGATAACCAGAAGGATGAGGGCCGCCAACCACGACAGTTATTCCCGCATTTATCGCCTTAATTTGCTGAGCCAATCGCCTTGCCAGCGAATCTTGAAATGTCATCACTGAAAAACCAATTAAGTCAGGCCTCTCTGCTTTAATTTGAGCAAGGTCAAAATAATTTTGCAAAATGACCTCATGCCCGGCTCCCTGCAACACTGCTCCCAAACATCCAATGCCTAAATGCTCAGTATACTCAACCGAATGCATCACCGCATCGCCTGCTGTGTGCTGGATCAAGCCAGCTAAAACGATCTTCATTCCAAACACCTCTTCCAAAAATTTTGTAGAGACAAGCCGAAGGCCTGCCTCTACGGTTAAGTGCCTACTTAAAACTAACTTTCAACTCCAACCACCCAACTTTAGCATACGGCCTCTCGGTTTCACAACCGAAGTAGCCATCAAAGCTACAATTAGATGGCAGTTTTTGCGACCAGCCGAACCCGAGTGACCTCGACCACTCTTCGTCGCGAGATTGCCACTCTGTTTGGAACCGAATTTGCCAGCTATCTGAAAGCTGATAGCCGACAAAGTCCCTGCCCCAATACCATGTGCTACTCTCGCGACGAGGATCGACTTCGGCAACTGACCTAATATAAAAACTATACTGCTTAATAGTCAAGACAATAAAACTATCAATCTCGACAGTTTTTACTGGCCATTGAGTTTTGGATTTGGATACATCTAACATTAGTGCTAAATATCCAAAAGCCTTCAGACTAATTGGGCCGATTTTTGTCGCGAATGAAGGGCCAATCCCCGGCATAAGCCATGGTTTCGTCCCTGGCCGGTAAAGAACTTCTGAACTCCAATATCGCCAGTTGTGAAACCAATAGTAAGTCGCATCTTGGCCGATTGCCTGCTTCACTTTAAAAACTTCTGTTCCAAAAGCAAAATTCGGGAACAAGAAAATAATTAAAGTTAAGCCGGCAAAAAACATCCTTCTCATGATTTCTCACCTCCTTTATCCGCCAAAATTTAGACGGGTGAAATTTTCAAAGAACAGAAAACAAAGCAATATAGCATATCTAAAATTTTCATCAAATATTTTTAACAAAAAAATAATAGCATCTACTTATATTTGCTCAAAAATCTTAAATCTGCTATTTTTAAAATAGCCTTAGTAATCGCTAAACAAAATGACTGTCAAAACAATCGCCAACTTTTTATTTGAACTCGGAATGCTCAAACGGCAAAAGCACTCTGGTTTTGCTTTGGCCGGCGTTCGTAATCTTGACTCATTAGCCGACCATACTGTTCGCGCAATTTTTATTGGCTATATTTTGGCTGAATTAGAAGGTGCTGACTCTAATAAAGTGGCTGTGATGCTTTTAATCCACGACCTGCCGGAATGCCGAGTTGGCGACCATCATAAAATAGCGGCGCGATATTTAAAAACTGACCATGCTGAACGCCGAGCCTTTCTTGATCAATTAAAATGCCTGCCAAAGTCAATCCAATCAAAATGGCTTAAACTTTATGATGAAAAACATAAGCGGACGACCAAAGAGGGCATTATTGCTCAAGACGCGGATTGGTTAGAGACAGCGCTGTCAGCTCGCGAGTTTATGGCTTTAGGCCAAGGCTATAAAGGATTGCAGATTTGGATTGATAATGTTAGAAAAGCTTTAGAAACAGAGCCAGCGCGTCAATTATTAGATGAAATAGAACGTCAACAGCCGCATGATTGGTGGAAGGGGCTAAAGAAGATGACATATTGAGAATTGAAAATTAATCTAATGACTTATCAAAATCTCCAACAACAAGACCCGCAAATCTACGAAGCAATCCAAAACGAGCTCAAGCGCCAGCAGTCGGTTTTAGAAATGATTGCTTCGGAAAACATTGTCTCTCAAGCGGTTTTGGAAGCCGCTGGAACAGTGCTGACTAACAAGTATTCTGAAGGCTATCCGGATCATCGCTACTATGCCGGCAATCAATTTATTGACGTTTGTGAAAAATTAGCGATTGAACGGGCTAAACAGCTTTTCGGATGCGAGCATGTTAATGTCCAGCCCCATGCCGGCTCCCAGGCCAATATGGAAGCGTATTTCGCGATTTTAGAATTAGGCGATAAAATGTTGGCGATGAACTTGGCTCACGGCGGGCATTTGACCCACGGCTCGCCGGTAAACTTTTCCGGCAAATTTTACAATGTTGTCCATTACGGAGTTGGTCGTCAAAATGAACGGATTGATATGGATCAAGTGCGCGAATTGGCTCATCAAGAAAAACCTAAATTGATTTTAGCAGGCGCTTCTGCTTATCCGCGAGAGATTGACTTTAAGGTATTTAGAGAAATCGC
>ERZ1292640.1994-Hain-H43-02um-R1-1994-length-16669-cov-8_pt1 | contig 16669 bp, 14 predicted proteins | sample MGYA00564404_ERZ1292640 | MGnify/ENA primary metagenome ERZ1292640 (study PRJEB36523, sample SAMEA6512636) | groundwater metagenome | collected 2019-01-08 | study: AquaDiva: Metagenomics assemblies of 32 groundwater samples
TGGGCTCGCACGGCAACGACTGCGGCAGCTCGACCATCCTGATCTACACCTTCCGTGAGCGTGAAGACCTGTTCGACATGTACGAGGCGGTGAGCGGTGCGCGCATGCACGCGGCCTACTTCCGTCCGGGCGGCGTCTACCGCGACCTGCCGGATACCATGCCGCAGTACCAGGCGAACAAGATCCGCAACGCCAAGGCGATTGCCGAGCTCAATGCCAACCGCCAGGGTTCGCTGCTCGACTTCATTGACGATTTCTGCGCCCGTTTCCCCAAGTGCGTGGACGAGTACGAAACCCTGCTGACCGACAACCGCATCTGGAAACAGCGTACGGTCGGTATCGGCGTGGTGACGGCCGAGCGCGCGCTGAACCTGGGCATGACCGGCCCGATGCTGCGCGGCTCCGGCATCGCCTGGGACCTGCGCAAGCAGCAGCCCTACGACGCCTATGAGTACATGGACTTCGATGTCCCGCTCGGCAAGACCGGCGACAGCTACGACCGTTATCTGGTACGCGTGCAGGAGATGCGCGAGTCCAACCGCATCATCAAGCAGTGCGTTGACTGGCTGCGCGCCAACCCCGGTCCGGTAATCACCGACAACCACAAGGTGGCAGCGCCGGCGCGCGAGGCCATGAAGTCGAACATGGAAGAGCTGATCCACCACTTCAAGCTCTTCACCGAAGGTTTTCATGTGCCCGAAGGCGAGGCCTATGCCGCCGTCGAGCACCCGAAGGGCGAGTTTGGCATCTACCTAGTGAGCGATGGCGCCAACAAGCCCTACCGCCTCAAGATCCGCGCCCCGGGTTTCGCCCATCTGGCAACCTTGGACGAGCTGGCCCGCGGCCACATGCTGGCCGACGCCGTGGCCATCATCGGCACCCTGGACATCGTGTTTGGAGAGATTGATCGATGATCTCTGAATCTATCAAGGCGCGCTTCGCCAAAGAGGTCGCGAAATACCCGGCCGAGCAGAAGCAGTCGGCCGTCATGGCCTGTCTGTCCATCGTGCAGCAGGAGCTCGGCCATGTGAGTGCCGACAGCGAGGCGGAAATCGCCACCTACCTGGGCATGCCGGCGATGGCCGTGCACGAGGTGACGACCTTCTACAACATGTACAACCAGCAGCCGGTGGGCAAGTACAAGCTCAACGTCTGTACCAACCTGCCGTGCCAGCTGCGTGACGGTGCCAGGGCGCTCAAGCACCTGGAGCACAAGCTGGGCATCGCCATGGGCGAGACCACGGCTGACGGCCTGTTCACGCTGCAGCAGAGCGAATGTCTCGGTGCCTGCGCCGACTCGCCGGTGATGCTGGTGAACGACCGCACCATGTGCAGCTTCATGTCGAATGACAAGCTCGATCAGCTGATCGATGGTCTGAAGTCTGCGGAGACCAAATGATGTCGGCTGAAAAAATCCTGTCCCAGTTTGCCGCCACTGGCGTCCAGACCTGTTTCCACGACCGTCACATTACCCCGCAGATCTATGCTGGCTTGAATGGCAGCAATTGGAGCCTGAAGGACTACGAAGCGCGCGGCGGCTACCAGGCCTTGCGCAAGATCCTCGGCAAGGACGGTTCGGCCCCGAACCCCGAAACCGGTGTGGCGGGGATGACGCAAGACCAGGTGATTGCCACCGTCAAGGAATCTTCCTTGCGCGGCCGCGGCGGCGCCGGCTTCCCCACCGGCCTGAAGTGGAGCTTCATGCCGCGCCAGTTCCCGGGCCAGAAGTACCTGGTGTGCAACTCCGACGAGGGCGAGCCGGGGACCTGCAAGGACCGCGACATCCTGATGTACAACCCGCACATCGTGATCGAAGGCATGGCCATCGCGGCCTACGCCATGGGCATCACGGTCGGCTACAACTACATCCACGGCGAGATCTTCCAGGTCTACGAACGCTTCGAAGCCGCGCTGGAAGAGGCGCGTGCTGCCGGCCTGCTGGGCAACAACATCCTGGGCAGCAGCTTCAGCTTCCAGCTGCATGCGCACCACGGCTTCGGTGCCTACATCTGCGGCGAAGAGACCGCGTTGCTGGAGTCGCTTGAAGGCAAGAAAGGCCAGCCGCGCTTCAAACCGCCGTTCCCGGCCAGCTTCGGCCTGTATGGCAAGCCCACCACCATCAACAACACCGAGACCTTCGCGGCGGTGCCCTGGATCATCCGCAACGGCGGCCAGGCTTACCTTGAGTGCGGTAAACCCAACAACGGCGGCACCAAGATCTTCTCGATCAGCGGCGACGTCGAGCGCCCGGGCAACTACGAGATTCCGATGGGCACGCCGTTTGCCAAGCTGCTTGAGCTCGCCGGCGGCGTGCGCGGCGGTCGCCAGCTCAAGGCCGTGATCCCCGGCGGCTCCTCGGCGCCGGTGCTGCCGGCCAACATCATCATGGAATGCACGATGGACTACGACTCCATCGCCAAGGCCGGCTCCATGCTGGGCTCGGGCGCGGTGATCGTGATGGACGAGACCCGCTGCATGGTCAAGTCGCTGCAGCGCCTTTCGTACTTCTACATGCACGAGTCGTGCGGCCAGTGCACGCCCTGCCGCGAAGGTACGGGCTGGCTGTCCCGCGTGGTGGATCGCATCGAGACCGGTCACGGCCGTCCCGAAGACATGGACCTGCTGGATAACGTGGCAGAAAACATCCAGGGCCGCACCATCTGCGCGCTGGGCGACGCAGCGGCGATGCCGGTGCGCGCCATGATCAAGCATTTCCGGCACGAATTCGAACATCACGTAGCGCACAAGACCTGCATGGTCCCGGCCTACGTCTGAGCCCCATACCCGAGTACACGAACATGGTTGAAATCGAACTCGACGGCAAGAAGGTAGAGGTTGTGGAAGGCAGCATGGTCATGCATGCGGCCGAAAAAGCCGGTACCTACATTCCGCATTTCTGCTACCACAAGAAGCTCAGCATCGCGGCCAACTGCCGCATGTGCCTGGTCGATGTGGAAAAGGCGCCCAAGGCCATGCCAGCGTGTGCCACGCCGGTGACGCAGGGCATGATTGTGCGCACCAAGAGCGACAAGGCGGTCAAGGCGCAGAAGTCGGTGATGGAGTTCCTGCTCATCAACCACCCGCTGGACTGCCCGATCTGCGACCAGGGCGGCGAATGCCAGCTGCAGGATCTGGCCGTCGGCTACGGTGCCTCCTCCTCGCGTTATGAAGAGGAAAAGCGCGTCGTGTTCCACAAGGACGTCGGTCCGCTGATCTCGATGGAAGAGATGAGCCGCTGCATCCACTGCACCCGCTGCGTGCGCTTCGGCCAGGAAGTGGCCGGCGTCATGGAGCTGGGCATGTCGCACCGCGGCGAGCATTCCGAGATCGAGACCTTCGTCGGCCACTCGGTCGATTCCGAGCTGTCCGGCAACATGATCGACATCTGCCCGGTCGGTGCGCTGACCAGCAAGCCGTTCCGCTACCAGGCCCGTACCTGGGAGCTGAGCCGCCGCAAATCGGTCAGCCCGCACGACTCCACCGGTGCCAACCTGATCGTGCAGGTCAAGAACAACAAGGTCATGCGCGTCGTGCCGCTGGAAAACGAAGCCGTCAACGAATGCTGGATCGCCGACCGCGACCGCTTCTCCTACGAAGCGCTGGACAGCCAGGAGCGCCTGACCCAGCCCATGATCAAGCACGGCGGCGAGTGGAAAACCGTCGACTGGCAGACGGCGCTGGAATACGTGGCCAAGAGCTTCAAACACATCCAGGCCGAGCATGGCGCCAGCAGCATCGGCGCCCTGGTCAGCCCGCACAGCACGGTCGAAGAGCTGTACCTGGCCGGCGCGCTGCTGCGCGGCCTGGGCAGCGACAACATCGACCACCGTCTGCGCCAGGCCGAATTCGCCAAGAGCGAAGGCGTTCACTGGCTCGGGACCTCGATTGAATCCCTGACCCAGCTCCAGCGCGTGCTGGTGGTCGGCGCCAACCTGCGCAAGGACCATCCGTTGTTCGCCCAGCGCATTCGCCAAGCCGTGCGCCATGGCGCCGCTGTCAACGCTATCACGTCCAAGGCCCTGTTCAAGGATGCCGATGCCTGGGCCATGCGCGTTGCGAATGCCGTTGTGGCCGAAGCGTCGGCCTGGAGCCAGTCGCTGGCTGACGTGGCGGCCGCGATTGCCGCTGAAAAAGGCGTGAACGCACCGGCAGCAGGCCAAGCCACACCGCAAGCGCAGGCCATTGCCAAGTCGCTGCTCGGCGGTGAACGCAAGGCCGTGCTGCTGGGCAACGCGGCGGCGCACCACGCCAACGCTTCCAGCCTGCTGGCCCTGGCCAACTGGATCGCCGTGCAGACCGGCGCTACCGTGGGCTACCTGACCGAAGCGGCCAATACCGTGGGCGCACAGTGGGTCAAGGCCCAGCCGCAGGCGGGCGGCCTGAACGCCGCGCAGATGTTGGCTGGTGGTCTCAAGGCTGCCATTCTTCTCAACACCGAACCCGAGTTCGACTCCGCTGCCGGCCAGAAGGCGACCGAGGGCTTGAGCAAGGTTGACACGGTCGTGACCTTGAGCCCGTTCAAGACCAACCTGGCCTTCAGCGATGTGCTGCTGCCGATCGCGCCGTTCACCGAAACCTCGGGCAGCTTCGCCAACGCCGAAGGCCGCCTGCAGAGTTTCCATGCCGTGGTCAAGCCGCTGGGCGAGACCCGTCCGGCCTGGAAGGTGCTGCGCGTGCTGGGCAACCTGCTCGGCCTGTCGGGCTTTGAGTTCGAAACCTCGCAGGAGGTGCTGGCCGCAGCAACGGCCACGCCGGTGAACCTGTCCAATGCCACCCAGGCCGGCATCACGCTGAGCACCTCGGCGGACGAACCGGTGGTGGCTTCGATCTACCAACTTGACGGCCTGGTCCGTCGTGCGCCGTCGCTGCAGTTGACGGCCGATGCGCGTGCTGCGCGTGAAGAAGGGGTGGCAGCATGATCGATGCGCTGTACAACGGCGGCCTGAACCTGCTGGCCGCCAACTGGTGGACCGCGATGGCCTGGCCGGTGATCTGGATCCTGCTCAAGATCGTGGTGGTGCTCGCGCCGCTGATGGGGGCGGTGGCCTACCTGACGCTGTGGGAGCGCAAGCTGCTGGGCTTCATGCAGGTGCGTTACGGACCCAACCGCGTCGGCCCCATGGGGCTGCTGCAGCCGATTGCCGACGCGCTCAAGCTGCTGACCAAGGAAATCATCACCCCCAGCGCGGTGAGCGGAGGCCTGTTCCGGCTCGGTCCCATCATGGCCATCATGCCGGCGCTGGCCGCCTGGGTGGCCATCCCCTTCGGTCCCGACGTGGCGCTGACCAACATCAATGCCGGCCTGCTGCTGATCATGGCCATCACCTCGATCGAGGTCTATGGCGTCATCATCGCGGGCTGGGCCTCCAACTCCAAGTACGCCTTCCTCGGTGCGCTGCGCGCCTCGGCCCAGATGGTGAGCTACGAAATCGCCATGGGCTTCTGCTTCCTGGTGGTGCTGATGGTGTCGGGCAGCATGAACCTGACCGACATCGTGCAAGGGCAGGGCAAGGGTTATTTCAGCGACATGGGTCTGAACTTCCTGTCGTGGAACTGGCTGCCGCTGTTGCCGATCTTCATGGTCTACCTGATCTCCGGTGTGGCCGAGACCAACCGCCACCCCTTCGACGTGGTGGAAGGCGAAGCTGAAATCGTGGCCGGCCACATGGTCGAGTACTCGGGCATGGGCTTCGCCATCTTCTTCCTGGCCGAATACGCCAGCATGTGGCTGGTGTCCATCCTGGCGGTGATCATGTTCCTCGGCGGCTGGATGTCCCCGATCGACAGCGCACTGTTCAACTGGATCCCGGGCTGGATCTGGCTCGGCGCCAAGACCTTTGTCGTGGTCTCGATGTTCATCTGGATTCGCGCTACCTTTCCGCGTTTCCGTTATGACCAGATCATGCGTCTGGGCTGGAAGATCTTCATCCCGGTCACCCTGGTGTGGCTGCTCATCGTCGGCATCTGGATGCAGACGCCGTGGAATATCTGGAATTGAACATGCGCCCCCACGCTCATCACTTCGTGTATTCGCTGCCCCTCGAGGGGGCGTCGTCTGCCTTGGGACGGCCCAGCGGCAGCCGAGGAGCAGGACTATGACCACCGTTACCGCTTCAACCTTTTCCCTCAAAGACTTCATCAAGAGCTTCATGCTGGTGGAGCTCTTCAAGGGCATGGCCCTGACCGGCCGCTACGCCTTCCGCCGCAAGGTCACGGTGCAGTTCCCGGAAGAGAAAACGCCGCTGTCGCCGCGCTTTCGCGGTCTGCATGCGCTGCGCCGTTATGACAACGGCGAAGAGCGCTGCATCGCCTGCAAGCTGTGTGAAGCGGTCTGCCCGGCCATGGCCATCACCATCGAGTCCGATGTGCGGGCCGATGGCAGCCGCCGCACCACGCGCTACGACATCGACCTGACCAAGTGCATCTTCTGCGGTTTCTGCGAAGAAAGCTGCCCGGTCGACTCCATCGTCGAGACCAGCATTTTCGAATACCACGGCGAAAAACGGGGTGACCTGTACTTCACCAAGGACATGCTGCTGGCCGTTGGCGACCGCTACGAGAACGAGATCGCTGCCGCCAAGGCGGCCGATGCCAAGTACCGCTGAAGACTGTCCCACAGAACCTCACAAAGATCGACCCATGGACGTCAAGACTGGTTTCTTCTATCTGTTCTCGGTGGTGCTGCTGTTTGCAGCCTTCCGGGTCATCACGGCGCGCAACCCGGTGCACGCTGTCCTCTTCCTGATGCTGTCCTTCTCGCAGGCATCGGCCATCTGGCTGCTGCTGAAGGCCGAGTTCCTCGCCATCACGCTGGTGCTGGTCTATCTCGGGGCGGTGATGGTGCTGTTCCTGTTTGTGGTCATGATGCTCGACATCAAGATCGACGCGCTGCGCCAGGGCTTCTGGAAGCATTTCCCACTGGCCGTCACCCTCGGTGCCGTGGTCGTGCTCGAAATGGCCATGGTGCTCATGGCCGGCTTCCGCGTTTCGGAGGAGCCGCGCGTGGCCCGGGTCATCGGGCAACCGCTGCTGGAGGTCTCCAACTCCAAGGAGCTGGGCAAGCTGCTCTACACCCAGTATGTCTACCCGGTGCAGGTCGCGGCCGTCATCCTGCTGGTGGCCATGATTGCTGCCATCGCCCTGACCCTGCGTGCGCGCAAGGACAGCAAGGCGATCAATCCGTCCGAGCAGGTGCATGTGCGCGCCAGCGATCGACTTCATATCGTCAAGCTCGACCCCACACGCCCGGCGCCGGCCGTCGAGGCTGCGCCTGAGGAGAACAAGGCATGACCCTGACCCTGACACTCGGACATTACCTCACGCTGGGCGCCATGCTGTTTGCGCTGGCGGTGGTGGGTATCTTCCTGAACCGCAAGAACCTGATCGTGCTGCTGATGGCCATCGAGCTCATGCTGCTGGCGGTCAACCTGAACTTCGTGGCCTTCTCCCATTACCTGGGCGACATGCACGGCCAGGTGTTCGTGTTCTTCATCCTGACGGTGGCCGCGGCCGAGTCGGCCATCGGCCTGGCCATCCTGGTGCTGCTGTTCCGCAACAAGTCCAGCATCAACGTGGACGAACTCAATACGCTCAAGGGCTGAACCCCCAGGTTCATCAACAGAACGACAACATGAGTCAAACCCTCTCTGCTTCCACCCTGCTGGCCGTGCCGCTGGCGCCGCTGGCCGGCGCTTTGCTGGCCGGCATTCTGGGCACCAAGTTCGGCGGCAACTGGATCGGCCGGCGCCTGTCGCATTCGCTCACCATCCTCGGTGTGCTGCTGGCCTTCATTCTCTCGGCCATGACGCTCAAGAGCGTGGCCATGGATGGCGCGCGCTTCAACGAGACGCTCTACACCTGGATGGTGGTCGGTGGCCTCAAGATGGAGGTCGGCTTCATGGTCGACGGCCTGACCGCCATGATGATGTGCGTCGTGACCTTCGTCTCACTGATGGTGCACATCTACACCATCGGCTACATGGAAGAGGACGAGGGCTACAACCGCTTCTTTGCCTACATCTCGCTGTTCACCTTCTCCATGCTGATGCTCGTGATGAGCAACAACATGCTGCAGCTGTTCTTCGGCTGGGAGGCGGTGGGCCTGGTGTCCTATCTGTTGATCGGTTTCTGGTTCAACAAGCCGACCGCCATCTTCGCCAACATGAAGGCTTTCCTGGTCAACCGCGTCGGTGACTTCGGCTTCATTCTCGGCATCGGCCTGATCGCCGCCTATGCCGGCACGCTGAACTACACCGAGGTGTTCGGCAAGGCGAGCCAACTGGCGGCCATCGAGTTCCCCTGGTACGTCCTGGGGCAGGATGCGATGCTGATCACTGTCATCTGCATCTGCCTGTTCATCGGCGCCATGGGCAAGTCGGCCCAGTTCCCGCTGCACGTCTGGCTGCCCGACTCCATGGAAGGCCCGACCCCGATCTCCGCCCTGATCCACGCCGCCACCATGGTGACGGCTGGCATCTTCATGGTGGCACGCATGTCGCCACTGTACGAGCTGAGCGACACGGCGCTGAGCTTCGTCCTGGTGATCGGCGCCATCACGGCCCTGTTCATGGGTTTCCTGGGCATCATCCAGAACGACATCAAGCGCGTGGTGGCCTATTCCACGCTGTCGCAGCTCGGCTACATGACGGTGGCACTCGGCGCCTCGGCCTACTCGGTGGCGGTGTTCCACCTGATGACGCATGCCTTCTTCAAGGCGCTGCTGTTCCTGGGGGCCGGCTCGGTCATCATGGGCATGCACCACAACCAGGACATCCGCTGGATGGGTGGCGTGCGCAAGTACATGCCCATCACCTGGATCACCTCGCTGCTGGGCTCGCTGGCTCTGATCGGCACGCCGCTGTTCGCTGGTTTCTATTCCAAGGACAGCATCATCGAAGCCGTGCACGAGAGCCACCTGTGGGGTGCCGGTTTTGCCAACTTCGCGGTGCTGGCCGGTGTTTTCGTCACCGCCTTCTACTCCTTCCGCATGTATTTCCTGGTGTTCCACGGCAAGGAACGTTTCGACCAGAACCCCGATGCGCACCATGACGACCATGGTCACGGCCATGACGACCACCATGAGCCGCACGAGTCGCCCTGGGTGGTGACGGTGCCGCTGGTGCTGCTGGCCATTCCCTCGGTGGTGATCGGCTACATGACGATCCAGCCCATGCTGTTCGGCGACTTCTTCAAGGACGCGATCTTTGTCGATGCGGCCAAGCACCCGGTGATGGAAGAACTGGCCCAGGCTTTCCACGGCCCGCTGGCCATGGCGCTGCATGCCTTCAGCACGCTGCCGTTCTGGCTGGCCTTGGCGGGTGTGGCCTGCGCCTACTACATGTACATGGTCAATCCGGCCCTGCCGGCAGCCATCAAGCGTTCCGTTCAACCGATCTACACGCTGCTGGAGAACAAGTACTACATGGACTGGATCAACGAGAACATCCTGGCCCGCGGCGCTCGCGCACTGGGCACCGGCCTGTGGAAGGGCGGTGACCAGGCGGTGATCGACGGCTCGATCGTCAACGGCTCGTGGAAGCTGGTGGGCTGGGTGGCGGGTGTGGTGCGCCGGCTGCAGTCTGGTTACCTGTACCACTACGCGCTGGCGATGATTGTCGGGGTCCTGGTGCTCATGTCCTGGTTCGTGACCTGGCCCATGGTTAATGACTGGCTCAGCCGATAAGGAGAAGAAGAAATGGGTTTGTTGAGCCTGGCTATCTGGATGCCGATTGCGTTCGGCGTGTTGCTGCTGGCCCTGGGCCGCGACGAGCAGGCGCGCATGGTGCGCTGGGTCGCGCTCATCGGCGCGCTGGCGAGCTTCCTCGTGACGCTGCCCTTGTACACCGGCTTCAAGCTGGACACGGCAGCGATGCAGTTTGTCGAGAAGATGCCCTGGATGGAGCGCTTTAATGTGCACTACCACCTTGGCGTGGACGGCATCTCGCTCTGGTTCGTGCTGCTGACCGCCTTCATCAACGTGGTGGTGGTGATCGCCGGCTGGGAAGTCATCACGCGCCGCGTCAACCAGTACATGGGCGCCTTCCTGATCCTCAGCGGCCTCATGATCGGCGTCTTTGCCGCCCTCGACGGCATGCTGTTCTACGTCTTCTTCGAAGCCACGCTGATTCCGATGTACCTGATCATCGGTATCTGGGGTGGGCCGAACAAGATCTACGCCGCCTTCAAGTTCTTCCTCTACACGCTGCTCGGTTCGCTGCTGACACTGATCGCGCTGATCTTCCTGTACACCAAATCGGGCGGCAGCTTCGACATCGCCACCTGGCACACGCTGCCGCTGGACCGCACCACGCAGACCCTGCTGTTCTTCGCTTTCTTCGCCGCCTTTGCCGTCAAGGTGCCGATGTGGCCGGTGCACACCTGGCTGCCCGATGTGCACGTCGAGGCGCCTACCGGCGGCTCCGCCGTGCTGGCGGCCATCATGCTCAAGCTCGGCGCCTACGGTTTCCTGCGCTTCTCGTTGCCGATCGCGCCGGATGCCGCGCATGAATGGGCATGGCTCCTGATTGCCCTGTCGCTGATCGCCGTCATCTACGTCGGCCTGGTCGCCATGGTGCAGCAGGACATGAAGAAGCTGGTGGCCTACTCGTCCGTGGCGCACATGGGTTTCGTCACGCTGGGCTTCTTCATCTTCAATGACATCGGTGTCGCCGGCGGCCTGGTGCAGATGATTGCGCACGGCTTTGTCTCGGCCGCCATGTTCCTCTCCATCGGCGTGCTGTACGACCGGGTGCACTCGCGTGAAATCGCCAGCTATGGCGGCGTGGTCAACACCATGCCCAAGTTTGCGGCCTTTGCCCTGTTCTTCGCCATGGCCAACTGCGGCCTGCCGGGTACCGCCGGTTTCGTCGGTGAGTGGATGGTGATCCTGGGTGCCGTGAAGTACAACTTCTGGATCGGCCTGGCTGCGGCCACCGCGCTGATCTTCGGTGCCGCCTACACGCTGTGGATGTTCAAGCGCGTCTACCTGGGACCCGTGGCCAATGACGACGTCAAGGCGCTGCTTGACATCAACGGTCGGGAATTCCTCATGCTGGCCCTGCTGGCGATCGCCGTGCTGGTCATGGGTGTCTATCCCAAGCCCTTCACCGATGTCATGGACACCTCAGTGGCTGCGCTGCTCAAGCATGTGGCCTTGTCCAAGTTGAACTGATCGAACCGAATTGAAAGACTGAAGATGACAGACAAACTCAGCTGGATTGCGGTTTATCCGGAAATCATTCTGCTGCTCATGGCCTGCCTGATCACGCTGATGGACCTCGGCGTGAAAAGCCGCCAGCGTACCCGCACCTACCTCTGGACACTGCTGACCCTGGGCGTGGTCGCCTTGCTGCAGTTCATGTACGCCAGCGGCGGCGGCACACTCTACAGCCTGTACAACATGGTGGTGAGCGACCCCATGGGCAACTGGCTCAAATTCTTCGCCACCATCGCCGTCATGGTCACCCTGGTCTATGGCCGCCCCTACGCGGCCGACCGCGACATGCTGCGCGGCGGCGAGCTGTTCAGTCTGAGCATGTTTGCCCTGCTGGGCATGTTCATCATGATTTCGGGCAACAACTTCCTGCTGATCTACCTCGGCCTGGAACTGCTGACCCTCTCCAGCTACGCGCTGGTGGCGCTGCGCCGTGACAACGCCACCGCCACCGAAGCCGCGATGAAGTACTTCGTGCTCGGCGCGCTGGCTTCCGGCTTCCTGCTCTACGGCCTGTCCATGATCTACGGCGCCACCGGTTCGCTCGATGTCAATGCCGTGTTCCGTGCCATCAACTCCGGTCGCGTCAACCCGCAGGTGCTGGTGTTCGGCACCGTGTTCGTGGTGGCCGGCCTGGCGTTCAAGCTGGGCGTGGTGCCGTTCCACATGTGGATTCCCGACGTCTACCAGGGTGCCCCCACCGCTGTCACACTGATGATCGGCGGCGCGCCCAAGCTGGCGGCATTCGCCATCGTCATCCGCCTGCTGGTCGAAGGCATGCTGCCGCTGGCCGTCGACTGGCAGCAGATGCTCATGCTGCTGGCCATCGCTTCGCTGCTGGTCGGCAACCTGGCTGCCATCATGCAGACCAACCTCAAGCGCATGCTGGCCTTCTCCACCATCTCGCAGATGGGTTTTGTGCTGCTGGGCCTGATGTCGGGTGTGATCAACGGCAACGTCTATTCCGCGGCCAATGCCTACAGCTCGGCGATGTTCTATGTCGTGACCTATGTGCTCACCACGCTGGCGAGCTTCGGCGTCATCCTGCTGCTGGCCCGTGAAGGCTTCGAAAGCGAAGAGATCGCCGACTTTGCCGGCCTCAACCAGCGCAGCCCGCTGTACGCCGCCATCATGGCAATTTGCCTGTTCTCGCTGGCCGGCATTCCGCCTCTGGTCGGCTTCTACGCCAAGCTCTCGGTGCTGCAGGCGCTGGTGGCTTCGGGCCAGACGCTGCACATCGGCCTGGCCGTGTTTGCCGTGATCATGTCGCTGATTGGTGCCTTCTACTACCTGCGCGTGGTCAAGGTCATGTACTTCGACGAGCCGATCACGGCCACCACCGTGGCTGCGCCGTTCGATGTGCGTGCCGTGCTGTCGGTCAACGGTCTGCTGGTGCTGGTGCTGGGCCTGGTGCCCGGCGGCCTGATGACCTTGTGCGCCCACGCCATCCAGCAGATGCTGGGTACCTGATGACGCAATCTGCCTCGGTCTGGTTGGTGGTGCTGGCCGCGCTGGCCGGCGCCAATCTGCCGTTCTTCATCAACCAGCGCCTGCTGGTCGTGGTGCCGCTGAAAATGCCGAAGAGCCTGCCCGTGCGCCTGCTGGAGCTGGTGCTGTGCTACTTCCTGGTTGGCGGCATGGCGCTGCTGCTGGAGCAGCGTGCCGGCCAGATCGTGCCGCAGGGCTGGGAGTTCTACGCCATCACGGCGGCGCTGTTTCTCACCCTGGCGTTTCCAGGTTTCGTCTACCGCTACCTGTACAAGCGCCACGGCCAAGGCCATGGATGACCGCCATCTGATCGAAACCCGGCTCGACAGCCAGGAACTGCTCAAAGGCCGCTTTCTTCACGCTTTTCGCGATACGGTGCGCCTGCCCGACGGCGGCAGCACGGTGCGCGAGTACGTGGTGCATCCCGGTGCGGTGATGATCATCCCGCTGTTGGTGGACGAGCAGGGCGGCTTGCGGGTGGTGCTGGAGCGCCAGTACCGGTATCCGGTCAAACAGGTCATGGTCGAGTTTCCGGCCGGCAAGCTCGATGCCGGCGAAGACATCCTGGCTTGCGCCCAGCGCGAGTTGCTGGAGGAAACCGGCTACCGGGCCGGCGAGTGGGCACGCGCCGGCGTGCTGCATCCGGTCATTTCGTATTCCACCGAGTTCATCGAGATCTGGTTTGCGCGCCAACTGAGCCTGGGCGAACGCCGGCTGGATGAGGGCGAGTTCCTCGATGTCTTCACCGCGACGCCGGCCGAACTGTTGCAGTGGTGCCGGGACGGCCGGGTGACCGACGCCAAGACCCTGACCGGTGCGCTCTGGCTGCAGAACGTCCTTGCTGGCACCTGGGAATTGCGCTGGCAGGCTGCAGTCGCACCCGACAGCGGCCGATAATTCCATCATGAAAGTCCTCAACCTGCAGTGCGACGCCCGGCACCTGTTTGAAGGCTGGTTCGCATCCGAAGACGACTATGCCGGCCAGCTCGAACGCGGCCTGCTGGCGTGCCCGATGTGCGGCAGCAAGGCGGTGGCCAAGCTGCCCAGTGCACCACGCCTGAACCTGGGCGCGGCGCGTCCGGAAGAAGCAACCCAAGCCAAGCCGCCGTCCGAGAAGCAGGACGTGATGCTTGGCGGTGCCGAACAGGCCCTGCAGGCGGCCTACCTGCAACTGGCGCGCCGCATCGTGGCGCAGACCGAAGACGTGGGCGGGCGCTTTGCCGAAGAGGCGCGCAAGATGCACTACGGCGAGGTGGAGGCGCGCGGCATCCGCGGCCAGGCCTCGCGCGAGGAGACGGAGGCCCTGCTCGATGAGGGCATTGCCGTCGTGCCGCTGCCCCTGCCGGACGCACTGAAGGAACCGCTGCAGTAAGTCGTTTCAGGGGTAGAGGCCGCGCAGGGCGCGAGCGTGCAGGATGCGCTGGCAGGCCACGATGTAGGTGGCGGTGCGCAGGCTGACCTTGTGGTCCTGTGCTACCTGCCAGACGGCCGCGAAGGCCTCCTGCATGATGCGCACCAGCCGGGCATTGATCTCGTCCTCGCTCCAGAAGTAGCTGGAGAAATCCTGCACCCATTCGAAGTAGCTGACCGTCACGCCGCCGGCGTTGGCGATCACGTCCGGCACCACCAGCACGTTGCGTTCGTGCAGGATGTCGTCGGCCAGCGGCGTGGTCGGGCCGTTGGCGCCCTCAAGGATCATGCGCGCCCGGATGCGGCCGGCATTGGCCTCGGTGATCTGGGTCTCCAGCGCGGCCGGGATCAGGATGTCGCACTCGACGTCCCAGAATTGGTCCACCGTCAGTGCTTCGGCCGGCGCGAAGCCCGCCACGCCGCCGTTGCGCGCCGCATGCATCTGCAGGGCCTCAACATCCAGGCCGGCGGCGCGGTAGACCGTGCCGCTGTGGTCCTGCACGGCCACCACGCGTGCGCCGGCCTGGGCGAACAGCCGGGCCGAGACGCCGCCCACATTGCCGAAGCCCTGCACTGCCACGCGCGACTGCGCCACGTCCAGGCCGATGCGCTGCGCCGCCGCCTGGCCGACCGTGAACACGCCGCGGCCGGTGGCCTCGCGCCGGCCGAGCGAGCCGCCCAGGTCGAGCGGCTTGCCGGTAACCACGCCAGTGGCCGTGGCGCCCTCGTTCATCGAGTAGGTGTCCATCATCCAGGCCATCACCTGCTCGTTGGTGTTGACGTCCGGTGCCGGAATGTCCTTGTGCGGGCCGATGATGATGCCGATCTCGCTGGTGTAGCGGCGCGTGACACGCTCCAGCTCGCCCAATGAGAGCTGCTTGGGGTCGACGCGCACGCCGCCCTTGGCGCCGCCGAAAGGCACGTTGACGGCCGCGTTCTTGATCGACATCCAGGCGGCGAGTGCCATCACCTCGGACAGCGTCACGTTTTGGTGAAAGCGCACGCCGCCCTTGCCGGGACCGCGCGAGGTGTTGTGCTGCACGCGGTAGCCCTCGAAGTGGACGATGCGGCCGTCATCCATGTGGATGGGCACATCCACGATCAGCGTGCGCTTGGGGCGCCGCAGCGTGTCCGCCCAGCGTGCCAGTTCACCGAGGTAGGGCAGTACGCGCTCCACCTGTTGCAGGTAGATGCCCCACGGCCCGAGGCCTTCGGGTTGCAGGTAGGAGGGAATGGGGGCGGTGGTGATGGCTTGGCGTGACATGCGTGGAGGCTCGGGAAGCGGCAATGCCACCACTTTACGGGGGTGCGGGCGGGAAGTCTAATGCCGGCGCCGTATGACCCTATGCCGCCGCCTTCAGGCCGTGAACTGCAGGGCCGCCAGCCGCGCGTAGATGCCGTTGGCGGCTACCAGCGTGTCGTGCGTCCCCTGTTCCACCAGGCGGCCGTGGTCGATGACCACGATGCGGTCGGCCTGTTGCACCGTGGCCAGGCGGTGCGCAATCACCAGCGTCGTACGGTCGCGCATGGCCGACTCCAGCGCCGCTTGCACCATGCGTTCGCTCTCGGCATCCAGCGCGCTGGTGGCCTCGTCGAGCAGCAGCAGCGGCGGGTTTTTCAGCATGGCGCGCGCGATCGCAATGCGCTGGCGCTGGCCGCCGGACAGGCGCACGCCACGCTCACCGAGGAAGGTGTCGTAGCCCTCGGGCAGGGCGCGGATGAACTCGTCGGCAAAGGCGGCCCGGGCGGCAGCGTGCACTTCGGCATCCGTCGCATCCGGCCGGCCGTAGCGGATGTTTTCCAGTGCGCTGCTGGAGAAGATCACCGGTTCCTGCGGCACGATGCCGATGCGCTGGCGCAGCGCGTGCAGTGCCATGTCGCGGATGGGAACGCCGTCGAGCAGGATGCGTCCGGCGGTCGGGTCGTAAAAGCGCAGCAGCAGCTGGAACACGGTGCTTTTGCCGGCGCCGCTGGGTCCAACCAGTGCCACCGTCTCGCCGGCACGCACCTCAAGCGTGACGTCGGCCAGTGCCGCCTGCATCGGGCGCGAAGGGTAGTGGAACGTCATTGCTTCAATTTTGATAGCACTTCCCGCAGATGGCAAAAGGGCTGGCGTCGGATTTGAGGGTGAAACAATGGGCGACTGGCTGCCCAGCAGTTCCATCAGCCGCTCGGTGGCGCCGGCGGCGCGCAGCAGTTCGCCATAGACCTCGCCCAGCACGGCAAAGGCACTCGCCAGAATGATGACGTAGACCACGGTCTGGCCCAGGTGGCCGGCCGTGATGTCGCCGCGCAGCACCGCCTGTGTGCCCTGGTACAGCCCCCACAGCAGAGCGGCCGAGGTGGCGATGATGATGAAGGCCATCAGCACCGAGCGCGCCCCCACGCGCCGCCGCGCAGTGCGGAAGGCGTTTTCGCTGGCGGCATCGAAGCGCCCCGCTTCGCGCGCCTCGGCGGTGTAGCTCTGCACCACCGGAATGGCATTGAGCACTTCGGCCGCGATGGCGCTGGAGGCGGCCACGCGGTCCTGGCTGGCGCGCGACAGACGCCGCACGCGGC
>ERZ1292640.1995-Hain-H43-02um-R1-1995-length-16669-cov-6_pt1 | contig 16669 bp, 16 predicted proteins | sample MGYA00564404_ERZ1292640 | MGnify/ENA primary metagenome ERZ1292640 (study PRJEB36523, sample SAMEA6512636) | groundwater metagenome | collected 2019-01-08 | study: AquaDiva: Metagenomics assemblies of 32 groundwater samples
AGTCGCGCCCAGACCCCTTCTGTTTCTGACTGTAGAATCGGAACAGATACCTGAATCTTATATTGCCCATCAGGATCCGCATCCAGTTTTTTTACAACTCCAATCTGTAAGCCATTTACCCCGGGTATTAGTCCTGATGCCGGTGGCGCCTCAGTCTCATGTTGCTCAGTAAACCATTGAGGTGACAACCCAAACTCAATTTCTGTCACCCAGTTTCCATGTTTGATCTCATGTCTTACTGCTGTAACCAGTACATTACCGTTAAAGCGATTACCCACCCCTTTTAGCTCAACAAGCTCACCAATTTTTACCTTAGCACTGCCTTGAAATGCCGCATGGCCTCTTATCCGAGCCAAGCCAGACTTAACTTGCTGACCCTTCACCCAATCAGTCAGTGTGGCATTCTCAAGCGGTGCATTAGTCTGTAATCTAAAATAATCAGGGGCGATTACCCTTGCCAGTTCATCAGCAGCAAGATCACCCTGACCTGTTAGTTTATTCGGGCTCGCCTGTACTTCCTGTATCGCTTGATCAGCCAGATTCCAGGTAGTGCCTTTAACTACTGAAAACTGTGAAGCGGCATCGACATCCGCGCCAAAAGCCATCAGATCAATACCATAAGTCAATGTTAATATAGCTTGACCATCCACCTGCGGTGCTTTAACACTTACTTTACCCGCATCAACAGTCACTAGGAAGCCATTGGCTTCTGCTCGGGTCAGCATAAAATCCCAGTCTGTGCAATAGTATTGCACCAATTCCTTATAACTGGTCGCAGTAGCCGTAACATCAGCAGTTAAACCACTGTAAGCACCGATCAGTTTACTGATGATGTCACTATCTTTTGAGTCGACAAAATTGGCATTCTTACGGCCGACTGTCATGGCCACAGCGCTGTCTCTGCATTGAACAATTAAACGGGAAAAATTGTCACCATCCATCTTTATGCCATGTTTAATGACGACCCCTTTGAAAACAACCGTCGTTTGATTGGCATAACCAGCGCTAATAGTGATCACAGCACCCGGTTTAAAATCATCCGCATTGCTAACCGGAAAATCACTATTAGGCATGTCCCCATCCAATAGGGTTATCTTTGCGCCAGGAATTTTGTTAACACAATAGGTGATTTCGACAGAGACAATTTGAATGGTATCGGCTATGGCTTTGCCATTGCTTGAAATAGTCAATGAAACAACACCCGTACTGCCCAATAGTGGGGAATCTGCCATAGCAAACCTTAGCTTAATGGAGGGAACTGAAGCTTAATTCCTGGTTTCAGATCACGAAAATTTGTCAGATTATTAATCTTTGCCACTTCTATGTAATAAGTGCAATCCTGATATATCTGATAGCACAATAGAGGCAAAGTATCCCCTGCTTTCACTTCGATCAGGTGCGTTAAATCGGGGGATTCCTGAGCGGCTTCTTTAGATATCTCTTCGCTGCTTTGATACTCGATAAATATGAGTGTAACTTTGGCTCGTAGCGGCACACCGCTGGGTTTGAACAAGGTATAATCAAATTTGAGTGACTCCACCCGCCCATAAAATAACAACTCTCCCCATTTTAACTGTACAATCGGCGCTTCATGCTTAGTGCCTTTGTACGTATAAACAACATCCTTCAATAATTCAATTTGCTCTTTGACCGGAACCGGATCACTCGCAATAGAACTCAAATTGGCTAGGACAGCTCCCGTTGCATCAAGTACCAATTCTTTTAAAACAATTTTTTCAGGGTGGCTTGCATCATATTTGGTTTCGGTTCCCGGTTGCCCCAGAACCCGGTTTTTTGAATAGCTCAGTTTAAAAGTATGCTCATATCCAGCGGGATTAATCATCGCTTCAAATTTCTTCCTGGAGCCATCTACACTGATTTTGCCGTTATTCACAGTGCAAGGGGAAATCGTCAGAAGCGCTTTTGTGCCGCTCAGTGACATCTAGCGTTCCTCCTTTTCCTGCAGAATATCAATAATCAAACGGCGGCATTCCGCAAGCATTTCTTCCTTAAACATGCGCTGTTCTTCTGACAATTCGGAATCTTCATGCTCTGTCCGTTGCACGATATTTGACTTAATCAGCAGTTGCTTAATTTCTATCGACATCAGGTATTCATAAACATACTAAATAATACGAATTGAGGAGGTATAGCTGAGAATTATCTTTTCTATGGCTACTTCGTTTTTAGTGGAACCAAAACTCTCCACTTCCCACTTCAATGGATAAGCAGAATCAAAAGACCAACCTCGAATCGGCACCTTATTTTCGTTCATCAGAAATACCAAAACCGGCAAAGGCTTGATTGTCAGATTAAAGCCGGATTCCAGTGTAGCTTTACACCATAAAACCAACGGCGATGTCAGCGGAGCAATACCGCGTTTTAATGACAAGTTGGAATGTTTGATTCCTTTCGGCAGTTGCCGGACAAACCTATTTTCGCCACCTTCAACAATCGATTCAACATCCATCTCGGTTTCGATCCCGGACACCTCCTGAAAAGAGGTATCTGCCGCCAATCCTGCCGGAGGCGCAATCACTACCTTAAAATAGAAAGCAGATGGCGGATAAACGTCTCCGAACAGTGAAATACTCATAAATCACTCACCTGCTTGCAGAATTCAAGAGAGAAATTAACTATTTGCGATCGTCAAGCCTTCATGCACGATTTCTATACTTTCAATCGCCACCTCATTACCCTCAGATTTCAAATCGGTGCCGGTAATCTTTGTCGGCCAGGCATTCGTCAGAGTCCACACCATCGTCGCCTTGCCGCCTTCATCCAACAAACTGATGGTGACCGGCAATCGCTTGATCGTGTTCATCTTGATTTGCTTAAACCAATCCCAGAATTTATTATCTCCTTTGAAGATACCCTTCTTCATGGTGATATTTCCAACTTTCTTCATGCCCGGCATCTTGATCACCGAAAACTCCGGACTATCGCCATGACGATATTTAATTTCTTCTGACTGGATATCTAACCCGCTCACCTCCTGAAACGACATCACTTGAGAGTCCCATTTAACCTGAAAATAAAACTTTGGCATGGGCCAAACAGAAGTCGATTGACTTGATCCATCATCTGCCATAACTTACCTCTACTTTTATGATTAAGAAATAAATACCTCTGCAAACTGCGCTCGTAGCAACATGACTTTTAAGTTAAGATTTTTGTAGCTGTTGCTGGAATGTAATCTCGATAAACTCTGCCGGACGGCTCAATGCAACCAATACGGTTACACGTAAGATACCATCCAGAATATCCTGAGGTGTCATCGTTTCTCCCAGACCAACAAATACACCAAATGCGTCATCCGGTGTTGCACCAGCCAAACCACCCCGTTTCCAGATACTGGTCAGAAAATTATTGATCATGCTTTTGATGGTTACCCAAGTGTTTGAAACGTTGGGTTCAAACACATAAGCTTTGGTTGCCAACTTGATGGACTCTTCCAGCATAATCATCGTCCTGCGTACATTGATATAACGCCAATCCAGGCTGTTTCCATCCAGTGTGCGGGCACCCCATACCAGCGTCCCCTCACCAATAAAAGTACGTATGGCATTAATCGACTTACCCGCAGTCGTCACATTCAGATCTTCCTGCTGATCATGTGTAATCTCTACTGATGGCGAAACAACAGCATTCAGACTCACATTGGCTGGAGCCTTCCATACGCCGCGTGAATTATCAACCATCGTGTAGACACCCGCCATACCGGCGCTGGGTGGTAACAAATTGAGTTTGAGTTTGATGTTATCCATTATTGTGTTGTATACAGGACAAACAGCGCTCAGAATCTTGTGTAACTCCTCATCGGTCGACATGTTGCCTGTCCTGGGTGTAACACCTATTTCTGCAATCTTGGCAGCAATTTCTGTTTTTTTATTGACATCTATCTGGCTATTGTTCAATTCAGCTGTCAATACTGCTTGCAACTTATCCAGGTTAAAAACATTACTGAAACTCAAATCACTGGTCTGCACAATTGAAGTATTCAACCAGGGGTAATAGGCCGCTGCAAAATCCAGATTATTTGTTCCGATATCATTCCTGAAATTCACAATACATCCACTATCTTGCGCTTCTTTATCACCTTGCCAGACATCAAGAATAGCGAAACGATTCTTCATCACTTGACCACAATGCGTTAATGCGGCCTGTTGCACATCTTTACATACGTCTCTAGGTAACGACACGGCGTCAGGTATCACAACCATTGTTGGTTCCTGTTCCTTCAATAAAATTTCAATCCCTGCGCTTAGTTTCGGTTTTTCTATCGCTTGATCATAGTTACCCACTGAAACGATATAACAAGCGCCCCCACCATTTTGAAAAAAAAGCATCATACTGTGATACAAAAAATACCGGGCTCCTTGAAGCTCAAGCATATAATCTGCATTATTGTTCGAAAAATCAGCTTCTACTGTTGGTACTACTACCGGTGCGGCTTTAGCATCATCCGTTTTTTTTGCATCGCCCGTATTGGCAGCTGCCAAATCTGAAATTTTATATTTTGTTCTGGGCGGCCCGCCAAAGAAGCTATTGAATTCAGACATGGATGAAATACGCCACGCCTTATTGAGCAAAGTCTTTCCTTTGTTACTGGCCTTTTCTGTATAACCAATAAATGCCGGTACTGCAGTAGCCACTTCCACTACAGAATTAGGAAACGCACTCTTTTCAACAATGTAAACACCCGGTGTTTTATACTGCCCCATAATTTGCTCCTTTGATTGGATTAATCAGCGCCCCACCACCCACCTCTATCATTGACAGCATAGAGCCATTTACGAATCAGGTTTATGTAAAACTCTAACAGTTTATTGATAATTATTGTTGACTAATTGATATAGATTTCTGAAACAGCTTCCATTCTGCCATTAATCATTTCCCCATTGATATTACTGACACAGGCAGTCGGCATGCGTTTAATCAGCACTTTATCACCCATGCTGCCCGATTCCCTCAATTGAAAGCGCTGATTATGTTTTTCCTGCATACCTATGGCAATTTTTGATTGCAGTGCCACTGCTTCGCGGTGTCCGGGCAATAAGGTATTTCCCATAGCTTCGAATTGAATCTCGTTATCCAAATCAGTGATATATAAATTTTTCTTTGAAAGATCGCCCAGAATGTAATATTTCCAGTAGGTTTGATTTGTTGCAAAACGAATGTAATACTTGCGGGAAACCGCATCCGGTTTTTCTGAACACAATCCTTGCTCATCCGCCGTAATTGCAATTTGTAAAACAAAAGCAGGCTTGACAAGGTAATCTTTTGGATCCAGCACTCCCCCCAACTGCCCGGCATTCATATCGATGAATGCTTTCTCAGTGACATTAACATCATCGTGCAGCATTTGCTTGCCTGCCGCATCAAGAGTTATTTGCTGATTATCAAAAAAAAGAAGACTACTATCGCTTCGCGCAACTGGAACTGTATAGCGAAAAAAATTGGGATCTTTGGAAAACACTTTAAACACCAACGATAAATCATCTTCAGCATGCAACCGCAATATATTTATCTTGTCTTCTTCATAAAAAACTGAAATACCGCTTTCTGATGATTTTAGCAGAAGGCCTGTTTTGTTTAGTACAGTGGCAGAAGGCCCTGATGGAATGAACTTAAGTGCTTTACAGATATTATCTGAAAAATAAGTATGCTCAACTGAAACACTAAATAATAGTCTATAAGCACCCATAGTTCTAATTAACACCTCAATGTTTATGTTGAACTGTAGAGAACAAGAATCGTCGAATGCAGCAGCAATCCGGTTGTCCGAACTTGTCAGAAACTGGCATTAACAGCTAACGCTTTTACGTCAACCAATATCTGCGCATTTACCCTTCTTTGTTCGCACTTTAAACTCAAATCCAGAATTATGTCAAATTGCGATCACGCTTATTGTTTTAGTATTTTTGACAGAATCTATTGAACTGAAGGTTTTGGTTCACTAACAACAGGAATACGACCGGCAATATCTTCCGCATCGAAAGCCACCATCCGAACTCTATAAAGTATTGAAGGAAGATATTTCCCGCCTAAAGAGCCCCATAAATTACTCAGATCCTGAATCGAAAGGTTCTCGATATCCAGAATAAGTTTCTCGATTCGCAGGTCCATTTCCGGCGCCGTCTGATGATTAATCACATGATTCTTCCGAAAAAAACTAATGGTACTGGATAGGAATTTCAGAGCCTCGGGATAACTGTTGCCGGTGAAATTCGCCGTCATCATAAGGTACAAATTAAAATAGAGCGGCGCACTACTCTGTATTTCTCGCTCACCAACTTCATGCGAACTAACTTGTCGAAATGGAACGGTATCTTTCTCTATATTGACCAAGAAAACAACCAGCTTATTATTTACATTCTCTGCAACATTTCCATTCATTTCCAATAAATTGGATACCACAACCACATCTTCCCCAAGCGTGTAAATACGCCGCAAATATTGATTCAACTGTGTCGCGAGCAGTTGTACAGCCAGATTAATCATAATGAGTAATGGTCATATTTGTTATTTCAAATTGGAAACAAATGCTACCCGCCATAAGTCTATAAATCAAATATTCCAAAAACATGCAGCTTGGAATAATCCGGAGAAAAGCTCTATCAACCTTATAGTATCAACATACCTCACAAAAATTTGTTGAGTCCGCCTAAGACATATAGCATACTAGCTTCGCGTTGGTTTTCAGCTCAAGCATTCCATCAGACATCATCCCGACTCTCTATAGAATTTCGAACTTTTACAGGCAATTTAATGTTCATCAGCGTTCTTGATCTCTTCAAAATAGGTATTGGCCCGTCAAGCTCGCATACCATGGGACCCATGGTTGCAGCCAAGGATTTTCGTGATCGTATCCAAGCTTTTGTTTCCAGTCGCCAAACTCCATCATTCATGCAGGTTCGCTGCACCTTGCGAGGATCACTGGCATTCACTGGCAAAGGCCATGCAACAGATCGCGCTGTGGCTTTAGGTATGCATGCTTATACGCCGCAAGGATTGGCCAAACAGAATGTGAATGAACTGATCCAAACGCTCTGGCAGCAAAATACCCTTCAACTCAATGAGTCGGTATCTCTCCACTTCAATCCGGCTGAGGATATTATTTTTGATCGTGGGGAACCGCTACCTCAACATCCCAATGGCATGATTTTTCAGTTGTTGGATGAAACCGGTAAAACTTTATTAACTGAAACTTATTTTTCGATTGGTGGTGGTTTTATTACCACATTATCTGAAATTGGCCAAATTGTTGCGCCAATCAAAATGGAGGTAACCAGTTCCTGTGGCTTTCCCTTTGATTCAGCCAATCAGATGATGAAAATGTCTGTCGATAGCGGCTTATCGATTGCTGCCATGAAACGCAGTAATGAATTGGAACGTATCAGTGAAACGCAATTGAATGATGGATTGGATGCAGTCTGGCATGCAATGCGCACCTGTCTTGAAAATGGACTGGTCGCTGAAGGCCGGTTACCCGGCGGCCTCAACATTAAACGCCGCGCCCGTGCTTTATACCAGCAATTACAGGATAACCCGCAAAAAGCGAATCTGAATGACTGGCTGTGCGCCTATGCCATGGCGGTGAATGAGGAAAATGCGGCGGGTCATATGGTGGTCACAGCACCCACCAACGGCGCAGCCGGTGTCATACCGGCCGTTATTTATTATGCCGTAAAACATGAAGGCGCAGCATTGGAGCAAGTACGTGATTTCTTGTTGGTAGCCGGCGCGATTGGCGGACTGATCAAACATAACAGTTCGATATCCGGTGCTGAAGTAGGTTGTCAGGGCGAAGTCGGCTCTGCTTCCGCCATGGCGGCGGGAGGCTTATGCGCCATTAAGGGCGGTACGACCGAGCAAATTGAAAATGCGGCCGAGATTGCGCTGGAGCATCATCTGGGCATGACATGTGATCCGGTCGGCAGTCTGGTGCAGGTGCCATGTATTGAACGCAACGGATTCGGTGCCATCAAGGCTTATACCGCTGCATCATTGGCGATCCGGGGTAATGGTCAGCATTTCATGTCGCTGGATAATTGCATCGCTGCCATGAAGCAGACAGGATTGGAAATGTCTGTCAAATACAAGGAAACCTCGCTGGGCGGGCTGGCGGTCAGTGTGACCGAATGTTAGAGCATGACTGGCCAGTCATCACTTATCGCGATGTAGCTTGCTGACCACATGGCGCACGCCTCTCACGACAAAGAAAACACTGAGCACAACCACAGGAACAGCAATGCCGGTCAATAGTTCAACATTAATGTCCTGTCCTGATGCCTTGAGGGCTTTGAGTCCATAGCCCAGCAGGCCCAGCAAGTAATAACTCAGCACCACAACGGACAAACCTTCGACGGTTTCCTGCATGCGTAATTGCACGTGGGCGCGGCTATCCATGGATTTCAGCAGATCGCGGATCTGTGCTTCCATGGAAAGATCCACGCGCGTGCGCAATAAGGCCGATGCACGTCCCAGGCGCATCGACAGCGTTTCCAGTTTGGTATGCACCAGTTCGCAGGTTCCCATGGCCGATGACAATCTCTGAATCATGAATTCCTGTAACATCTGCAAGCCCTCAATCCGCTCTTCACGCAGTTCAGTAATGCGCAATTTCACAATATCGTAATAGGCTCTGGAGGCATTGAACCGGTGGCTGGTCTGTGCAGACAGGCGTTCGGTTTCCGCCGCCAGACGGGTGAGTTCGTCCAGTAATCGTTGTTCATCTTCGATACTGGTCAATTCAACATTGTTGGCAATCAGTGTCGCCAGGCGTTGATCAGCGCGTGCCAGTTGCGGAATGATCCTGCGGGTTATCGGTAATGGCAGCATAGCCAGCATGCGATAGGTTTCGATTTCAAGCAGGCGCTGCACCAGCCGCCCAACCTGACGGCTACGCAGGTTTTCATCATGAATCAATATGCGGCCGAAATTATCCCGATGAATCTGATTATCACTCCATACACTGGCGGCCCCCCCTGCCACCTTGGAGCCTATGACCGTGCCAGAAGCAAATAAAGCAGCCAATTCGTGCAAGCTGCGCTTGGGTCGCGACCTCTCCTCCAGTGCAATATGCGTAGCCACCAGCAATTCACCCGGCAAACGAGCCAGCCATTCTGGTGGGACATACTGAATCGCGGGATGCTCAAACGGTATTTCAAAAGGCTTCGCGTGATACACGGTATACGTGGAATATTCGGTATGACGTTCCCATCTGAGGCGAAACTCTCCAAAATCAGCACTGAAATCATTTTCGTGCGAATTGGGGGGTGTAACGCCATAGCGCGTACATAATTCGCTCATCAGTTTACGTTCCTGGTCAACCCAGTGCCGTTCTGACATCAATACCAGATGGGATAACTGAACAGGTGGCGCCAGCAATTCATAAGCCACTGAATTCAGTTCGGTATGTAACTCTTGTCTTTCTGCATATTCCGGGATGTTCAGCAATTTCTCCTTAAGGAGATCTGGGGGTTCAGCCAGTGAAGGGGATGTGGTATGAGAGTTCATAATAATGACCTGATCAGGGTAAATGCAGCTTTTCAGAAATGTATGAAATTACCGGGCAGTGGTAGCATACCTAATTTTTATTACAAATATGTGAATCTTTTATGTGTAAGCTTTTTCTGATCAAAATTGCAAAAGCCAGATTCCCCAACAGAAGAATAAAATGCCGACCGTTTTTGAAAAATATTGCTGATGGATTGGCAGGATCTTTTCAATCAAAACCAGAACTGTAATCAATACCATCGCCAGCAGATTCATCACACCGACGGCGAACATGAGCATCATCTGCGCCCAGCAGCAGCCGAGGCACATGTTGCCGTGCTTCAATCCCATCTGAAACGATCCACCTGCTCCATCACGCCACTCGGTTAACAAAAAACCCATGGGGGAGCGGCAATTTTGCAGGAAGCTGTCCTTCAGTGGCGTCAATTGATAAATGCCTGTCAGCATAAAAATAACCGCAGCCATTGTTTCACTTTGAGTATCCATCATCGGTGATAAAAAATGCAGTCCGTGCAACTGCCATTGCAATAGTGTCAGTGCGATGCTGAATACTAGCCATACCAGTAAATATGCGATTGAAAATAATGGCACGAATGGATAGATCGTTTGCTGGCGCTGCTGGCAGATTCTGGCATAGACCAGAATCATCGGTATGACCGATGGCAGCATCATGGCAGCCATCATCACCGCCCACATCAGGTAAACCAGACCAAAATCCATCCACTGCCAGGCAAATGTTTCGGATGGCGGCATCCACATTTCAGACATGGGCAGGGTTGTCATCTGCCAGTTTTGATGAAACAGATAAAACCAGGCGGCAGTAATTACTGCCAGCAAGGTACACCAAATGGCCAGTTGATTTTTAGACATTAATAATGTGGGCATGGACAATCCTTCCCGGAAGGATTGTCCATGCATAGAATATTTCAGATGCGTTGTTTAATCGATCAGGGTTGATACGCAAACGGTGAGTAATACCCATTGCGCTCGGTAAATTTCCAGGCCTTGCCATAATCGTGGTATTCATACTGGCTGGATTTTGCGACCACGGCCGGGTGGCTGGGCACGACACACAGCGGTGGATTATCAACCGTCGCATTGCCGCCCTTGATGCCCTGAATGCTCTCAATCGTAGCCTGTGCAATATCAGGAATGGTCAATTGCCGCGTGTTTCCCTGCTCCTGATAATCAATCCGAACCTTCTTGATACCCCAGACTTCGGTTACAAAGCTCATCAGGATGGCCGGGTGTCCACCCTGTTTTCCCGCGAAGATCTGTGTAATGGCATCGAACTGCGCATCGGTGGCGCGTTCATCGACATACAGTGCTGCCTGCCAGTTGCCGTCTTTCATGTGGCCCGGCGAATAGCAGGCCAAGGCAACATTCAGATTGTCCAGTTTTTCACCACTCAGGTGACCGGAATTAATATGCCATGCGACCAGCAGTTTGCAGTTCCCTTCAGAGGGCGGTTGCAGCCAGACACATGGGCAGGCGGTTTCACAATTACAGGCTTCAAAATAACTGCCCTGCAAGTTCCAATTACTTGTTGTATTCATAATAGTTCCTGATAGTTTAGAACGGCTCCTTGAAAGGCCGTAAATCCAGTTCATGGGTCCATGCACTACGTGGTTGCTGATGAATGGCCCAATACGTTTGCGCAATAGCTTCCAATTGCAGCAGACCTTCAGCACCCTTAGCCTGAACATAGGCCGGGAACTGATCGCGTGCGCGGTCACCATCAATCACACCGTCAATCACCGTATGCACTACATGCACACCCTGTGGCGAAAATTCTCGCGCCAATCCCTGTGCCAATGCTCTCAATCCAGCCTTGGCCGATGCAAATGCAGTAAAAGGCGGCTTGGCTCTTAATGAACCGGTTGCTCCGGTAAAAAAAACAGTTCCCTGCTGCTGCGCTTGCATGATCGCGATGATTTCTTTGGCAAACAGGAATGCACCCAGACAATTCTGCTGCCACAAAGTGGTGAATGTTTTCACGTCAGTCTGCAAAAATGGAGCCGGGATATTACTGTCCACATTGTAGGCGGCGACCTGGATGACACTCCCGTGTTCCCGCAGCACGTCAAAACATCGCGCAACATCCTGCTCAACGGTTACATCCGCAACAATGGCCGTTGCCGATCCTTCTGTGTTTTGAATCAGCTGCACAACCTTGTTGAGTTTTTCTTCACTGCGGCCCACCATAAAAACATGCAGACCCTTTTCAGCAAAACATAGGGCCAATGCAGCACCCAGCCCGCGTTCAGGTCCAACACCCACAACCATCGCTGAACCTGGCTGGCTGATCATTATATTTTACCGAAGATCAATGAAAAGTTATTACTGGGCATATCGATCTTTTCCTTCAGCTCCAACCCATGATTGGCGGCTGCTTTTTTCAGATCGGCAATATCTTTCAAGCCCCATTCAGGCACACCCACAGAACTTAAAGTTTCGTGAAAGGATTTATTGGAATCGGTAGAAAACTGCCCTTCGATCTGGAAAGGGCCATAAATCAGCAGGAATCCGTCATCTTTGAGCAAATGCGCGGCGCATTTCATCATGCCATCGGCGATGGAGATCGGCGCCACCTGAAAAATATTAATGCAGAAAATAGCCGCAAATGATTTCTCCGGACCAGGATTAAACCAGGTCCTTGAATCAGTCAAATCCAGATGCACAGGATCTGCAATATTGTTATTGCCCAGATCGCCGGTTAATTGCTTGATGTTATCAAAAACTTCAATGTCTTTATCCGTCGGATGAAAATGCAGATGCTCAAAATGCGGCGCAAAATAATTGATGTGCATACCGCTGCCGCTGGCCATTTCCAGAATACGCTCCGGGTCTTTCGGTAATTTGTCTTTTAATACGCCCAGAATGGGTTCACGATTACGCCCTCCCGCCCAGGCGACATATTCACTCAGCGGATGCGGATCTAATGGGGGTATTTCCTGGTTCATGCGCGACTCCTTTGATGATTGAATTGAAAATTCTGGGGAACAGTATAACCCAATAGCACTCAACGATCATCAAACCGGCTATCCGTATTCGCCCTTGCGATTCATAAAAGTATTCATGCCAAATTAATTCAATCGCTTCCGGTTTAACCGAACAATTTGGCCACCATCATGTGAATTGTCAATCTGTTGATAATGATTTTATCGTCATCAGATGGATCACACCCAATCCTTACCAATCAGAAAATCGGTATAGAGCTTATCTTCAGCGCTGCCTGCTGCTGGTTTCCAGTCATAGCGCCATTTTACAATCGGAGGCAATGACATCAATATGGATTCAGTCCGTCCTCCCGTTTGTAAGCCGAATAAAGTACCCCGATCCCATACCAGATTAAATTCAACATAGCGTCCTCGCCGGTAAGCTTGAAAATCGCGCTCGCGTTCACCATACGGTGTATCTTTGCGTCTTTCCAGAATGGGCCGGTAAGCAACCAAAAAATGCTCGCCAACATTCCGGGTCAGATTAAAGCAAGTATCAAAATCGGGTTGATTCAGATCATCAAAGAAAACACCGCCTATACCACGCGGTTCTTTGCGATGCTTCAAATAGAAATATTCATCACACCATTTTTTCAGGCGGGGATAACAATCATCTCCGAACGGTTGCAATGCATTTTTGCAGGTTTGATGAAAATGAACGGCATCTTCCGCATAACCATAATACGGCGTTAAGTCCATACCTCCCCCAAACCACCAGACAGGCTCGGCGCCTTCCTTGCGCGCCTCAAAGAAACGTACATTCATATGCACCGTCGGCGCATAAGGATTACGCGGATGTAATACCAGGGACACCCCCATCGCCTCAAACGAACGTCCGGCTAATTCAGGACGTGCAGCGGTGGCCGATGCCGGTAATCCAGCGCCATACACATGGGAGAAATTAACACCGCCGCGTTCCAGAACATTGCCTTCTTCAATGACACTGCTCATTCCACCGCCACCTTCCGGACGATCCCATTGGTCGCGCCGGAACGTTTTGCCATCTGCCTGCTCAAGCCCCTTGACGATACTGTCTTGCAGGTTAATAAGAAATTCTTTTACTTGTGGTGTATTCATACCAACTCCCGGTTTTGATTTAGTTTGATTTTATTCAATGCAGGGTGTATGCGTATTCGGGCACTTCAAAAATTCATACTGAGTTATCTTCGTATCATCCAAAAGACCGGTATACTTTTATCATTAACATCCCTGGACAACACGCTGCATTTTACCTGCAGGTTTATAGCACGATGAAAGAATTTCATTCTTGATATTCCTCAACTCAGGCGGATTGTAGTTATGCAGTTATTTCGAGGCATAAATCGCCAATTTCCAAGATGCCGATTTAAAAAACCGGGAGCACGTATGGTAGACTCACACCCTCCGTTTTAAGAGAAAAATAGAATGTCTGGCAATACATTTGGCAAACTTTTCAGCGTCACCTCTTTTGGTGAATCCCATGGCCCCGCAATTGGTTGTGTAGTGGATGGCTGCCCACCTGGTTTAGCCATAACGACTGAAGATATCCAGCATGAGCTGGACCGGCGCAAACCCGGCACCTCTCGTCATGTAACACAACGACGCGAATCCGATACGGTAGAAATCCTATCGGGCGTGTTTGAAGGACAAACAACCGGTACACCGATTGCGCTGCTGATTCGTAACGAAGATCAGCGCAGCAAGGATTACAGCAAGATCATGGATGTCTTCCGTCCCGGCCATGCCGATTACACTTATTGGCAAAAATACGGCATTCGAGATTACCGTGGAGGCGGCCGCGCATCGGCCCGGGAAACAGCAGTCAGGGTTGCAGCCGGCGCTATTGCGAAGAAATGGCTACATGAAAAATTTGGCATTGTCATTCGTGGCTATATGTCCCAATTGGGACCAATTGAAATTCCGTTCAAGCAGTGGGATGACGTCAACCACAATCCTTTTTTTGTGGCGGATAATAACTATGTCGATCAACTGGAAATATTTATGGATCAATTGCGTAAATCGGGTGACTCTGTCGGCGCCAAAATCAGCGCGGTTGCGCAAGGTGTGCCTGTTGGTTGGGGTGAGCCGGTGTATGACCGGCTGGATGCAGAAATTGCTTACGCCATGATGAATATTAATGCGGTGAAAGGCGTGGAAATCGGCGCTGGTTTCGCCAGTGTTACGCAAAAAGGCACAGAACATTCGGATGAAATGACACTGGATGGTTTCTTGAGTAACAATGCGGGTGGCATATTAGGCGGCATCTCCACCGGACAGGACATCACTGTCAATGTCGCTATCAAACCCACATCCAGTATTCGCCTCGGACGGCGCTCCATTGATAAAAATGGCGCCCCGGTAATAGTCGAAACCCACGGAAGACATGACCCCTGTGTCGGCATTCGCGCCACACCCATTGTGGAATCCATGCTTGCATTGGTACTGATCGACCATGCTTTGCGGCATCGCGCACAGAATGCCGACGTAAATTGTGAAACACCGAAGATATCTGGCAGGGCAGATACTGCAAAAGCTATTACAACTCAAGCGATAGCAAAGGCGCCGCTCAAAGAAGACCCGGAACCTGAAGAAGACGTATAGCTTATAAGGAGTAAGCGTTAACGCAGCTTAATCTTGACAAGACACGCCAAATACACCATCATCGCCTCCGCACAAAAAGTGATTGTGATTATTTGTAAAGAGACAATCGGCTTAGTCGATTACAGTTTGAAGGTATCGAAACAGCAACAAAAGCATAAGTTCGAATCCCGTAATTGCTTCAATCTGATATAATCTCCCGGTTGATTAAACAACAAGCTGGAAGTAATCAGATTGCACTAAGCGCCCGTAGCTCAGTTGGATAGAGTACTTGGCTACGAACCAAGGGGTCGTGGGTTCGAATCCTGCCGGGCGCGCCATTTCATAGGATAATCTCATTACAGTTTAATAGGCGGATTTATCCGTTTTTTTGTTTAACCATTTCTCAAATGGCCAAGTAGCTCAGTCGGTAGAGCAGAGGACTGAAAATCCTTGTGTCGGTGGTTCGATTCCGCCCTTGGCCACCAATAAGATCAAGCACTTAACCAGATTCTGGATAGGTGCTTTTTATTTTTATGCTTCCGTGTAGGCATCATGTGGGAATTTTGCACCAACTTACAAGGGAGGTTAAAAATGGAAAAAAATTATAGTACAACGTTGATGTGGTTCAATAGACCCGGACACTTCAGTTAAGAGAAGATAGACTTAATTGGAGGAGGAAATGTTAGCAAGGAAGCAATACACAAATGAATTCAAATTAGCTGCAATAAGTTTAGTACTGTACCAGGGGTTTACGGTGGCAGAAGCGGCTCGAAGCATGGTAATTAATGCCAATATGCTCAGACGATGGATCAAGGAACATCAGGCAGATGATGATGGACAGGCATTCCGAGGTAATGGGAAGCTGACACCGGAACAGGAAGAAATCCGGAGCCTGAAGACACAGATCAAACAACTCAAGCTGGAGCGACAGATATTAAAGGAGGCTGCGGTCTTCTTTGCGAAGTGAGCAGGATTAATTGCACATTCGGATCGCGGATCACAGCATGTGCACTAGCTCACTGCTTCACCCTCGCCCGTTCTCTCACCCAATCGGAGGTTAAATCAACAAGTCGAACCAATGCCAGCGATACAAGCGAACCTGGCTCAGTCAGTTTTTTGCTTCGCTTCCGTGCATCGCCACCAGCTTGTTATTGAGTTGAGATAGAAATCTGCATTACGCATCCCCTTCTCCCATCCTTTTTAACCTATTGAGTTATAACAATTCACTCAGCATTTGAACAAATAAACTATATAATAAGAAACTTTTTGCCATTAAATGAGGTTATGTAATGAAAGGAATCCTTATTGCTGTTTGTGGTGGTTTAATATTATCTTCCTGTGCATGGGTTAAGGTTACTCCGAATGGCGAAGGTGTGCGCTTGGTGCAATCAGCCAGAGCAGTCGAGCCGTGCAAAAAACTGGGGACAGTTAATACTAAAGTCGTCAATAAAGTAGTGTTTAGCCGTGATATGGAAAAAGTTGCCGGTGAACTTGCGGATCTCGCACGTAATGAGGCGGCTTTAATGGGCGGTGATACGATCATCCCCATTTCGGAAATCATTGAGGGAAGACGCAGCTTCGGTGTCTAC
>ERZ1292640.1996-Hain-H43-02um-R1-1996-length-16668-cov-6_pt1 | contig 16668 bp, 8 predicted proteins | sample MGYA00564404_ERZ1292640 | MGnify/ENA primary metagenome ERZ1292640 (study PRJEB36523, sample SAMEA6512636) | groundwater metagenome | collected 2019-01-08 | study: AquaDiva: Metagenomics assemblies of 32 groundwater samples
GCAAACTTCTCTTCGGAAAAATGGCGGCGCTCTGCCGAGACGCCGCTACGGGGCAAAGGTTCATGGAAATCAACCGCGTTGCCTGCGCCTGACATTGGCTGGCCGAGCATTGGAAGATGAGAAAGCTGCTGCTATTCCTGATGGTTTTTGCGGTCTATGTTTTGCACCAGGACTTCTGGTGGTGGCGGGAGTATCGGCCGCTGGTTTTCGGCTTCCTGCCCATCGGTCTGGCTTACCACGCCGGATTCTCGATTCTGGCTGCCATGATGATGGCTGTGCTCGTCAAGTTTGCCTGGCCGGAACATTTTGAAAAAGCTCCGGCTCACCATCCGCCAGGAGCAGCCGGGGAGAACGGCAAATGATCCCGGCCCTCATCGTTTTCATTTACCTGGGCTTGGTTCTTTACATCGGCATCTTCGCCTCTCGCAAAGGGAAGAACACCGGCGAAGATTACTTTTTGGCCTCCCGTTCCCTGGGATCAACTGTTTTTCTGCTGGCGCTGTTTGGCACCAATATGACCGCGTTTTCGATCCTGGGCGCGTCGGGACTGTCGTATCATCGGGGCATCGGCGTGTACGGCTTGCTGGCTTCCTCCTCCGCCTTCGTCATTCCGCTGACGATTTTTTTTATTGGCACGCGTCTGTGGAGATTGGGCAAACGATTCGGGCACATGACCCAGGTGCAGTTCTTTCGCGACCGCTGGGAATGCTCTTTCGTTGGGACGGTTATCTTTGCGCTGACGGCGGCCATGCTGGTCCCTTACATCATTATCGGAGTGATGGGCGGCGGACAGACCTTGCAGGCGATCAGCCAGGGCAAAGTGCCTTATTGGTGCGGGGGCGCGATTGTGGCGCTGGTGGTGATGAGTTACGTTTTCTTCGGCGGCATGCGCGGCACCGCCTGGGTCAATACGTTTCAAACGCTCATGTTCATCTGTCTGGGAACGATCGCCTTCGTGTTGATCGGGCGGAATCTGGGCGGCTTCGAGCAGATCATCGAACGCCTGGCCGCCCAGCCCGAAACCGCGGCCTTGCTGACGCGGCAGCGCATCCCGCTCGAAGAATTCTTCAGCTACACCTTTATCCCGCTCTCTTCGATCATGTTCCCCCACGTGGCCATCATGTGCATGACGGCGGAAAAAGTGACGGCTTTCAAGAAAACGGTTATTTTCTATCCAATCTGCATCATGATGCTTTGGCTGCCCAGCGTCTTCCTGGGTGTGGTGGCTGCCGACCAGTTCCCGGGCTTGAAACCGGGACAATCCGATGACGTGCTCCTGCGGCTGCTGACGGCCAATACGGACCTCGTGCTGGCCGGTGTCCTGGGCGCAGCCATCATGGCGGCGGTCATGGCTTCGGACAGCCAGATTCTGGCGCTCTGCACCATGTTCACCGAAGATATCTTTGCTTATTACGGCGGCAAAAGGCGTTTTGGCGAGAAAACGCAGGTTTGGACGGGACGCGCCTTTGTCGTCGGCGTGACGCTGGTGGCTTATTTGATCGCGCTGGCCTTGCAGGACAAGGAAGGCATTTTCGATCTGGCCGTGCGGTTCGCTTTTTCGGGCTATGCCGCGCTGGCGCCAGTGATGCTGGCGGCGTTGTTTTGGAAACGGAGCACCAAATGGGGCGCGCTGGTGGCCGCTTTGTGGGTGGCGGCAACGGTGTTGGGAACCTGGTATTTGTACGACTCGACCGTGGCCATCGCCCCCAAGCCGGGCCAGCCGCCCGTGCAAATCTTTCCTGCGTTGGGCAATCTGTTTCTGCGCACGCCCGGCAGCATCACCCATTTCGGCTACCTTTCCGTCATGCCGATGTGCCTGGGCTCCGCGCTGCTGATGGGGATGGTCTCCTGGCTGACCTCGCCGCCCAGCCAGGCAACGCTCGACAAATATTTTCCGGCTGAGAAATGGAACCCAAAAGCCAACGAACTGCAGCCCAGCGAAAGCTTAAGCCATAAATGAAACCACGCTTGAACCCGGAGGTTTATCGGTGTTTCATCCCTGGTCGCTTTGTGGCGAAATCGATCAAAAAGTCATGAATCTTCACCCTTCACTGGCCGTGGCCGTCCAAGCCGCCCAAGCCAAGCTGGACGAGCACACGCGCCACATCGTGCAATGGCATTTCTCACCCGAAACCGGCTGCCCTTTTTGGCTGGACTGGGCCGGGAAATCGGGCTGGAACCCGGCTCAGGAAGTGAAAGGCTTTGCCGAGCTCCTTCGCTTCCCGCATTTTCAGGATGAATGGCTGCGCGACCTGCCCAATGAAGTTTGGGTGCCTAAGAAATACCAGGGCCGCCCCTTCAACATCTTCGAGACCGGCGGCACAACCGGCATGCCCAAGCAACGCATCGGCTGGGACGACTACAAGATCGATTACAGCGACTTTTCGGATACTCTGTCCGACGCCGAATTTCCCCGCAACCAGTACTGGCTCATGGTCGGCCCCACCGGCCCGCGGCGCCTGCGCCTGGCCATCGAGCACCTGGCCAATGTCCGCGGCTGCTCGTGCTATTTTGTCGATCTCGATCCGCGCTGGGTCAAAAAGCTGCTCACCACCAAGCAGCACGACCAGGCCAAGGCCTACATGGAACACGTCGTGGACCAGGCCGTCACCATTTTGCAGCATCGCAAGGTCAGCGCCTTGTTTACGACACCCAAACTCCTGGAGGCGCTCGGTGAAAAAATCAATCTCTACGAGGCCGGCATTCGCGGCGTGTTCTGCGGCGGCACCACCATGGCCCCACAATACGTGCGCTATCTCATGGAGGAAGTCTTGGAAGACAGGATCGGCTTCCGGCCCACTTACGGCAACACATTGATGGGCTTGGCTGCCAGCCGTCCGTTGCGTCCGGAGGATAATTATTCCATCACCTATCATGCGCCCCAGCCGCGCGCCGTCCTGCGCATTGTTGATCCCAACAAAACGGAGTCGCTGAAGAATTACGGCGAATGGGGCCGGGTCGAGCTGACCACGCTGACGCAGGAATTTTTCATGCCCCGCTTTCTGGAACGCGATGAAGCCATCCGGCGCGAGCCGTGCGACCTGTATCCTTGGGACGGCGTCGGGGAAGTCCGCCCGTTCGGCGCCATGGAAAAGACGATTGTGGAAGGGGTGTATTGAACAAGTGCAGCATGAGACCCGATTCATCTCCTGCACACCTCTCGGCCTTGACGCCCTTTGACCATCAGCCGCGCACGCGTCTGGTCTTCGGCGTGAACAGTGTCGAACGCGCCGGCGAACTTGCGCGAGAGTTGGGCGCCCGGAACGTCCTGCTGGTGACCGATCCTGGAATCGTCGCCGCCGGCCATGTCGAACGGGTGCAGCGTCTGCTGCTGGCCGCCAACCTCCGGGTGGTCTTGTTTGACCAGGTGCGCGAGAATCCCACTACCCGTTGCGTGGATGAATGTGTGGCGGTGGCCCGCTCAGGACAGATTGATGGCATCATTGGCCTGGGCGGCGGCAGCGCGATGGACACGGCCAAAGGCTGCAATTTCCTTTTGACCAATGGCGGGCGCATGCAGGACTACTGGGGCGTCGGCAAGGCCGCCAAACCGATGTTGCCGCTCCTCGCGATTCCAACGACAGCCGGCACCGGCAGCGAATGCCAATCCTTCGCCCTCATTTCCGACGAACAGACCCACCAGAAGATGGCTTGCGGCGATCCCAAAGCGGCCGCCCGCATCGCCATTCTCGATCCGGCCCTGACGCTTTCCCAACCGGCCCGCGTCACCGCCGGCACGGCCATTGATGCCATTGCTCACGCGGTGGAAACTGCCGTCACCCGGAAACGGAACGCGCTCTCCTTGATGTACTCCCACGAAGCGTTCAAACTGTGCGTAACCAGTCTGCCCCAAGTCCTGAACCATCCCAATGACCTGGCGGCGCGAGGGCGGCTGCTGCTGGGAGCGGCTTTTGCCGGAACCGCGATTGAAAACAGCATGCTCGGCGCGGCACATTCAGCGGCCAATCCCCTGACCGCGCATTACGGGATTGTGCATAGCCAAGCGGTAGGCATGATGTTGCCGCCGGTGGTCCGCTTTAATGCCCAAGACCCGACTGCCCGGCAGGCTTACGCCGAACTGGCTTCGGCTCCGGAGATCGCCTGCGTGAGTGAAGGCTTGGATCAGGCGGTCGCAGCGCTGGTGGCGCGGTTGGAGGCTCTCCTCAACGCGGCCCAAATGCCGCGCTCCCTGGCCGAATGCGGCGTGGAACGTTCTCTCATTCCAACGCTGGCGGAAGAAGCGGCCCGCCAATGGACGGCGGGCTTCAACCCGCGATCCATCACGGCCCCCGATTTTGTGGCGCTTTACGAGGCGGCCATGGAGCAGCGCGGCGACGGCGATGATTCGGTGTAAAGGGAGGAGCTTCAGACGTTAGTCCATGGTCTGGAGAGATCTCTGTGCCCTGCCACACGCACGGGGCTGGCTTCAGGCTTCAGTTGAACCGTCCTTTTCAGAGGTAAGGCTGAAGGCTAAAGGCTGAAAGCTGAAACTGGATCTATACCTCAGTAAAACCGCCTTTTTGATACAGCCCAAACGCAAGTTCTTTTTCTGTTCAGGCATACGAATTGGAGGCATTGGAGCCTAGAGTGCTCCTTTCCGCCGATGTTATGGCTTCGGGATTGGCGTCCGGGATGGGTGGCGATCCATCTCTAATGGCTTCGGCGGACCTCTTCCTTCCACACGAATCCGTCCAGATCTCGGACTCTGCGGCGCCCTTTTCCGACGCCTTTCTGACTTATGAAAATGGCGGGCAATCGAGTGATTTGTTTGCCGGAATTTCCGGCGAGGAAATGACTCTTGGGGGGGATGATTCTGACGCTGAAACAGACGCCAATGTGAGCGTCGATTCCAGCGCGGGGAACGCACAGAATTTGGACCCGATTTCAGGTGGAAAAGTGGTGTCTGAAACGGGGGTGGAAAAGGCTCAAGAAGGCAGTCCTTCCTCTGTCTCAGGCGAAGCGTCCGACGTCTCCGTGAGTTCGACTGAGGGCGGATTGAAGGTCGAGCTTGGAACCGCAATTCTGGGTGGCTCGGGTGCCTTGACAGGGTCGGTTTTGGGGTCAAAAACCGAAGAGGATTTTGGCTCATCCGGACAAGCTTAAGCAGCTTTCGTGGTTGCTGAATTACCCTCCAAGCGGGCGATGACGCTGACGGAATCCACCGAGGCTGTCACTGGTGAGACCAACTCCGCATCTACTAATTTTTCGACCGAAGAATTGATCACGACGCTGCGTTCAGCGAATGGCCCTCCCACAAGCGGTGTTGATCAGGAACAGTTTACAAATAGTGATCGGAATTCTTTAGAAGGCCGCTTGTTGCCGCCGGCTGAATTTCATTTGTCTCCCTCGAGTCTTTCGGTGAGTCCCAGTACGGGCACGGAAGCTGGAACCACGGCAATTGCCCTCCCCGCCACAGGCGACGATACCTTCCGCGATCGGACTCTCAGCCTCGGCACCCCCCCCAGACCAGTCATTGTCGCCGGATGTGTCCCCAGATCGATTGGACTACGCGCCGGGCACCAGGGCCGTCATCGTGGCCAGCGGGTTCCAAACCGGCGAGACCGTGGAACTGCTCGTGTTGCACAACGACGGCACATCCAACACCGGCGGAGGTCACAAACCCTGGCAGGTCATCGACGGCTCGGCCAACGACCTCCATGGCCAGGCCAACGGCAGCGTCCAGACCACCTGGTTCGTCAATCCCGATGACTCATTCAAATCGTCCTTCAACTTGACCGCCTCAGGTCTCACCTCCGGCCGGCTGGCAAAGACGACGTTTACCGACAGTGGCAGCGAATTGAATATCGCGTTCAGCACCACCGCACTGACGGACGCTTTCACAGGTCTCGACGGTTCGGCGCCCGACGGGGGGCAATGGAACGTCGACACGAATATCCCGCAAGGCAGTGCCAGCGTTACCATCCAGAGCAACCAACTGGAATTGGTCAACCGCGGATTTCTAAACACGGTTTCGCAATTCGACCCGTTGACCGTTGGCGGTGTGCGAATAACGGGTACATGGACGTTCGATGTTACAGATACCGATTACCGGCAGATTCTGACCCGTGGCGACGGCATACCCGGACGGCACGGATGGTGACACGCAAAACGGGATCGAGTTTTTTGCCGATACTCAGTTGGATACGATCTCCATCATCGGCCGTGGTAGTGCGGTCGTCTCGGGTGGCAGCCTCGTTTCCCTCCAGATTGATCCCGGCGATGTGTTCAACTTCGAGATCGTCGACGACGGGCTGAACCTGCGGTTGACGATGACCGAGATCGGAGGCGCTGTTGCCACGGCCACCGTCACGGCGACCAGTTCGTCGGACCTGGGCACGGACAAGATCACTTTCCCTAACCGCGAACTCGGTGCGGGTCCCACTTCGCACACGGCGAAGCTCGACGATGTCACGATCCAGACCAACCTGGTGGCGACTTTCACAGCCGGGACGGGCACGGCGAACAACTTAAGTGTTTCGCTCGCGGGGGGAATCTACACCTTCAACGACACGGCTGGCACGGTCAATGTCACAGGTGATGTCACTTCATTCACAGCCGGCAGCGGGACGAATACCGTCACGGTTCCCAACACCTCGATCTACGCCATAACGGTGAATCTTGGGGACAGCGCTGACTCGCTGACCGTGGGCCCGTCCGGATCCGCCATCACGGACCCGATCACAGCGGACGGAGGCGGCGATCCTGGAGACACGGCGTCGGTCGCGGCGGGGGGATTGGGAATCATGACGTCGGGCACTGTGTCGATTTCCGGCTTCGACACGATTACCGTCGACCAACCCATAACGGTCGGCGGGTCGAGCACGGTAACCATGGATGCGGAAGGGGCCACCGTTACCCTGAACATCAACAACCTGATCACCAGTAACAGCGGCGCGATCGTATTAAGAGCCGACGACGATTTGAGCTTCAGCGCCACAGGCGGCGTGGCCAGCACCAGTGGCAACGTGACGGTCTCGGCCGACGACGACAGCAGTGGCGCCGGGAACGGCGGCGCTTTGACAATGGCGGATGGAGCGGTCATCAACGCCGGCAGTAGGCAAATCTCGCTGTCGGCCGATGAGGTGATACGCATTGGACAACTGGTGACGACCAACGCGACTGGCACTGCGGTCTCGGTGATCTCAGCCAACGGCGCGATCGAAGATGCCGGCGACATCGGAGGCGCAGACGTTTCGGCCTTCGGTACCGCCACCTTCATCGCAAATAATCCCGCCGTCGGACGCATTGGTGCGGGCGCGAACAGTTTTCTGGAAACCACAGTGGGTGCGTTAGTGGCTTCGGCTGGTGGCGGCGGCGCGGCCCTCCAGTTTGACAACAGCGGCAACGTCACTGCGACGTTTACCGCGAATTCAGGCGACGTCACGATCCAGGGAAGCGGGTCGCTGGCGACTGGCGGAGCGTGGTCGGCCAACAGCATCGCCGTCGATCGCACGGGCACGATTTCTCTCGCACACAACGTGAGAACCGACTCCGCCGCCGGCGTGAGCCTCAAATCTTCGCCCGGGAACATCACGGTGGCTGCTGGCGTGACGATCAGCTCATCCACCAACAACGGTCCGATCTCGCTGACATCCGATGATCTGACGATCAGCCCGACCGCCAACCTGACGACCGGCGCGGGCTCGGTATCGTTGATCCCAAACGACGGGCGAACGATTGACCTCGGGGCCAGCGGTGGATCAGGTCAGTACGTCGTCGAGGATGCGGAACTCGATCGCATTACGACGACCGGAACGATCCAGATCGGAAATGCGAGCTCAGGCAACGTGATCTTCACTGGTGCGGTGGGTATGGCCAACGCCGGCAAAATGTCCGTGGTCACGGGCGGGTCGATCAATGACTTGGGGACAGCCGCGGTTTTCGGCAACACCAGCCTGGCACTCACCGCGGGCACGGGCATCGGCATCAATTCAACACTCAATCTGGCCACGTCGAACTTCGTGGCCTCGGCTCTCAATGGCAACATTGACATTACGAATACCGGCAGTATCGACCTGACGACCGTGGCCGGTGTTGTGGGCGTGACTGCACCTTCTGGTTCGATCAGCGTCGTGGCGGCCAGTTCGATCACCGTCAGTCAACCGGTGAGCGGACAAGGTCCCCTAGTCCTGGACGCTCAAGGCGGCAACAGCGGGGATCTGGTTGTCAATGCTCCGATCAGCGCCTCAGGGGCCGGTGGAGTCACACTGAATGCCGATGACGGTATTACCCTCAGCGGCGCGGGCGACATCACGACCTTAGGCGGCACGATCACGGTAAGAGCGGACGACGACGTGACGGCCGATGCGGGTAGCGGCGGCGCGATCACTATGGCCGATGGAACTGTATTTGACGCGGGAAGCGGCCAGATTGACATGGACGCCGACGAGACGATCGCACTGGGCCGGTTGGCGACCACGAACAGTGGGCCGAGCGCGGTTTCAGTCAAGACAGTGAGCGGCTCGATTAGCAACGTAGGCGCGGGGATAAACATCTTCGCGCCCGACGGATCGGTCGAACTGAATGCCGCCACCGGAATCGGCAGTGACGGGTCGGCAATTGTCACGACGATCAGCACCCTGGCCGGGGTCACCAGTTCGGGCGGCACTTTCATCGAGGAAAGCGATGCTCCGGTAGTCGGCACGGCCGGCTCCATGTCCGGGCTGAGCACCACTGGCGGGGACATCGATCTCGAAGCGTCGGACCTGACATTGTCCCAATTGTTGAATGCCGACGGTGGTAATATCGCATTGCGTCCGGCCTCGGCCAGCTCGACCATCGGCCTCGGTGGCGCAGTGGGCGATTTCAAGCTCGACGACGACGAGTTGACGACGCAAATCAGCTCGAGCGGTACGGTCACGATCGGGCGTGCCGGCGACGGATCCGGCGCGGTCGGCATCGACCCGGTGGACCTGAGCGGCGAGTTGTATCACTTGACGGTGGTCGGCGGTGCGATCGCCGTTACCGGGTTAAACGTCGGAACCAAGGGCATCGTGTTGACCGCTCGGACAGGTTCCATCACCGACGGCGAGGCCGGCACGAACCTCGATTTGGTTGCGGGATCCCTGAGCTTGAGTGCGAACGCCAGCGACCAGGCCATTGGCGGGTCCGCCAATCCGCTCGAACTCCAGTTGTCCGGCACTTGGAATGCTTCGGCTTCCAACGGAACGGGCGGTATCTTCGCCAGCGCGACGGGTAGCCTGGCACTGGGGACGATCAATGCGGACACCGGCGACGTGTTCATCGACGCAACCGGCAGCATCACGGACGATTCATCGAACGTGATGGCATCGGACCTGATCCTGACCGCGACCGGCGCGGGATCGGCCATTGGGGCCAGCGGCTCTGCCAATATCAATGTGACCCTGATCGGTTCGCTAACGGCTTCCGCTACCAACGGCAGCGGCGGCATCTTCATTGTCGAAACCGGCGACATGCTCGTGGCCTCAATCAATGCGGGCGGAGGCAACATCGAACTGGAGGCCACCGGCGGGACGATTCGCGACGCGGCAGGCATCGACACGGCGACCGACATCACCGGTGCCAATCTGACAATACAAAACTCGTCCGGCGTCGGCGTGTCCGGCAGCGATGCTCTGAACTTGTCGGTGGACCATCTGACGATCACGAACAATGGCACGAATGTCTTCCTGACCGAGGCGAACGGGATCGGACTGGGAACCATCACCATCGGCACGAATACACTGAATCTCCGGGCCCTGGCTGGGAGCATCACCAACAATACGTCGTCGATCACCGCCGGTCACCTCGTGCTGATCGTCGACGCCGCGGGTGCGTCGATCGGCGGGACCGGAGGCGCCAATGCCATCAATGTAACGCTCAGTGGATCCATTGCCGCTTCGGCCAGCGCTGGTGGCGGCGGGGTTTTTCTCCACGAAACAAACGACATGTCGATCGCGTCGATCGATGCCGACAACGGTACCGTCGAACTCGATTCGAGCGGCACAATCAAAGACGCAACGGGCGACGATACCGGCGCCGATATCACCGCCGGAACACTCACAATTCGCAACTCGACCGGCATCGGCAATTCGGCGGCAAATGCCCTGAACGTCTCGGTGACCAACCTGACGATCACTTCGACCAGTGGCAACGCATTCCTGACCGAAGCAAATGGGATTGCGTTAGGAACGGTCAACGTTGGCGCGAGCAACCTGAATTGGGAGGTTTTGGCTGGCGACATCACGAACAACACGTCGGCAATTACGGCGGGCAACCTGAGCCTGACTGTCACCAGCGGTGCCTCGATTGGTGCGCCGACCGCGGCGAACGACATCAACGTGACGTTGGGCGGATCGTTGACGGCCGTTGCGTCTAGCGGCTTGGGCGGTATTTACATCACCGAGACCGGCGCCATGTCCGTGGCATTGATCAACGCCGGCGGCGACGTCGAACTGGAATCGACCGGCATGATCAAAGACGCCGATGGCGACGACACCGGCACAGACCTCATTGCGACAAACCTGACGATTCGCAATTCCACCGGCATCGGTGCCACGGTTGATGGTGCCCTGAACCTCGCGGTGACGAATCTGGCCATCACCAACACAACCGGCAACGCGTTTCTCACCCACGCAGGCGCGATCGGGTTGGGCACCATCAATCTTGGAGCCAACAACCTCAATTTGCGGGCGATCACCGGCGACATTACCGACAACACGTCGGCCGTGACGGCGAACAACCTGACGCTGACCGTCAGTGCGAACCACGCTGCGATCGGAGCTTCGGGCGGTAACGATATCAACGTCACACTGAGCGGTGTCCTGACGGCCTCGGCTGCCAGCGGAACCGGAGGAATCTTCGTCGGCGCGACCGGGAATCTGGCTGTCGGGACGGTAAATGCGGGCACCGGCAACATCGAGATTCAGGCCAACGGAAATATCACCAGCAGTTCCTCGTCGATCTCGGGCGCGAACCTCTCGCTCACCGTCACCGGCAGGGGTTCGGCCATAGGCGCCTCAACGGCGGCGACCGACATCGACGTCGCGTTGACCGGCACATTGACCGCATCGGCCGCGATCGGCAACGGTGGTATTTTCATTACTGAGACGGGTGACATGTCCGTCGCTTCGATCAATGCGGGTGGCGGCAACGTCGTCTTGGAATCGACGGGGACGATCAAGGACACGATGGGGGCCGACGAGGTCACGGACATCACCGCCGCGAATCTGACGCTTCGCAACTCCACCGGCATCGGCACGTCAACGGGAGACGCCCTCAATCTGGATGTGACGAACCTGACCATCACGGCGACCAGCGGCAACGTGTTCATTACCGAAGCCGATGGTCTCGGTGTGCGCTCAATCAACATCGGCTCCAATGACCTGAACCTGCGTGCCATCCTCGGGGACATCACTTCCACGACTTCATCGATCACGGCGGATGATGTGACGTTGACCGTCAGTGCGAACAACGCAGCCATCGGGGCATCCGGCGCCGGCATGATCAACCTGACACTGACCGGTAAGATTACCGCTGCAGCCCTGTCAGGTAACGGAGGCATCTTCCTAAATGAAACCAACGATCTGGTTGTGGCCTCCCTAAATCCCGGGACCGGGACGGTGGAGTTGCAGTCGAGCGGCGTGATCAAGAACGCGGCCAGCAACGACACCGTCGTCGACATCGCGGGCGGTGATCTGACGTTCCGAACTGCGACGTTTTTGGGAGCGTCCGCCACGGACGCACTCAACCTGTCGGTCGCCAACGTCGCCATCACCGATTTGACTGTCGGGGACGCGTTCTTGACGGAAGCTAACGGCATCGGACCGGGGACCATGAATATCGGTCCGGCCCAGAACCTCAACCTGGTGGCCTTCGCCGGCAGCATTACCAACCACGCCTCCGCGGTTATCGTCAACAACCTGATCCTGACTGCCAGCGGACCCGGCGGAGCGATCGGTGCGTCCGGCGCGGCCAACGATATCAACGTCGTCGTGAGCGGCACTATCACCGCGCTCTCCGGCAGCGGCGGCATCTACCTCACCGAAACGGGGCCCATGTCCATCCTCTCGATCGATGCCGGCAACCTCGAGTTGGAATCGGATTCGACCATCACCGAGGCGAACGGTTCGGCCGACGAGGCAACCGACCTCACGGGAGGGTCGATCACCTTCCGCAACGCAACGCGACTCGGCAATTCGGTCGCCGACGCGCTCAATCTGAACGTGAGCAGCCTGAATATCACCGCGCTCAGCGGCAAGGTGTTTCTCACCGAGGCGAACGGAACGGGCATCGGCAACGTCAACATTGGCGCCAATACCTTGCGCTTCAAGGTGCTCACCGGCAGCGTGACCAACGACACGTCCAGTGTCATCGCCGGTGATCTGTATCTCGATGCCAACGGCCCCGGCGCTACGATCGGCGCCGCGGGGGTTGCCAACCATGTCAACGTTCAACTCAGCGGCACGCTCAACGTCACGGCCACCAACGGCATTTTCCTTTCGGAAACCGGCGACATGTCGATCGTCACCGTCGCGACGGCCGGCAACGTCGAACTGCAAGCGAATAACGGGAACATCGCCGACCTGGCGACTCCGATCATCGCAGCCAATCTGTCTTTGACGGTCAGCACCAACGGCAAGTCGATCGGGTCGGCGGCGAACAACATCGACGCCACGGCGACCGGCGCTCTGTCGGCGTTCGCCGCCGCCGGCGACATTTTTGTGTCCGAAACCGATGTGATTGCCGTTGGCACGATCAATGCCGGCAGCGGCCTCGTACGGTTGACCACGCCTGCCGGCATCGACGAGTCGGCCGACGACGACAACGTCAACATCACGACCACCGGAACCTTGGAACTGAATGCGCGGAACGCCATCGGCGCCGCGGGCGGTACCGAACCGTTGGATCTCCAAGTCGGCACGCTCGGGGCTCACGTGACCACCAACCCCGGCGGTATTTACGTCAAGAATACCGGAACAGTAACGGTCGCGGACGTCGATACGACGAGCGGCGACATCGATATCCAATCGTCGGGCTCGATCGTGGCAACGGCCATCGACGCCAACACGCTCGGCAATGTTTCGCTCACGGCGACCAACGGCAACATCACGCTCACGCACGTCACGGCGGCGGGTGGTGGCACATTAACGATCACCGCCAGCAATGCTTCGTTGCTGAACAGTGCGTCTGATCTGGTCGCGGGCAATGCTATTTTGACCGCCAACGGCCTAAACGCCTCGATCGGCGCTTCGGGCGCATCCACCGACATCAATTTGACTTTGAGCGGCACCTTAACTGCATCAGCACCCAACGGGACTACGAGTGGCATTTACCTTACGGAAACGAACGACATGTCGGTGGCCTCCCTCAACGCTGGCGCTGGGGTGATCGAACTGGAGTCGGCCGGCACGATCAGGGATTCGGCTGGGGATGATACGACCTCGGACATCACGGTCCAGACACTGACCATTCGCAACTCCACCGGCATCGGTGTCTCGGCGACGGACGCCCTCAACCTGAACGTGACCAACCTGGCGATTACCGCCGCCAGTGGCGATGCGTTCCTGACGGACGCGGACGATTTGGGCCTGGGCACGCTCAACGTCGCGGCGAAGAACCTGAACGTGCGCTCGATCGCGGGGAATTTGACCGACAATACGTCGGCGCTCACCGCACGCGATTTGACATTGACGGTCTCTGCCGTCGGCAAGGCGATCGGCAGCAGCGTTGTCGGCCAACAAATCAAAATCAACCTCAGCGGCGCCTTGACGGCGTCCACGACAACCGGCGGCAGTATTCACATCAGCGAAACCGGCGACATGTCGATTGCCTCGATCAACGGCGGAGATGGAACGATTCAAATGACGAGCACCGGAGGAATCGATGAGGCGGTCTGCAACGACGCGATTAACATCACCACCACCGGCATTCTGGTGTTGAACGCCAAGGCGGCGATTGCGGCTCCCGCGAACCCGCTCGATCTGCAGGTATCCCGGCTCTACGCTTACGTCACGACGAATCCCGGCGGCATTTCACTCAAGAATACCGGCGCCATCATCCTCGAAGACGTCCAGACCTTCGCAGGCAACATTGCGGTCCAAGCGACGGGCCGTGTGACCGTGCGGACGGTTGCCGCCCATAGCAACGTGACAATTATCTCTGATATCAACGATATTCAATTCGACGGCGGGGCGGGCATTAGTGCCGCCAATGCCGGTGTGGTGAATCTCTTTGGTTCGCTCATCGACCTCGACGGCAAAGTCGACATTGCCACGAACGGACCGATTACGTTGACGACACCCGCGATCGGCAGCATTGGAGCCAGCGACCCACTGGAAATTAACCAGGGGCCGAACGGCACTCTGATCATCGATTACGGCGTGAACGTGTACCTGAACCTGTTAGGCGCCGACGTTGCCAACCTCACCATCACGAAACGTTCGACCTCGGGAAACGCCTACGTCTCCAGCGGCGGGCTTTACTACGAGACGTACGACACTCGGCTGTGGAACATCGCCAACAGCGGCATGAACTTCACGTATACGCACACGACCAGCGACGTCAACGTGCGGACCATGAGCGCGGCTGGTGGAGACGTGGCCTTGTCGTCCAGCGTGGGCAGTATTGTCGATTATGGCCAGGAGTCATTCATCACGGCTCATGATTTGACCATGACGGCCAATGCCACCAACGCCTCTATCGGCACGAATCGCGACAGCGCCCGCATAGAAACGAACCTGAGCGGCACGTTGCGCGCCAGTGCTGCCAATGGAACGGGTTCGATCTACGTCTTCCAGAATAGTGCCACGCCGTTCTCCGTCGGCACGGTCAATAGCGGCACGGGTGTGATGGAATTGCGCAGTTTTGCGGACGTCACGACCACGGCCAACGAAGATATCACCGGCGCGAATGTGATCATCAACCTGGAAGCCGACGATCGGCGTCTGACGGCCAACGCGGCGACGTCGATCACGTCAACCAGTGATACGGCCACCTACGACCTCACCCTGATCGCCGACAAGATGACGCTCCAGTCGAGCGGCGGCGACTCGATCAAGGCCAGCGGAGCAGCCGGAACCTTGTTGGTCCGCGCGTTTCGACATGGAACGGCGATGAAACTGGGTGCGACTGCCGGCGCCGATGACAATTCCACCCTGACCCTGGATGCTACCGATCTGGCCGCCCTGGATACCAATTCGGGCGACTTTCACTTCGGCCTGTACAACTCGGACACCAACTAAGCCGCCTATGGCGCGACAACGATCACCAATGGTGGAGCGACCCGGACGATCAACAATGTCCCGTTGACCTTCGATACGTCCACACTGAGTTTCCAGGACGCGTTGTCGAATGATCGGTCGGTCACGATTCATGCCGACGGCTTGATCAGTGACGCTCCCGGCAACGACGACACGACTGACATTACGACGCCCACGCTGACCGTGCTTCGCGCCTACGGCATCGGTAATACGCAAGCTGACGCTTTGAATATCAACGTCAATCTGCTAAACCTTAACCAAATCTGGAATAACAACGTTTTCATCTCAGAAGCCGATGGGCTCACGTTTGGGACCATTACTATCGTTGCCGATTGGTGGCGTGATTTCAATGTTCGTCAGCTCACTGGTAATGTCGTCCAGGGAACCTCGCCGCGGCTGCAGGCCAATGACTTCACCTTCACGGTCGATCAAGTGGGCGCCGCGATTGGCACCGCCGCGAATCCGATCTTGATCCAAGCGATCGATCATGGCGACACTGCCGATCTCTCGGCCAAAGCCACTGGCAACGGCGGAATGTTCATCTCCGAAAACGACCACATGTATCTGAATCTGGTCGATGCGAGGTCCGGCGATATTGGTTTGACCGCCGTCGGCGGCCACATTCTCCAGGTTGTCGGTGGGACCAATATTCGGACCACGGGCACGCTCACGTTAGACGCCACCTATCAGATCGGCTGGCTCGGCGTCGAGGTGCCCAGACTCATTGCCCACTCCCACAACGGCTACGGGACCTACATCAGCGATCTCGACGGGATCGAGCTCGCCGACGTGGACACGGCCGGCGGCGACATTCAGATCACGTCGACGGGCACGATTTTGGCTCTTGATGTTGTGACGCCCAGCAGCCTCAGCCTGACGGCCTCGAGTGGCGACATTAAATTCGGAGCCGTTACCGCGTATAACGCCTTCATTACTGCTTCGACGGGCTCGATCCTGGATGATGTCGCGATCGATGACAACCTGGTCGACATCACCACGACGGGAACCCTTCAATTGCAGGCCCCCGCCACCGGGCAAACGGCCGGAACAGCAACCAACTCGCTCGACATCCAGCCGCAAAATGGCACCTTGAACCTCAACACGCGCGCCGGCTTTTGGATAAATATCCTGTCGGGCTCGGATATCTCGAATCTGATTGTTAATGTGCCCGCGGGCGCGACTCAAATCATCAATGGCGGTGGTTTGACTTACAATGTGACTTCAACTGGCCTGCCGTCGAATGTCACGACGATCAACGAGATTACGAACAGCAATATGAGCCTGACTTTGACCAATGAGTCAGGGGATCTCAACGTGGTGAAAATCGATCTTGGGTCCGGTACGGCTGGTGATCTTAACAATCTCACCACGCCAGGCAACATCACCATCGGTCAATGCCGCGTAGTTTTCAAAGCAGGAATTTTCTGTAGTTAGCAAAGCAGGACAG
>ERZ1292640.1999-Hain-H43-02um-R1-1999-length-16663-cov-5_pt1 | contig 16663 bp, 14 predicted proteins | sample MGYA00564404_ERZ1292640 | MGnify/ENA primary metagenome ERZ1292640 (study PRJEB36523, sample SAMEA6512636) | groundwater metagenome | collected 2019-01-08 | study: AquaDiva: Metagenomics assemblies of 32 groundwater samples
ATGCGGAAGCTGCCGGGATAACCCTTGATAATGATGGAAATGCATACGTAATCGGGTATATCAATAATCTAGATGACGGGTACATTTGGTTAAGAAAATATAATGAAAATGGGGAAACTGTATGGACTAAACTATTTGGTGCCCCGATTTTTAATAATAGTCCATTATTTATGACTGATGATGAGGGAAACGCTATTTCTTTATCAAAGGATGGAAAGTATCTTTATGCCACTGGATATGAAGACCACATATGGGACGGCTCGTGGGAACATATTTGGACTGCAAAATTGAATTTAGATGGTGATTTGATTTGGAAAAGCACTTACAGTAGCCCGGACAAGGATCATGATCATGGATTAGACGTTTCATCTGATAGTTTTGGAAATGTCTATGTATCAGGAACTACGGTAAGGTTAGAGCCTGGTGGCGATTTTGATACAAATGCCATTTTATTAAAATACAATTCCAACGGCACCAAACAATGGGATTTAATCTTCAACTTATCAAATTCTGAAACTGAAAGCGCAGCGGGGATACTGATAGATAATAATGAAAACATCTATTCCATAGGCGGCCAATACGTACCAAATGAATGGCAGAATATTTGGATTAAAAAATATTCAAGTTCTGGACAGGAGATATTCCATTTAAACTACGGCGGAGAGGACAAGCAACATGATGTTGGAACAGATTTAGAGGTTGATGAGTTTGGCAACATATATGCGATTGGGATGGAAGGAAGTATTTCCCAAAAAGAGAATTTGTGGATAAGAAAATATGAATTTTCAACGGATGACTCCGACCTCGACGGCATGCCAGATTCTTACGAGCTTGCACATAGTTGTTTAAATCCAAATGTGAACGATGCAACCTTAGACAGCGACAATGATGCATTAAACAGTAATGTTGCTACAATTATCTTAAACAACATTGATGAATTCAATCTAGGAACTGACCCATGTAAGGCTGATTCTGACGGTGACGGTTTCAAAGATACTTCAGAGTTATACATCGGAACAAATCCTATGAAACCTTGTGGCACGGACGGATGGCCTCTCGATATCATCAACGCAAGCAATGAATTCAAAACTGATATTAATATTCAAGACATAACAAGCTTCTTGGCACCAACAAGAAGAATGAGCACAAACAAAAGCGATATCAATTACGACCCAAGATGGGATCTCGTGCCTGGAAAAGGCGTATTTTCAATTGACATCAACATTCAAGACATCACAGCATTCATAGCCGGACCAACAGCCTACCCGCCAATGCTTAATGGTCAAAGAGCATTAAACCTAAATTGTCCATTCAGTCAATCAAGTGGCGGGTCGTCAGGAAGCATAAATCAAACAGTGAACCAAACCCAAGTTATGCAAATCGAAGGCTTCTTATCCACCTACGGCACCCCAACCAAAGACTCAGACAACGACGGATTCCCAGATTATATTGAATACTATCTTGGAACAAGCCCATTTTTCTCTTGCGGAAAAGACTGGCCACCAAACGTTTACAATTTAGGATCAAGCACCAACAAAGTAAATTCTCAAGACAAAAACAACTTCATAACACCAACCCGCTACCTAAACACAAAAACAGGAGACTACAACTTCAACCCAAGATACGACCTAAACTTCGACGGCACGATAAATAAAACCGACATTACCATCGTAAATAAATACATGAACAAAGTCTGCAAGTAATCCGTTTCTTTCAAAGGTAAGTTTATAAAACCCTTTAAGTTTTTATTAGAAATGAGAAATAAAAGGAAAAAAATACTACCAGTCATTTACATCCTCCTCTTCCTAGCAGGTCTCACCTCATTTTTCGTTGACCAGCAAATAATGGATATCATAAGTGGATTAAGAACTCCTTTTTTCATCCTGTTTTTTGAACTTGTCACAAGAATTTCATTTTTAGTATTAACTCTCATTGCCATCCCTGCATTAATTCTGATAATTAAAGGGAAAAAAAAGGGTGCAATTGCATTAATAGCGACTACCTTGTTGGCGTGGATAATCTCCCAAGGCCTCAAACTGGTTTTTGCGCGTGCAAGGCCGGAAGTATTATGGCTGGACTCTGTGTCGGGCTTCAGCCTGCCAAGCACTCACGCTACAATTGCTTTTGCAACAATTCCTTTGCTTTTTGTTTTTTTTCCTAGCGCAAGATTGCTGACGCTCGCCATTGCATCCTTGATAGGCTTTTCCCGGGTTTACGTCGGGGTTCATTATCCAAGTGATGTGATTTTTGGCGCTCTTCTGGGCCTGGCGATAGGTAGCTGGGTTTTGTCAATAAAGGGAAGCATTCTCAAGCCACACCCGCATACTTTCGAAATACGGCGGAAAATAATTCATGTTCTTTTTGGAGCTGCAATTATTCTGCTTATTCAGTTTGACATACTTAACGCTGTAAAGTTAGGCGGTTTGCTTGCTGTTGGAGTAATTCTGTCCTTATTAGAAAAAGACAAGCGAATTCCATTCTTATCATTCATGCTGGATTCCTTTGAGCGCGAAGATGCCCGAAAAAGGTTGCCTGGCGAAGGGCTGCTATTTTATCTGGCTGGCTCATGCCTTGCAGTGATTTTGTTTCCGAAGGAGATAGCATTGGCAGCGATTGCAATTCTCACAATTGGAGACGCCGTTTCTCATATCGCAGGCATAAGCATAGGCAGGATAAAGCATCCGCTAAATGACAAGAAATTCATAGAAGGCTGGATTATTGGATTAATAGCTGCTTTTTTTGCAGCCACATTATTTGTCAGCGCAAGGGAAGCATTCGTTGGCGCTCTGGCTGGAATGCTAATCGAAGCGTTTGATGTCGTAGTTTTGAACAGGAGAGTTAATGATAATCTATTGATACCGCCTATTGCAGGAATTGCGATTGTTTTGTTGAGATTGGTTAGACCGTAACCTTCTCAAATTTGTTTTATCTAAAAAGATATTTAAATACGAATGCACAAACAAGACCGTGCAAGAAAATAAGATTGACCTTCATTTAATTTTGTCATTAGCGGTATTAATGACATCCGTTCTACTTGTAGCTTCGATTGTTTCAGATAATAATTTTCCAAGGCAAGCTAGAGACAAGCCGACTAGCCAGATAGTGCTGGCCGAGTTTGTCCAAGCAGCATCTGTTGATCCTCAACAAAATCCTAGCAGTCAATCATTCGCGGAAAATCCTTCAGGAACTGGAAGAATGATATTAGATAACAGGAATATTATTGACCAGAATTCAAGAACGATACTAACCCCCACTCAAGGGGTAAATAAAGAATTTTCGGATGGCTATATTGTTAAGCTAAAAGAGAAGCCGCTCTTTGTTAAAAAAACTGAGCTTATAAAAGGCAATTCTAGCATAACAACAAGCCAGCTGACGAGGGATATTAACCAGCAAAAAAGCAGAATAACCACGCAGAAAAATCAGTTTAAGGGCAAAATTACGTCGATAAAAACTGCCAAGATTAAGAAAGAATTTCAAAATGTATTCAATGGATTCCATTTAAACGCATCCAAGGCAGATATAGAAAAAATAAAAAATCTCCCTGAAGTTGCCGCGGTTTACCCCAACTATCGCGTGAATGCCGCATTGATGGATTCTGTGCCTTTGATAAATGCCAACGATGTATGGGCGATGAATGACAACCAAGGCCAGAACATAACCGGCAAGGGCGTGACTATAGCAATTATCGATACGGGTGTTGATTACACTCATCCTGATCTTGGGGGATGTTTTGGTGTTGGCTGCAAAGTAATTGGTGGGCATGATTTTGTTACATGCGAAGCAGCTGATGGCAATGGAAACTGTATTTCACCAAGACCAGAAGATAATAACCCGGCTGATGATGTCGGGCATGGCACTCATGTAGCTGCAATTGCAGCAGGAAAAGGCATCCTTAAGGGAGTTGCGCCCGACGCAAATATTCTCGCTGTTAAAGTCCTAAATGCTCAAGGCTGGGGCTATTATTCGTGGATAATTTCTGGAATCGATTATACTGTCAATCCAGATGGAAATCCAATCACAGACGATGGCGCAGATATAATCTCAATGAGCGTAGGTGGACCAGGCAATCCTGATGACCCTGCATCTGAGGCAATTGACAATGCCGTAACATCTGGTGTTGTCGCTGTAGTAACTGCTGGTAATAGTGGACCCAATGAGAATACAATTTGGTCCCCTGGAACGGCAAGAAAAGCAATAACTGTGGGTGCGGTAGACAAAACATTGAATATAGCAAACTTTAGTTCCCGAGGCCCGGTATTATGGTTTAACGGTTCTTCTTCATTAAGCCTAGACAAACCTGATATTGTTGCGCCAGGGGTTAATATATGCGCTGCTCGATGGAATGTTTTTGCAGCTGGTCAAACTTGCCTGGATAATATTCATGTATCTATTTCAGGAACGTCCATGGCAACACCTCATGTTGCAGGAGTAGCTGCTCTTTTAATACAAGCGCACCCAAACTGGAATGCCGAGGAAATCAAAACCGCAATTAAAAATGGTGCAACTGATTTAGGTTATTCTCCACTCACACAAGGAGCAGGGTTTGTTAACGCTCTGAATTCAATTTCATTAATTCCCCCATGTAATAATTTCGGCGACGTAGATCTTGATGGTTTTGTCACAGAGAATGACTCTGATTTGGTATTTCAATATGATATGGGCCTTGCAGTACTGTCTCAAGAACAAATAATAAGGGCAGATGTCGACGGTGATGGAAATGTAACTGTAACCGATGGAAATTTAATCTTACAGTATGCGCAAGGATTAAGAGACACATTCCCCATTTGCCCATCGGAAGACTCAGACAGCGACGGCATGCCTGATACATATGAACTTGCTCATAGCTGCCTTAATCTGACATTAAATGATTCAAATATAGATAGCGATAATGATGCTCTAAACAGCAACGTAGCCACAATCATCTTGAACAACATTGACGAATTCAATCTTGGCACTGACCCGTGCAACGCTGATTCTGATGGTGATGGTTTTAAAGATGCTGCAGAATTATACATCGGTACAAATCCAATGAAATCATGCGGCACCGACGGCTGGCCACTTGATATCATAAATGGAAGCAGCCCATTTACAACTGATGTGAATATAATGGATATTACAAGCTTTTTGGTGCCTGTCAGAAGATTTGGAGCTACCATTGGTGGTTCGAATTACAGCGCGCGATGGGACATTGTCCCAGGAAAGGGAATGTTCACATCAGACATCAACATTCAGGATATTACATCCTTCATAGCCGGACCAACAGCCTACCCGCCAATGCTTAACGGACAAAGAGCATTTAACCTAAATTGCCCCGTAAGTGGCTCAGGAAACGGAACATCTGGGATTGTCAACCAAATAGTTAACCAAACACAAGTAAAACAAGCCGAAGGATTCCTATCAACATTTGGAACACCTACTAAAGACTCAGACTACGATGGATTCCCAGACTACATAGAATATTATTTAGGAACTAGCCCATTAATTTCTTGCGGGAAAGACTGGCCACCAAACACATACAATTTTGGCTCCAGCACAAACAAAGTAAACCTCCAAGACTTAAACAACTTCGTAAGCCCAACCCGCTATCTAGGCACAAAAACCGTTGATAAGAACTTCAACCCGAGATACGACCTAAACTTCGATGGGAGTATAAACCAGACTGATATTAATATTGTAAAGAAATACATGAACAAGGTCTGCAAGTAATACTTTAATCCCTTTTTTTCTTACCAACATATTCGTAATCCTTTCCCTCTTCCAGTCTTCTAAATGGCTTTTCCTTGGTTTTCTCCTCGTAAACGTGAGCAACAAGGCCGGGTGCTCGTGCAATCACGAAAAAACCGTTTGACAGTCGCCAGTCAAAGTCCATATCAGAAAGAAGTGCAGCAATTATACCATCAATGTTCAGGCAAAGCTTTTTTCCAGTTGCTTTTTCAAGCTCTTTTTCAATTTCAAGCGCTTTTTTCACGCACTTTCCAAGGATTTTTTCTTTTTTTGCAAGAAGTATCAACGCAACAGTTCTTGGGTCTTCTGAGTAAATCTTGTGGCCAAAACCCGGAATTCTTTTCCCCTGGCTCCTGAATTCCTCAACAATTTCTTCAGCTGATTTATCCTGGCTTTCTTGCAAGAGTTTAGCGCAGCCTTCAATCGCACCGCCATGGTAATCGCCAAGCGCCAGAATTCCTGCTGCAACAGATGCGTTAAATGCAGCTCCACCGGATGCTACCATTCTTGCTGAAGTCGCAGAAGGCGGTGCAATCCCGTGCTCGGCAGCAGCAACCAGCATTGCATTCATGACTGTAGTCTGGCTTTTGGATGGCAACTCGCCTTTGAGAATTAAGTAAATCATTTCTGTAAAAGTCCTATTTTTTATCAGCGACTCAAGATCATACCCCCTAATTAGTGTTTCTGTTTCTGATGAATAAGCGATTTCTGTTTTCCAAGGTTCCATTACAATGCACCCTTTATTATTTCTCCTAGCTCGTCGTGCCTTGAGGCAATTAAAGCACCTGCTTCCCGCAGCATTTTAATTTTATGGCTCGGCAGTCCGCGACTGCCTTCAATTAACGCGCCTGCGTGCCCGAAGGAAATGCCTTGCGGCATCTTCTCAGCGAACATGCCTGCGATAAATACTGCAAGCGGCTTTGTAAATTTTTTCCTTTTCAGCATCTCCGCAACTTGGTCTTCATAAGTGCCTCCAAGTTCGCCGAACATTACCACTCCCTTGGTTTGTGGGTCGTGTTCAAACAATTCTAGCAAATCAGTAAATGATGAGCCTGTAATTATATCGCCGCCAATTCCAACGACAGTGCTGTGGCCTAACCCCGCTTGCCTGACCACCCAAGCAGTTTCGTTAGTCATTCCGCCGCTTTTAGATATGACTCCAACATTTCCTTGCTTGTAAATCTTATCAATCACTTCTTTTTCTCCACCAACAACGCCAAGCCTGCATTTTCCAGGGCTAAGTATTCCAATTGAGCTTGGACCGACGAATCGTAAGTGACTTTTCTTGCAAGCATGAACTATTTCAGCAGCGTCTTTAACAGGAACGCCTTCAGTCAGCATATTTATTAAAGGAATTTTATTTTCAATAGCTTCGAAAGCAGCGCCTTTTGCAAATGCGGGTGGAACAACAATAAGTGTTGAATTTATTTCAGGATGTAAATGCAATGCCTCTTTTATTGAATTAAAGACAGGAACTCCTTCAATTGAACCTCCCCCTTTTCCCGGAGTTACTCCTGCGACAACTTTGCTGCCATATTCCAGCATAACTTTTGCTGCTCTCTGGCCTTCCTTCCCAGTTATGCCCTGGACTAGGATTCTTGTTTTCTCATCGATGAGTATTGCCATGCCTGAATTCCTCTGCTTTTTCTTTGATAATAATAGCTGTTTTAGTCATCGGCATTTCTGCGCCGTGGATTGTCATGTCAAGTTGAAGGTCTTGCTTTGCTTTGTGGAGAATTTCCAAGCCTTCTTTCTCGTGAGGCCCGGACCTTCTTACTACTATTGGAAATTTTGGCTTAATTTCTTCTAATGCCTTTATGACACCTGACATAGTTGTATCCATTAAAGTAAAATTTGCAATTGCACCAACTATCCAAAGGCCGTTGAGTGGTTTTGAGAGTATTATTTTAGTCAATTCGTAAACTTTTTCATCACTTGGATTTCCTGAGAACTCGGTGAAATTTGCAGGTTTTCCGCCAACACTTGTCAATGCATCCATGCAAGTGATGCTGCCTCCCCCTCCAGCGGCCAGAAACCCAATGTCTCCGTCCAGCTCAAGATACTTAATAGTTCCCCGATAATCTTTTGCATTTACTTCCTTGACCTTTAGCTCCCTTTCTGTCGGTGCTCTTCCAAATCCTGACTGCCTTGGCGGATATTTTCTGTCCTGATGCCGGAAAAACGCTTCATCCTCTAAATCAATCATTGCATCTAATGCGATTAGTTTTCTGTTGCTTAAGGCGAGCGGGTTGATTTCCAGAAGCCTGCAGTCCTCCTCGAAGAAGCAGTTAATCGCGCTTGAAAGGAAATTCTTCCATTCGTCATGGTCGTGCCTTATTCCAGAGAGCCTAATTATCTCGGCGAAATCTGGTACCTGATTAGGAAATATTTGGAACTTGTGAACTGTTGAAGCGAATTTATTTACTTCGACACCGCCATGCAAAGTTAAGGCAAGAATTGCTGACCGTGTGTCAGTGTCATAAGTTAGTACAACGTAATATTCATTTTCAGCAGAAATTTTTTCTTCAATCAGAATATTACTCACTAGTTCAAAATTGTGCTGTTTCGACTTCATTTCCTTGGCAATGCTATCAATCTCTTCCTTAGAACAAACTTTCACTAAGCCTGCCTTTCCTCGTCCGCCAGAAAGCGTCTGGGCTTTGACTACTGCCTCCTTAAAAGATATTTTTTCTCCAGCCTTGTAAAGTGTTGACTTAGGAACGCTTATTCCATACTTAGAAAGAATTGCTTTTCCTTCAAACTCGTAGAGTTTCATGATAAATGGCTGTGAGCCTCGCTTTTATAGTTTATTAAAAGAACTTTAATGCCCCACAAAAAGAATTGATTTTTATAATTTGTTATATGTAGTCACTCGTAAGTAATCATAGACAGAAAGATTTAAATAAAAACTCTTTATGTGCGCCTATGATGAAATCGCTATTCAATGATTCTGGCGTCTGGGTTCTGCCGAAAAAAGGGACCATTGGCGGCAAGGCGCAGAACCTGTTCGATAATTCTGGGACAATTTTAAGAGATGGATTTAGCGTTCCGCGTTCTTTAGCAATTCCGTTTGAATATTTGCTGGAAAGCGGCAATCCCGCAGAATTCGTTCTTGACCAGATTGATTTTTATTTTCCAGACTGGCTGATGATGTGTGTAAGGTCAAGTGCACCAGATGAAGATAATAACGGTAGAATGCCCGGTCTTTATATATCAGAAAATCTCTGGAAACCCGACGGGGATTATGCATTAGTGCTAATTGATAGAGTATTAAGATCTTATGACAACCTTGCAGCAAAAACAAGACGCCTGCATCTCGGTTTTGATGAGAAGGGCATGGGGCTTCTAATTCAGGAGCCTGTTACAAGGACGCCTGGAGTGTTTGATGCCTACACAGTAGGCAGTTTTGGAAACATTGGAGATAGGGCATTGCTTTCAATTGCTGATCCAGAGGATGGGATGAATGCAATGAACGAGAAACCGCTGGCTCAGTATAGAGTCGGAATTGATGGCAAAATAGCAAAAGCTACACTTTCATCGCAATATGCAGAATTGGCTGAAAGATTGATGTCACTGGCTCAGAATCTAACAGCTATTCCAGAGAAAGGATGGGAAATAGAATTTGCTGAAAATAATGCTGGCGTTCATATTTTACAGACAACTCCCGTGCACAAAAGTGGGCCAATCAAGATTCCTAATAATATCAAAAGTATTTTCGAGCCTATTGCAGTATTAGGAACTGGAGAAGCTGAAACTGACGGAATTCTTTATGCACCGCCGCTTTTTAATCTCGATGACTTGATCAAGTTTGATGCAGCTAACAAGAATTATTGCCTCGTTACGACCCATAGCAACATCGCATCAAATCGGCCAGAAGAAAATATCCTGAACTACCTTACCAATCCTAAAGCAATAATAGACATCAAGGACGGTTTTTTTTACGGCCATCCATTTGCTATTCATATCCAACAATATCTTAGGGAGGGCAGGGTTGCCCTGGCGGGCAAGTTTACTGATATCTTTGAAGAGGTTCTGTTGGAAGAATGGGAACGTGGTGCACGACTGCTAGATCGCAGCATGCGCCCACTGGGGCTAATGTATTCTCCAACAAGATTGGTTGTCATTGCCGATGAGTTTAAAGAATTCGGATTGGTTGGGCTTGCAGATGGCAAGGTTTACGACTTTGAGCCAGTCGGAATAAGAGATAGGGAAAGACTCACTAAAATAATTTCAGATATTCCTCCTCCTTAAAGTTCAATTCCCCCGGAATGACAAAACAGCATGGATGCGGAAAGTCGATTTTTTTAATTTTTTCAAGATTTCCAGAAACTATTTTCTGTTTTGCTCTCCCCAGATTAGAGCAAGCAACAATTATTGTCTTTGAATTAATTAACTTCTTTTTCTTAGCATCGATCTGAATTAACCATTCAAGCGCCTCTTCCATCGTCAATCTTTTTCCTTTTTTTTCGTTAGGGTCAATTAAAAATAATGTATGAAAGCCCTCTTTCTTATTCTTCTCAAATAATTCATAAAATGATTCAGGCTTAAAATTTTCCTCAGGATTAGGGATGCTCGCTGTCGCTCCGAACTTGTAAAGCGAAAGCCCTGTTGCAGATATCGCGGAAAACACAGACGAATTGTGATAAACTTTAACTTCCACATTCTGTTTTTTACCCTCGACCAATAGCTCATAATGTGTTGTTGCAGACAAAGGGTCACCGCTTATTAGAATAGCAATATCTTTTTCCTTTGCGCTTGAAATTAATTTTTCAGAATCTTCAACAAATTCTCTGCTTACTTCCTTGATTTTTTTCCCAGTTATTTTCTCAAAATTTTTCTTGTCAAACTCAAATACATTAGTATAATCTTCTATCAAAACTTCATCACAGAATTTTATTGCTTCGATTTCAGAAATTGTCAGCCCTGTTTCATCAGTTATTCCCATCCCGATTAAATGCAGCGTCATACCGACGAGAAATGAAGTTGATTATAAAAAGCCTTACTCCCTTCTTCCAACCTGCCAGTATTCTCTCGTGAATATGTCCATCAATGTCAATCTTCCGAAGAAATATCCTGCTCCAGTGTCGAGAAGTGTAAGGTTGTGGTAAGTGAGAGGCTTTTTAGCTCCTAACCCAACAAATTGTGTTGTTGTATGGCCGACAAAGACGTGGTCAAATTTTGGAATCCGTTTCTTTTTCGCAAAGCCAATTAATGTACGGTTTGTGTAAAAATTGTGGGGTGTGTGGTCTTCAAGCTTTTTTTTTGGCTGAAAGCCACCGTGCACAAACATGCAGTTGTTTTCAATGTGATATGGCACTCCTGTGAGGAGGAATTCCCTGTGGTGATTAGGGACTTTGTGTTTGCCACCGTAACTTCTTAGAGTGGCTTGCCCTCCTCCGATTCTCCAGATGAGGTGCATTCCGCCATGGATCAGCCATTTTTGAAATCTTGCGTCGTGGTTTCCTATCACGAATACTTTATTTTTTATTTTCGTGAGCTCTTCAATACACTCCTTGGAATGTTTTCCTCGATCGACAATATCTCCTAAAATAATTAATTTGTCCTCGTTATAATCGAAATTAACTTTTTTTAAAATCTTTTTAAGAAGCACAACATTGCCGTGGATATCACCGATCGTAAATATTCTCATTATCTTATTTTGAATTTCAAAGTTATTAAAAGTTTATCGTTTTTAAGCTAATATAATATAGGAGTATAATATGCTATACTGGTTTGGGAGGATTTATATACTTCAGTTTATATATCGAACGTTAATAATATTTAAATACTAGATGAAAGGTAAAAAGATAGAAAAATTCGCGGTTTGGCGACCGGGAATTTTTAAGCGGTATTGGCGTACCGAAGCGGCATCAGTTGGCACTGATATTTGATTTCTAAGGAATAAACTGTCGTAACTAGTTTATAAAGTTATCGCTAGTGTAGACTACGTTATGATACTATAAAACAGGCTCCGAACCAGGGGGGACGCAACCATGGATTTTATCGTGCAAAACGCAATTAAAAACGCAGAAGAGAACAAGGGCTTCGACGGTATCGAAGTCGGCCAAGCCAACATCAAAGTTATAGGATGCGGCGGCGCAGGGAACAACATGGTTTCCTGGCTGTATAAAAAAGGCATTAAGGGCGCTGAGATAATCGCCTGCAATACCGACCAGCAGCATCTTAACATCTCTGAAGCTGATCGTAAGTTTCTCATAGGCAAGGACCTCACAAGAGGACTTGGATGTGGAGGATTCCCAGAAAAGGGAGCCGAAGCTGCCAAGGAAGCCATTCAAGAAATCAAGGAATCTCTTAAGGGCGCTGACATGGTTTTCGTTTGCGCAGGAATGGGAGGCGGAACAGGTACTGGATCCGCTCCAGTAGTCGCAAAGGTTGCCAAGGAATCAGGAGCAATCGTAATTGGAACAGTAACAATGCCTTTCAAGATTGAAAGGGCGAGAGTTGATAAGGCAGAATTCGGCCTTCAACAATTAAGAAATGTTTCTGACACAGTTATCGTCATTGATAACAACAGGCTAGTGCAAATCGCAGGCAACCTCCCAGTGGAGCAAGCTTTTGCGGTTGCAAACGAGTTAGTTGCAACAATGATTAAGGGAATTGTCGAAACAATTGCAGTCCCCTCGCTGGTCAACCTTGACTACGCAGACGTCAAGGCAATCATGTCCAACGGTGGAGTTGCAGCAATTGGAGTAGGCGCTTCAGACACTAACAACCGCGTGGAAGAGGCTGTTAACGGCGCTCTTTCAAACCCGCTGCTCGACATCAGCTACAAAGGAGCAACAGGCGCGCTTATCCACGTGACAGGCGGCCCTGACATGACTCTTGATGAGATCAACAGGGTAGGCGAGCTAGTCACAGAAGCAATGGACGAAGATGCAAACGTCATCTGGGGAGCAAGAGTTGTTGAGAGCATGACAGGCAAATTGACTGTCATGACCATCATAACTGGCGTGAAGTCCCCTTGGATCCTTGGCAAGTCTGACAGACCTGCAAGAGCTCAGGCCCAAAGAGGCGTTGACGACGAGCTTGGCATAGAGATCGTCCAATAGGTCACGATCACCGCAAGGTGTGTTTTCTGTGCCTTCATTGTACCACCCCCAACACGAATAATGAAGGCATGAAGGGTCTTCAAGCCGTCTGGCTTGAAGATTTTTCTTTTCATATTTCAATAAGTTCTTAGAAAATCTAAAGATTAATTTTTAATCCCAATTCTGTCGATGAATCTTGCTAAAAATTTAGATTCAGGTGCCGGCATGGCTCTATGAATATCATTCAACATATCATCTATCGTAACAAGATGTACAGTAAGGTCGACCGAAGCTCTGGCATCTTCTGGTTCTCTATAATTATTTTTAATGACCTGCAAAGCTACCTTTTCAGGTTGGTTTCCTTCGACTGAAGTAAGGATAGAATGATAAAAAGGCAATGTCGAATTATGAAATGGAGTAGATGTATACCCTACTGACCTATAAAAGGCATCCACCCTTTCAATAGCCTCATCAACCATCATTGGATCAGCATCAGGAATGCTAAATGATTCTCCTGCTAAGCTGCCCACTCTTCCATAAAAAAAGCTAGGATTTTGCCCATCAACTAACTGAACAAGACTTTTTACAAAAGGTTCATACATCTCACTCATTCAAACCACCGACTCTTGGTTTTTATCTAAACTATTAAAATTTTATGGTATTAGGACAAACTTGATCAATAAAGCCCGCACGGCGCTTAGTTATTATCAAGTAAATTTCAGAGAAAACTACAAAGCCGACATCTAATAAGTAATGAATTTAGTTTATACAACATTTAAGCTATATGCGATGATTAATTAACCACAGACTGAATACCTTAACGAATTAAGAATAGAGGTGTAGAATGGAAGAAGAGCTCTGGGCTGCGATTGCTGCACACAGGGAATGGAAAATGAAGTTGCTTCATGCAATAGACAACGGTACAAGTTCACTTGATCCTACGTTTATTCGGCCTGATAATAATTGCGACTTCGGTAAATGGATTTACGATTTTACTCCCAGCATTGCTGAAACCAGTTTTTACAACGAAGTTAAAGCTCTGCACCAGCAATTCCATAAGGCAGCCGCCAATGTTGTGGAACTCGCAGTCGTCGGGAATAATGAGGAAGCGAAGAAGTCAGTAAATTCAGGTTCCTACCACGATAGTTCATCAAGACTCGTTGAAGCACTTACGAAGTGGCTTAATAGCAATACTTCAAAGAATTCTTGATTATTTTGTTGGTGGCTGGAAAATCGACAAGATTTTGGCTGTTTATAATAACGTGAGTCTTGTTTGAACAAATATTCATTAGTTACATCCCATTAATCTACTTTGTACTAAAGTGAATATTATCAGTTTTTCGGCTTAAACCTAGTCCTATCGTAATTCATCGGTCTCTTGAAACCGATTGGGTTTCTGCCGTAAAGCTGGTCATAACCTGATTCAGGATTAAATCTCGGAGGGCCTCTCCAGCTCGAAAGCAAAACCATTTTTACTTCTGTATTGTCTCTTCCAGGCGCATGAATTACCGCATGCCGCTTTATTCCTCTTATACCTTCAACCCCGACGTATATTCCAGTGTGAGTTGGCATCCATCCATTGCGCGACTCAAACACTAGATCACCCGGCTGCAGAAAGCGCCTGTGAACTTGAACTCCAAATAAGTCCCAGAACTCATCTGTGGTTCTTATAGGTCCATCTGCTCCACTTCTTTGAGCTGGTGGAAGATTATAACCTGCTTCAAGAAGAACATACTGAACAAAGCCAGAACAATCGAAACCGTCAGGCATGTTGCCACCATTGCCATAACCTGGAAAATGAATAGAAGGTGCACCTAAAAAGCTCTTTGCAATATCCACGATTTCTTCCAATCCCATCCTTTTGTGCAGGAATCAGTAAGAAGTATTTAAATAAAATGTTCACGTAGGATTCCAATAGTGGCAGCATTAAAACAGTCTTTCTTTATTCCTTTTTTTTCCAAATATAAGTAATATATTATCCTTTCGTCAAGTTTTTCAGCCAATAGATTAATTATTCTATCCAGACATATATAGATATATTATCTGATTGTCAAGAAGGACAATCGGTTTGCAAGTTCTTCAAGCAATTGAAGAAAACTGCTAAAAAAAGGTGAACAAAAATGTCCCCGCCCACGACGAGAAGACCGGTGCACGTTGAGTTTGACTACAACGATTTGCACGTAACCGGTGACCTCTACACGGGCAGGGATCACGCTTACAAAGTAGACGCGGTAATCGACACGGGAGGGAGAAGGCACAGGCTTTCAACTATTGAAAGCAAAGCCATCTTGCGGAAAATTGACTCGCTGTGTGAAATAACCGGACTCGACAAAAGGGAGGCGATGCATATGGCAAGCCGTCATTCGGTAAGGGGCCATCTGCCTAGTAAGGTGGAAAGCCCTGAGTGAATACGACCTAAGAACATCAGTTCATAAGATACGCTGAACAAAATGTGACAAAACCTTCGCTAAGACAAACGCGAAATCATGGCTCACATGTGAATCAATTCAGCAGGCCTAGAACGGTTACATCTTTTGGCTGACATACATACGATTTCGCAGCACGAGGGAAATATCCGTGCTGCCTTTGATTATAGTCAACGCCGGTTGCGATGGAAATATCCGTAACCGGTTTGATGTTTTTCTATGGAAAGATATTAAAGATAATTTAATTTCACAGATTTATGGGGGAATATCCTTTTCCAGTACTAGAGCACAGAATAAATGATACTTTAGTCCAGGTTATCGGTGAATTTCATGGAAGTAAGTTTTGGGAAGAGAATAAAGATTTTTTAACTGATAGAATAGAAGAATCTGATGCTGTGATTTACGAAGGCTTTCGGCCACAATCAAATAATACGAGTCAATGTGTTTCTTATTCTTTTTCAGCAGGAAAACCTTTGTATGTTGTCGATCTAAACAGCAGCTCATATTACTTTCCTGACATTCTATTGGCTAGTGTTTCACCTGCGGTAGGCCTAACAACGATGTTGGTAAGCGCAGGAATAAACCAAGTATCAGCAGATGATATCGCCATAATTGCCGCATCAGGATTTTGTTGGAATTTTTCTTTTCAAGCTTATACGATTAGAAGACAAATCCATATGAAAACAGGACAAAGAAGTGTAAGCTCCATTATCGATCTTGTTGAAAAATGGACGCCAAACTTTGGAGATTTCAGAGATGTTCGCATTGCTGATGGAATAATTAAGATAGTCAATGCACATCCCGAATATGAAATAATCACAGCCTTACATGGAGAAGGCCATTCTGACGGTATTAACCGATATCTTGAACATCCTATTCAAAGACAAATAAAAAAAATATTATATACACCCTTTAATTCTATGTATCATAAAAATCCATTATTTTTTCCTCCGGAATTATGGCACAAAGAAGGAGTATTATTCGGACAGAATCGTTCAGCAAATTTGCCAGAACCTTCTCAGATATAAATACGCCACGGCCCGGAGTTTCAGCTTTTTGAGCGAAAAGCTTTTGAACCGAGATACCTTTTCAGGTCACCATTGCTCAGATGGTGCGCTGAACCAAGTACAGCTTCCGTGGCGTACTTTAAATATTTAGACTTCTTCATATGCTTTTGGCAGAAATTTCCGCAAGATTTCCGACGATGATCGAAGATTTTCGAATTTTGGATTGTTTTCTGAAAATATTGCGCTCAAGCGCTACGCGGATTTTCAAATTTATTATGAGAACAAGTTTTTTGTTTTAGTGTTTACCCATAATTGATGTAAGCAAAATACAATTATTGCAAGGCACACAGCCACATAAGAAAGAGCAGATAGATCAACGTAAAATTGCAAAACTATTGTAGAATGAAATAAGGGGTTGCGACCCCTTATAATCCCCTTGCGCCTCGCTCCTCGTCAA
>ERZ1292640.2000-Hain-H43-02um-R1-2000-length-16661-cov-6_pt1 | contig 16661 bp, 16 predicted proteins | sample MGYA00564404_ERZ1292640 | MGnify/ENA primary metagenome ERZ1292640 (study PRJEB36523, sample SAMEA6512636) | groundwater metagenome | collected 2019-01-08 | study: AquaDiva: Metagenomics assemblies of 32 groundwater samples
GTCAGTGCATTCAGTGCAACCCATACCGTACATTGTTTTCTTTATTCACAAGGACAAGATTCTGCAAATTATGAGCATTGATAAAGAAGTCGCTCGCCGCCGCACTTTTGCCATCATTTCGCACCCGGATGCCGGCAAAACGACATTGACCGAGAAATTGCTGATGTATGCCGGCGCCATCCATATCGCGGGCAGCGTCAAAGCCCGTAAAGCAAGCCGGCACGCCACCTCTGACTGGATGGAAATCGAGAAGCAACGCGGCATTTCGGTCGCCAGTTCGGTCATGCAAATGGAATACCGCGATTGCGTCATTAACTTGCTGGATACCCCCGGCCACCAGGATTTCTCGGAAGATACCTATCGCGTGCTCACCGCCGTCGATGCCGCATTGATGGTGATCGATGCCGCCAATGGCGTGGAAGCGCAAACACTGCGCTTGCTGGAAGTCTGCCGCGCACGCAACACGCCGATTGTCACTTTTGTGAACAAAATGGACCGCGAAGTACGCGAACCGCTGGATCTGCTCGATGAGATCGAACGAACGCTCGGCATGGCGACGATACCCTTCACCTGGCCCGTCGGCATGGGACGCAACTTCCATGGCGTATGTGATCTGCAAAACAATGGCATGCGCGTATTCCAACCTGGATCGGATCGTGTCAGCGATGGGGATGAGGTGATCGCGCATTTTGATGACCCCAAAATGCACGAACGCTTTGGTGCCGATCTGTCCGCTGCATTACAAGCCATTGATTTAATCAAAGGCGCTTCGCCTGCTTTTGAGCACCAGGAATTCCTTGCGGGCAAACAAACCCCCGTTTTCTTTGGTTCGGCCATCAACAACTTTGGTGTGAGAGAAATTCTTGATGCCCTGGTTGATCTGGCGCCGCCGCCCGAATCACGCAATGCCATTCAGCGAGAAGTGCTGCCGGATGAAAAGAAATTCTCCGGCATGGTGTTTAAAATCCAGGCCAACATGAATCTGGCTCACCGCGACCGCATTGCATTCGTGCGGGTTTGCTCCGGCCACTTCAAACGCGGCATGAATTTAAAAGTATCCCGCAGCGGCAAAGATATCCGCACCAGCACCGTCGTGTCTTTTTTATCCCAGCGCCGCGATATTCTGGAAGAAGCCTATCCGGGCGACATCATCGGCATACCGAATCATGGCACGTTGCAACTGGGTGACACGCTGACCGAAGGCGAAGTGTTGCAATTTACCGGCTTGCCTTTTTTTGCGCCGGAGATTTTCCGCACCGTGGAAATTGCCGACCCATTGCGCAGCAAGCAACTAAAACTGGGATTGGCGCAACTCGGTGAGGAAGGCGCGATCCAGGTATTCCGGCCGCATTTGGGTAATATGTTGTTACTCGGCGCTGTCGGCACGCTGCAATTTGAAGTGGTGACCCACCGCCTGCAACATGAATACGGTGTGGCAGCCCGCATTGCATCGGCCAAATACCAACTGGCGCGCTGGATTACCTGCGACGATCCGCGTGAATTGCAACGCTTTATCGAAGCCAATGCTCATCGCATCGCCTATGATGCCGTGGATGCACCAACCTTCCTGGCGTCCTTTGGCGCGGAATTGAGTGTCGCGCAAGAAAACTGGCCGGCGATCCATTTCCATAAATTGCGTGAACACGCCGGTCTGGTTTTTCAAAGTCACATGAACGGATAATGGGCAAATAGGATGAAATGGGTAGCGCTTGTTTTATTACCGCTTCTTTTGCCCGCCCCGGCACTGGCCGGTGATTTATCCCCTGCTGCGGCTGAAAAGCCCGTCCATTTTGTGGTGCTGGGCGACATGCCTTACAACGACACGGAATACGCGCTGCTGGAGCACCCCGGCGGCGCCATCGCCCAAGCCATCCATGCACTGAATCCGCCGGTGCTGATTCATCTGGGCGATTTCAAGAAAGGCCGGCTGGCTTGCAGCGACGCACTCTTGCAAGATCATTACCGGCAGATTGCGCACCTCAACCCGCATAAAACCGTGTATACCCCCGGCGATAATGACTGGACGGATTGCGACCGGTTCAATACCTCCCTGCGGCACGATGAGCTGGAACGGCTTGGTTTCTTACGCCAGCTCTTCTTTCACCAGGATAAACAGCAATTAACCAAAAACATTCCCGGCCTTATCCGGCAGGAAGGCTTCATTGAAAATGCGCTGTGGAAAATTAATCAAGTCGCTTTCGCCACATTGCATATCCCCGGCACGAACAATGGCCGCATGGAAATTCTACGCAGCAACATCGACGATGCATTGGACGAAGCGGATTTGCGCGACCAGTCCAATGAGAAATGGCTCAATCAGCTATTCATCGTGGCGGAATCCGCGCAAGCCGTGGTGATCACCTTCCATGCGGATATACTCGAGTTCGATCATAACAAACCCGCTTGTTCGGCCACTCATCGTACTCACTGCGATGGCTACCGCATCATCCGGGATGCGATCAAGAGCAAAGCCGCGCAATTCAAAAAGCCGGTTCTGGTGATTCACGGCGACACCGTAGCGTATTGCCTGCATCAGCCTTACGGCGATATCCCCAATCTGTGGCGGCTTAACGCGCCCGGCGATTACAAATACATCGACGCGAGCCAGATCGTATTCGATCCGGAAAACAAAGACACGCCCTTTACCGTAACCGGCCTGCTCGATCAGAAACCCGCCCCGGCGGTTTGCAACAACAGTCTTCTCGGTTTTTCACCCTATTCTCCCTTAACGTTAGAAGGGCTTTTATCATGATTTTCAGCATGACCGGCTATGCCATTGCCACCCGGGAAACACCCCAGGGATCTTTCAGCCTGGAAATACGCTCGGTTAATAACCGTTATCTGGATATCCAGTTCCGCCTGCCGGATGATTTCCGCAGACAGGAACCCGCCATGCGGGAACTGCTGACCACTCAACTCAGCCGTGGAAAAATCGAATGTCGCCTGAATTTCTCCCCCTCCGCGAATACTGAGCATGCTCAGCAGCTCGATACCACGTTATTAGAAAAACTGCTGCAACTGGAGCAAACGGTCAAAACACGGCAGCCAACCGCATCATCGTTATCCGTCGCGGAAATCCTGAAATGGCCGGGAATGCTGGGAAAAGACTCCACCACCCCCGCCGAGGAATCCGATGAAATCAGCATGGCGCTGCTGCAAACCGCGCTGGATGATTTTAAGGCCGCGCGGATACGCGAAGGCGATAAACTGAAGTCCATTTTGCTGGAACGCCTCAACCAGATACGCCAGCTCCTGCAAACCGCACTGCCCCGTATACCCGCGCTCATCGCCGCGTTCGAGGAAAAACTGCGCACCCGCCTGGAAGAAATTCTTGGCAGCAACGAAAACGAACGCATCCACCAGGAAATCACGCTGTTTGCCGGAAAAATCGACGTGGATGAAGAACTGTCCCGCCTGCAAGCGCATCTGGATGAAGTCGAACGCATCCTGAATAAAGGCGGCGCCGCCGGCAAACGGCTCGACTTCATGATGCAGGAACTGCACCGCGAAGCCAACACCATCGGCTCGAAATCGGTGGATCTGGAAATATCCCGGATTTCGATGGAACTCAAGGTAATTATCGAACAAATGCGTGAGCAGGTGCAGAATATTGAGTGATAGAGGTTAAATAAGTTTAGGTTGATTCGTTTTTTATCGTACACTTTGACTATCAGAGGCAAGTATGTTCAATCTACTAGTTACTAGTGGCATCGGCTGGAGTTCCTCCCGTGGAACTATGAGCAGCAGTCGAACTCTCGAATTTACTGAAGAGTATCTCGAAATACAGTTCGCGCCAAATGGAGTACTTGATCTACGCGCTGTAATGGAGTTGCCAACTGTCTTTGCGTGGGAGAACAGTTGGGATGGCAATCAACCATCAGCTCGAGTTGGAACTCTCACACGCATTCAACTGATCGGCCATGAGTATCAGCTTGAGTATATGTTTGATTCAGACATTCCACCGATCCCTAACTCAATACTGTTCTCCACCGCTGCTGACGACTTGCACATCGACACCAAAAAAGCTAATTTTCCTGAATCTTCTCGCAATCATTGGTCCATTAAAGATGTTGACCTTTTCAAGATCCTGCTAAAACACAGAATCGGTCAATGCTCCAAGCCGAAAGTATTTACCTTTACCGACGAACCTATAAATGATAACTTGGCCGCCGTAATGATGCCATTTGATGCTGCCTTTACGCCGGTTTACAAAGCTCTACAAACCGCTATTGGTGAAGTGGACATGACCTGTCAACGTGCAGATGACATCTGGGAAAACGATCACGTCGTTCAGGATGTCGCTCTCCTGCTCTGTAAAGCAGCAGTCGTTGTTTGCGACCTCAGCGGACGCAATGCCAATGTATTCTATGAAATGGGCATCGCGCATACGCTTGGCCGGGAGGTTATCCTGATCGCACAATCGGCAACTGATATTCCATTCGACGTGGCAGCAATCAGGCATATCAGATATCTGCCAAACGGTGAGGGCCTAGCCAAGTTGAGCGCAGATCTGAAGCGCCGCTTGGAAACCCTGAAAGCACGAAAATAGCATGAGTGAAACATAGCGAAATCAATCAATGGATAGATGGAACGTTGAATAATAGGCTTCGGCGACACTTCACCTATTCTTCAGTCTGCATAAGCCCGCGTAGGGCGCAATCCGTATTGCGCCGAATGAAAACGACACCCGGTGCAATGCATTTTCCTTTTGGTACCCTACAAAACCTTATTCTCGTGTGCATTCCACCCGGAAGGAATTCACACATACTGGTAAAGTTGCTGCTTGAATAACATGCGTACCGTGCTATTATGCTAGCATGATAGTTTCCTTCAAGAATCAAGCGACTGAAGACATTTTTAACGGAAAAAACTCCAAGCTGGCTCGTAACTTACTTCCTCAATCTTTGTGGAAAGTGGCTTTCAGAAAGCTGGATCAACTGGATTCAGTTTTGTTTCTGGAGGAATTAAGGATACCACCCGGTAACTATCTCGAAAGCCTGTCAGGTGACAGAAAAGGGGAATTCAGTATCCGTATCAACGATCAATATCGGGTTTGCTTCAAATGGAGTGATTCAGGCCCTCATAATGTTGAAATTATCGATTATCACTGATAAAGGTCTTGTTACCATGCGCATCCCAACCGATAGAGAACCTACACACCCCGGTGAAATGCTTCGCGCCGAATTCTTGCAACCGATGGGCATCAGCCAGCGGGAATTGGCGGAGGCTATCCATGTTCCTTATCAGCGTGTCAACGAGCTGGTCAATCAAAAACGGGGTGTCACGCCGAGCACGGCGTTAAGATTGGCGAAGTTTTTCAATGTCTCCGCAGATTATTGGCTCAACCTGCAATCCCGCTGGGATTTGTATTGGGTTCAACAATCCGAAATGGATGACATTGAATCTATCTCAGACTTTAGTCAGGTAAAAGAATTGGCCTGACAATATACTCACGGATGCATTACACGCACCGTTTAGCTTAGTGTGCGACTCGAAGAGGTAAGCAGGGCTTTGGATAGGCCGGTATCAACACGAGAATGACACAATTCACAGTTAAACAGATGAAATGTTTGCTGTCACCGTTACTTCTCACCCCCTTTGATTGGCTCCTATTCCTGCATCAATTTAAAAAAACTGTGATTTTTATCACAGCATAAATCATTCTGACTCTGTAATTTTGCTTTCTACTACAAATATAGAACAGAGTTTTGCAAAGATCTTATAAGATTTCCGTTGCACGAAGAGGTAGAGTAATTCCAGGTCTTATGTTTCAAATGATATTTCAAAATTCCCCGAAGGTTTTTCTATAGTCATCTATGTGGTTTGTAGTTTTAGGCTCTAAAACATCAAAGAGATCAACAATGACAGAATCTTCACAGCGGGCAACAAAGTAGTCTATTTTTAAAATGTGAAAGGAGTGTAAAAATGTTAAACAGTAGAAAAATTGAAGATTTGCACCCTCAGGTGCAAAAGTTATGCAAAGAATTTCTGGCACGATGCGAAGCTGAAGGGATTGAAGTTCTCATTACCAGCACATACCGCGACCATGAATCGCAAGCAGAGCTTTACGCACAGGGTCGCACCAAACCAGGTTCCGTCGTGACAAACGCCAAACCTGGCCAATCTTGGCACAACTGGCGCGTGGCATTTGACATTGTGCCGCTTCGCCATGGAAAGCCAGTTTGGGGCACAGCTGGAAATGGCATAGACAGCGATCCTACGGATGATAATACAGATGATCTGGAATTGTGGCAGCGCATCGGAAAAATAGGTAAATCCGTGGGACTTGAATGGGCCGGGGATTGGAAAACTTTTCGCGAGTTTCCGCATTTTCAGTATACCGGAGGCCTAACTCTTGCTGAGTTCGCAGAGGGGAAAACACTTCTAGCCTAACAAGTAAGGTGATTGCACAAGCGAAACGTATCTCAATGATAACTGCGGGATAAGCTTATTCACCTCATTGTGTCAAAGTATCGAGCGCACTGACATACGCCAGTCCCAGAGCATGCGCCACCGCTTCATGCGTCAACCGGCCTTGGCAAACATTCAGACCATTGCGCAAATGCGGATCATCCATCAGTGCTTTGCGATAGCCTTTATTGGCCAGCGCCAGGACGAACGGCAAGGTCGCGTTATTCAGGGCAAAGGTGGAGGTGCGCGCGACCGCTCCGGGCATGTTGGAAACGCAGTAATGCACGACACCGTCTAGGATAAAAATGGGATCGGCCAGCGTGGTGGGTTTGGAGGTGGCGAAACAGCCGCCTTGGTCGATTGCAACGTCGACCAGCACGGTGCCGCGATTCATGCGGCTGACCATTTCACGGGTCACCAGTTTGGGGGCGGCGCCTCCGGGAACCAGCACCGCGCCGATGACCAGATCGGCGGTTGTAACATGTTCTTCCAGCGCATCTACGGTTGAGAAAACGGTATTGATTCTGGAGCCGTACTGGGAATCCAGTTGCTGCAAGCGATGAATCGATTTATCCAGCACGGTCACATGCGCTTCCACGCCCATGGCGATACGGGCGGCATTGGTGCCGACGACACCGCCGCCGAGGACCACGACGCGCGCCGCAGGCACGCCGGACACACCGCCGAGCAGCATGCCGCGGCCGCCCTGATCCAGTTCCAGCGCATGCGCACCAGCCTGAATCGCCATGCGTCCGGCCACTTCGCTCATCGGCGCCAGCAGCGGCAATCCGCCAAAGCTGTCGGTGACTGTTTCGTAGGCGATAGCGATACAGCCGGAATCCATCAAGCTTTTGGTTTGCACCGGATCAGGGGCGAGATGCAGATAGGTGAATAGCACCTGCCCTTCGCGCAGCAACGGAAGCTCGGAGGATTGCGGCTCCTTGACTTTGACAATCAGATCGGCTTTGGCGTAAATCTCCTGCGGCGTTTCCACGATCTCCGCGCCTGCGTTCCGATACTTGTCATCGCCCAAATCAATTTGCATCCCGGCGTTTTTTTGCACCATCACATGATGACCGCTGGCAACCAGCTCGCGTACCGCCGGCGGCGTCAATCCCACACGGGATTCATGTATTTTAATTTCCTTAGGCACGCCGATATGCATCTGATTCTCCCTTTCTGTCCGTTAAATAATTCCGCCATTAACACCGATATTCTGTCCCGTCACCCAACGGGCTTCGTCACTGGCCAGAAACAACACCACTTGAGCAATATCATCCGCTTCACCAATCCGCCCCAGGGCTGCCATCGCCGCCATGCGTTCGATGTCCGCCGCGGTTTTGCCCGCGCGGAACAATTCCGTATCGACCGGACCCGGTGAAACGGTATTGGCGGTGATGCCTCGTTTTCCTGCTTCACGGGCAAAAATCCGCGTCAATTGTTCCACGGCGGCTTTGGTCGCGGCATAAGCGCCGTATTTGGGCAGCATCAAGCGCGTCACAGTACTGGAAATAGTCACCACGCGCCCATGATCCGCCAGTTTGGTAGCCGCCTCGCGCAGCATATAAAAAACGCTCTTGAAATTCACGTCGACAATGTGATCAAACTCATCATCCTGGATGTCCGTGATTTCCTTGAACAGCAGGACTCCGGCGTTATTCACCAGAATATCAATCCGTCCGAAATATTCGGAAGCGATTTCAAACAGCTTCCGCACCTCAACAGGATTGCAGACATCGGCTTGCACGGCCCTGCACTCACCGCCAGCATCCGAAATAGCGGCACAGATTTTGTCGGCTGCCAACTTATTTTCCACATAATTAATCACGACTTTTGCCCTTGCATTGGCTAAAGTTAACGCAATCTCCGCACCGATCCCTCTCGAAGAACCGGTAACAATGGCGACTTTTCCATGCAGAGATTTCATTTTAAGCATCTTCGAATACCAGCGGGTATACCCTATTTATTCCGATACACCATGGCTTTTAAGAAATTTTACAATATTCTGATGATTGCGTTTTTCTGCCCAGTTAAGCGCGTTGTCGCCGTGCTCATTTTTAATATTCGGGTCTGCCCCATTGTAAAGCAGGAAGGTCACCGTATCGAAATGATTTCCTCTGACCGCCATCATCAGTGCAGTGGTTCCATTGTCTGAAGTCGAGTTGATATTTGCTTCAGCGGTCAACAACAATCGAATGGTCTCCAAGTGACCGCCTGAAGCGGCATAAATCAGGGGATTCCATCCGTTGTGATTAATTTCCGCCCCTCTGATATAAAACTGCCGCACCATTTCGGTCTGGCCATGATAGCTGGCTAACATGATGGCTGTTTCGCCATACCGGTTGCGAATATTCAGTTTTGCGCCGGCATGGATCAAAAGCTCCGCGAGTTTCAAATTCTTGCTTTGCGCGGCCATCATCAAGGGCGTATACCCTTCCCTATTGGGAATATCAGGACTGGCGCCTTTCTTCAGTAATGCGGATGCATCTGATACATTCCCCTTTTCTATCGCCCATATCAGGTCCTCCTGAATGCCGGCGGAAACATTGAGCGGCAGGCAAAAAAGAATTGCTACGGCTAATAGGAATAGAAAACGTGATTTAGGTAGGCAATCCATTTCTGGATATCTTAAATAAGTTAAAAAAATTATCCGTGGTCGCAGTTGCAATTTCTTCTAACGTTACGGCGCGTAACCGCGCAATCTCTTCCGCTACATGACGCACAAACGCAGGCTGATTTTGTTTGCCGCGAAACGGCACCGGCGCAAGATAGGGTGAATCTGTTTCAATCAGCATTCTATCCAATGGAATATTCCTGGCAACTTCTTTTAAGGCTACCGCATTCTTGAATGTCACGATGCCTGAAAATGAAATATAAAAATTCATCGCCATTGCTTGTTGCGCCACTTCCCAACTCTCGGTAAAGCAATGCATCACCCCGCCCACCTGATCAGCACCCTCTTCCTGCATAATCCGCAGCGTATCGGCTGCTGCTGAGCGGGTATGAATGATCAACGGTTTATTCACTTTCCGCGCTGCGCGGATATGCTGGCGGAAACGTTCACGCTGCCATTCCAGATCGCCTTGCAAACGAAAGTAATCTAAACCCGTTTCGCCAATGGCAATCACTTTGGGATGGCGACCCAGATCAGCCAATTCAGCAGCTTGCGGTTCAATTTCATCTTCGTAATCCGGATGAACTCCGACGGAGGCAAACAAGTTTTCATGCGCTTCCGCCAAAGCGCGTACACGAGGGAAATCCGGCAAATTAACACTGACACAAAGTGCGTGCGTCACATGATTTTCCTGCATGTTAAGTAACAGCTCATCCAGATCCTTGGCAAGATCAGGAAAATCAAGGTGACAATGTGAATCAATAAACATGGGAGTAAAAAATCCTTTAAAAATTATAGCGCCCCGCGTAGTGCATCAGCCCAACAATTGGGAGTTTCAAATAATCGCACCTGCTCGAGTTGAAGATGATTGCCGTAGCTATCCTGATAAGCTTCATCTAAAATACCAAAAGCAATTAAAGCCAGATTTTCTGCGGTGGGCTGAACGTCGAGCACAACTGTTTTGTGACCTTCAATGGATTGAAGAAATTGCAATACCCGTGTATCCCCCGAGTAAACCAGAAAAGCATGATCCCATTGATCCACCAGTACGGATTTGGCAATACGTTTCACTTCCGAGAAATCCATGACCATGCCTTGCTCAGCAACGCCTTCGTCAGCGATAATGTTACCCGATAGTGTAATTTCGATCTTGTAGCGGTGACCGTGTAAATGGCGGCACTGGCTGTTATGCGTCGAAATACGATGACCGGCATCAAATTCCAGCTTGCGTGTGATTAACATACGTACAATTTTAATAGCGCGAAATAAACAGGTAGGATTGTAACATTGCCATCAAAATCTGAACGACTGAATACGGCTGATCACAGTCGCGATAACGTTGGGCTCACTTATGTTTATCCGGTGATCTCACGTCGCGCGGGGGGCGTTTCCATCGGCATCAATCTGAATCCTAACAATGCATGTAACTGGCGATGTGTTTATTGCCAGGTACCTGATCTTAAACGTGGTTCCGCACCGCGCGTTGATTTAAACAAACTGGAAATTGAATTGCGTTCTTTTCTGCATGAATTGGTCGATGGCGATTTCATGCAAAAATATGTGCCATTGGAAGCACGAAAAATTCACGATATTGCTTTGTCCGGTAATGGTGAACCAACCAGTGCGTTGGAATTTGATCAAGTCATCGCATTGATTGCCCGTGTAAAAAAAGATTTTAAGTTGCCCGCTGATCTAAAAACAGTGCTCATTACCAATGGCAGTTTAATGAATCGGCCCGCCGTGCAGGCAGGATTGAAACTGATGGCCGAACTGAATGGAGAAGTCTGGTTCAAATTTGATCGCGCGTTATCCGAAGAAAGACAACACATCAATAATACCCACATAAGCCTGAAAAGAATTCGCAATCACCTGCAAATCGCAACCTCACTTTGCCCCACCTGGCTACAGACCTGCGTGTTCCAAATAAACGGAGAACCCCCCAGCGAACTGGAAATCAATGCTTACCTTAAGTTCATCAGGAGCCTAAAAGATGAGGGGTTACCGCTCCAAGGCGTTTTATTGTATGGCATCGCACGCCCCTCGTTGCAACCCGAAGCGCCACTGCTGTCCCAAGTCAGCGAGTCATGGTTAATCGCTTATGGCGAGAAAATCAAAGCGCTGGGCTTGACTGTTAAGCTTAATCCATAATAACTTCCGTTAAATCCGGCATCCAGATTCCTTGTAACTAATTTACAACAAAGAATATTTTTTGATATTTATCAATGCTCATTTCCTATATAGCTGATATAAATTGCATTTATGTGCAACACATTAATAAATCAGAGTAAAGATACCCAATCTAGGCTTTAAGATAAATTGTTATCACTTATAATGGCGGCCTGGATTATTTAAGAAAAGTAATACCGTACGTATTAAAAAGTGTTTTGCCAATAAAAATAAGCTACAAATTTTTGCACAGCATAACCCTGAAATATCAGGGTTGGCATTCAGACAACAGGAGTCCCGTAATGAATTCATCAAGCATTTTTCCTTTTTCAGCAAAGCTTATTGCTGAATTAAAAGTGCGTTTGGTAAAAAGTTCTCAGCATTGGTTGCCTAAACTAGGCTTATGTATGATCAGCCTATCAGGTGTAACCCTTCAGGCTTATGCATCAAACCCTTCCGCGCCTTCTGCTGATTCTTCTGCAACAAAAGTTGCCGAAAGCAAGTTTGACATGTCAAAAGTTCCACCGGTGACACCTATGCCGCGCCCTGGTTTATTCATTATGCCCCCAACCAGTCCCGGCTATTATTCACTCTGGGATATGGTCACCGGTAATAAGCGCGAGAAACCGCCGGTCGCGCCTTATGCTCCCTTTGCACTACTACCTACTTCAGCCTACGACATTGATTTTCGTTATCTGGATACGCCAGGGCATGAGAAAGATATTTTTGATCCCATCAAAAGAATGGATTTAGGCAATGATTGGCTGCTATCTTTCGGAGGTAATTTCTGGTACCGCTACACGCATGAAACGGACAGCCGTTTAAATGCAGCCGGCACCAATAATGACTTCCATATGTTACGCACGCGATTCCACGCAGACTTATGGTACAAAGACAAAGTACGTTTATTTGCAGAAGGTATTGACGCGCGCGCTTTCGGTTCTGAATTGCCTCCACTCGTGACGGACAGGAACCATGCGGATATATTAAATCTGTTTACCGATATCAAACTGGCTAATGTCAATAATGGCCCCGTTTATGTCCGTGCGGGTCGCCAAGAATTACTGTATGGTTCACAAAGACTGATTTCCACTTTGGATTGGGTCAATACCCGCAGAACCTTTCAGGGTGTAAAAGCATTCTGGCGCACACCGGGATGGGATATTGATGCATTCTGGATGCGCCCCATGGTCATCGAAAAAGGTAATGTCGATAATTGGGACACAAATCAGAATTTTTATGGATTATGGGCTTCTCATAGACCCAAACCAGGTCATTTGATTGATCTCTATTATCTCAGTCTGGATAACAATCGAAATGTTTCCCCTACCAATCTATCGCTGGGCAACATCATGCAAGGAAACTCGCTTGTCCATACGCTGGGTGGCCGTCTTGTAGGAAATATCGATAGCTTCCTGTATGAATTGGAAGGCATGTATCAGTTTGGTCAAAGATCGAATCTGGATATCTCTGCCTTTGCCGTGGCTACGGGTGTAGGTTATCGCTTACCCATGCCTATGAATCCGCAAGCCTGGATACGTTATGATTTTGCATCAGGCGATGGTAAATCCACTGATGGCCGAAGCAATACATTTAACCAGCTGTTTCCTTTTGGCCATTATTATATGGGCTTCCTGGATCGGGTAGGACGTCAGAATATACACGACTTCAATGCACAATTTACTATGCATCCTGTTCCTTGGATCACATTCATTTCCCAATATCATCGATTCTATCTGGCGAACAATCGCGATTATTTGTATAACGCAGCCGGACTTGCCACATTGCGGGATATCACCGGTCAATCGGGTAGTCATATCGGGGATGAGATTGACTTCCGGGCAAATTTCCATGTAAATCGCCACCAGGATGTATTGGTTGGATATTCAAAAATGTTCAGTGGCAATTTCCTGGAAAAACAAGCCCCAGGAATTTCCCCTGACCTTTTCTATGTTCAGTACAACATCCGCTTTTAGGAGGCTGTCGGACTTAAGCAATCGTCACGAGCCAAGTGGGAGAACGAGTACAGATTTTCTTAATTTTGAGGCGCATAGCTAGACTATGCAACGAAAAATTGAGGAAATATGAACCGTTATCCCATTGGCGCAGTAGATTAGTCTTAAGTCCGACAGGCTCGTAGGATTCTTTAATCTGAACCAAACAACAACGGCAGCAGTTTTATTGGCTGCCGTTGTCGCTTTTCTTCCCAGTAAACCAACGAATCAACGCGACAACAACCAATCCCGTACAATTTTAATTTGGTTGTCGTCCATAAGCATGGGGGCATGACCGATCCCTGGCAGCTCAATAATTCTGGCTTTCGCGCCCCGCACCTGCATCTGCGCAGCAATCTCAGCCGTTAATACATCCGACTCAATTCCGCGCAGAACCAAGGTGGGTATATTCAACTGATCCCACTGTTCCCATAAATTAATGTCCTTGATCTCATGTTCTTTAAAACTTATTGCGATTTTTGGATCATAGCGAAAACCGTAAGATCCATCCGCATATTCACGGGTGCTATGAATGGCCATATGATCCCACTGCTCTTCAGTCAGCGGACCAAAAGACACAGAAATTACTTTCATGTACTTTTTAAATGCTTCAAAACTATCAAAACGAGGATCTTTGCCAACGTAATCAGCAATTCTTTTGAGAGCAACCGCAGGAATCAATGGACCAATATCACTCATCACCAATTTATGGATTGGCGTTGGTATAGCCGTCTGTATCGCCAAGATCCACCCGATTAATCCGCCCATGGAAATGCCTACCCAGTCAAGCGTAACACTTGTAGCGTATTGAGCCTGAATATGCGCAATTAAAGACATGGCGTCAGAAAGATATAAAGGATAGTAATCATAGTCATGAGCATGCTCCAACCAGTCACTTTGACCGCGTCCCACTACATCAACACAAATCACTCTACAATCCGATTGGAGCGCACGCGCCAGATAATCGAAATCACGGCAGTTACGCGTTAATCCATGCGCACATACAACGATATGCGGATTCTGTGGATCCCCCCAATCGGTATAAGCAATATAATGGGGTTCTTTTTGCTTGCCATCGGCTGATAGCGTGGGCACAAGTAATCGTTTCACAGGTATCTTCATGATCTTGCTCTTATACTTATTCTCATCAGTCTTATATTTGAGCCGTTGAGTGCTCGGATTGAGGCTTTCTTATTTTCATGGCATGGGGTACATGGTTTCATGAAATGGAAGATGAAAACGGGGCTACCCCGTACCCCATATAACCGGGAATTCCGGGAGCGGTCAGTCAAGTTTCCAGAAGACAGTGGGCTAACTCTGATTGTATTGATCGCTTGTGTCACATCAGAATCACGTCATATTGTTCTTGGGTATAGGATTCTTCAACCTGCAGACTTATTGGCTTTGCTATAAAATCACCCAGTTGAGCCAGACTTTGCGACTCTTCATCAAGAAACAAATCAATCACTTGCTGTGACGCAAGAATACGGAACCCGTTCGCCTCAAACTGCCTGGATTCTCGCAGCAATTCACGCAAAATCTCGTAACAAATTGTTTGCGCGGTTCTAATCTCCCCCCGCCCTTGACAGGTCGGACAAGATTCACATAGTACATGTGCAAGACTTTCACGTGTACGCTTACGCGTCATCTCAACCAACCCAAGCGCACTAAACCCATTGACTGTTATCCGCGTACGATCCCTCAGCAGGGCTTTATTGAATTCTGTTAATACCGCATTCTTATGCTCTTCGGAATCCATATCGATAAAATCAATGATGATAATTCCGCCGAGATTGCGCAAACGAAGCTGTCTTGCAATAACTTGAGCCGCTTCAAGATTTGTCTTGAAAATAGTGTCATCGAAATTGCGCACACCGATAAATCCGCCTGTATTGACATCCATAGTCGTCAATGCTTCGGTTTGATCAATAATCAGGTATCCCCCTGATTTTAAATTGACTCGTTTGGCCAATGATTTGTCAATTTCTTCTTCAACGCCATATAAATCAAATAATGGGCGATCCCCGGTATATAAAGTGATCCGTTCAGTGTTATAAATCATATAATTTTGCGAGAATTTCACAAGTCTTTGAAAATTCTCACGCGAATCCACCAGAATCCGTGCCGTATCTTCATTCACGAAATCCCGCAATACCCGATGACTAAGATCCAGATCTTGATAAAGTAAAACAGGTGCTGCAATTGTTACGGATTTCTTCTGAATGTCATGCCACAACTTATGCAAGTATTCGAGATCTGCACGCAAATCACTTTCATCCGCTGCTTCAGCCATGGTCCTGATGATATAACCACCCTTCTCTTCCGCAGGTATGATTTGCTGTAATTTTTTGCGCAGTAATTCACGCTCACTATCATCTTCAATGCGTTGAGAGATGCCAATGTGAGATTCCTGAGGCAGATAAACCAACAGGCGGCCCGCCAAACTTATCTGTGTAGATAGTCGCGCTCCTTTTGTACCAATTGCATCCTTAATGACTTGCACCAGAATACTATTACCTTCGTGCAATAATTTCTCGATAGGCTTGGCAGCATCACCATCCTGATTTGAATTCCAGATATCTGCAACATGTAAAAATGCCGCCCGGTCAAGACCAATATCAACAAAAGCAGATTGCATTCCGGGCAGAACCCGGCTGACACGCCCATTATAAATATTTCCCACAATGCCACGACCGCTCGTTCGCTCAATATGCAACTCTTGCGTTACACCTTGCTCTAACATGGCTACTCTGGTTTCTTGCGGGGTGATATTTACAAGAATTTCATTGTTCATAGTTAATACAGAAGATTATTCTTAAAATAAACCTGAGTCTCCGGATTTGAGAACTTATCAAGCTAACGACAAGGTTTGTTGAAGCAATCCACAAGATATATCTGACTGAAATGCTACTTATAGTTTACTTATCGTTGAAACGGATGCAAAAAGCTACGATCACTTAAGTCCGGCAGGCCCCCGTCTTGTTATCAAATTGCAGAACCGTGACAAACTGATAATCATGGGAAAAGCTCTATGCCAATTTCCTCTAACAACTGCGCCGTCTCATAGAGGGGCAATCCCATTACTCCACTATAACTGCCGGATATTTCCACGATAAAGGCGGCAGCCATACCTTGCACAGCATAGGCGCCTGCTTTATCCAGAATATTATTATTGGCCAGATAGTTACGAATTTCACGTTCACTAATTTCACGAAATCGTACTGTTGTTGTCGATAATCTCACCTGCACCGTATCTTTGACTCCGACACCGATTGCCGTCAGAACCTGATGTGATCGTCCTGACAAGGCTGTCAGCATTTCTTTTGCATGCTCGATATCTCTTGGTTTACCTAAAATACACCCGTCAAGAATGACAATCGTATCAGCCACCAATACCGGCAATAAAGGTAATCTGCGTTGCATTACCCGCCTCCATCCTTCATTGGCTTTGGATCGAACGATACGATAGATATAAT
>ERZ1292640.2001-Hain-H43-02um-R1-2001-length-16657-cov-6_pt1 | contig 16657 bp, 22 predicted proteins | sample MGYA00564404_ERZ1292640 | MGnify/ENA primary metagenome ERZ1292640 (study PRJEB36523, sample SAMEA6512636) | groundwater metagenome | collected 2019-01-08 | study: AquaDiva: Metagenomics assemblies of 32 groundwater samples
TTAAAAATCTTTCCCGGATGACTTTTGGAAAAGAACGGGAATTAGTGGAAGGTGAAATCTTGGCGAGAGCTAAGCTCGGTGTCAGTTTGCCCGAAGCTGCTCCAGTAACCAACGAATCAAAATTTAATTTATAATTAATTTTTTTATGCCATTTACAAAACGAGACGCGGTTTTAAGTTTAATTGTCGGTTTTTTGGTGGGGGTATTCATGCTTTCCGTAATCAAAAATCTGGAAATAGCGTTGCCGATAAACAAATATGTTATCCTCGTTTCTTTTCCCATATTATCGCTGGTTGGCATTTATGTTTTTTATAGAATATCTTTGGTGTGGCGGCCGTTTATTTTTCAATTCGGAAAATTTTTTGTGGTGGGCGGGCTTAACACTTTCATGGATTTAGGCATTCTGAATTTTTTGATTTTGATTACTGATATTACTGTGGGTGTTTGGTTTTCGGTCTTTAAGGCGATATCTTTTATCATTACCGTGGTTAACAGCTTTTTTTGGAATAAATATTGGACTTTCCAAAAATCCGGCAACTTTTTTCTTTTCTTTTTGGTGGTTTCGGGCAGTTTTCTGCTTAATGTCGGCATCGCTTCAGTAATGGTGAATATTATCGGACACCCCGCCAACATCTCTCCCAAACTTTGGGACAATATCGCCGCTTTAAGTTCTCTGGTCCTGGTGCTGACCTGGAACTTCTTGGGCATGAAGTATATTGTTTTTAAGAAAAAATAAGGCGAGGTTTGTGAGTTATAATTTCTTGAGCAATTTTCAGAGCAATATCTCTGGGGTTTTTGTTTTGCTTGACGCTTTTTTGCAGAACTTCGCGCACTCGAGCGGTTATTTTTTCTTCTACCAGTTTAAACATTTTTTGGGAGTCATAGCCCCGGTATTCGGCATAAGAAGAAATAACCCCGCCGGAGTTAGCAATAATATCGGGCACAATAAGCACTCCTTTTTGAGCCAACTCTGTTTCTATTTTTTCCGACATGGGAATATTGGCTCCCTCCACAATTATTTTTGCTTGTATTTTATTCTTATTGGATTCGTTGATGACATCAGTTACCGTAGCCAATATCAAGACATCCACCGGTAAGGCGAAGAATTTTTCACGAGTCATTTTTTCAGCGCCGGGGTATTCAGAAATGCTTAACCGTTTTTTTCGCAAAGCCGAGATTTTATTGGCATTAAACTTGCTTGTTTTTAAGTAAGCGCCGCCGCGACTATCGGCAACGGCAACTATCTTAGCGCCCATCTCGGTTAAAAATTTAAAAACAAAACTACCCACATTGCCAAAACCCTCAATGGCTACGCTGGCACTTTTTATATCTAATCCTTTGGCTATAATGGCTATTTTAGCGGCGTGAGCCACCCCAAAACCGGTACTGCCGAGTTCATGAGGCAATCCTTTTAACTTAGCTGGTTTTCCGGTAACGGACTGGGAGTTTTTAACTGCCTCGGCAATCCATTGCATCTCTTTCTCGGTGGTATTTACATCCGGGCCGGCAATATATCTTTTAACCAACAGGGGTTGAATGGCTCTGGCAAAATTTTGAACAAACTGCTTTTTCTTATTTTCATCTCCGCCGTTCCAAACAATGCCAGCTTTAGCGCCGCCAAAAGGGATGTCGGCCAGAGCGTTTTTCCAGGTCATAGCCCGAGCTAAGCGAGCAACCTCATCTATTGTTACAGTCGGTGTCATTCTTATTCCGCCTTTGCCCAAACCCAAAGCAGTGTTATCTATAACCAAAAATCCGGAAAGTCCAATATCCGGATTATTAACGATTATTACTTGTTCTGGGCCAATATCGTCGGTTTTCGTCATAAAGCATTGCTTAACTACAATTTTATGTATCGTAGCGAGTTTTCTATGGTTGCGCCAACTTTCTTGCCGGGGTTAAAAATATTGTCGGGATCAAAAATCTTTTTTACTTCGCCAAAAAGATTATAAATTTCCGAACCGAACATTTTTTCCAAATAAGGCGTTCTGATTAAACCGTCATTATGCTCGGCGGTTATGGAACCGCCAAACTCCAACACCAGTGAAAAAACCTTGTCGGAAAGTTCTGTGACTATGCCGGCAATATTTGGTTCCGAAAGTTTAATCAAAGGAATAATATGAAAATTGCCGTCACCGACATGTCCCACTAAGGTGTAAATAAGGTCTTTTCGTTCATCTAAAATTTGATAAAGCCGCGGTAAAAATTCGGGCAGTTTTTCGGGGCGGACAATAATATCGTCTATGAACGGCGCGGTGCGCATATTTTTTACATGGTGGCGCAATAAATTAAAACTTTCCCTTCGCACCACCCAGTATTTATCGGCTTCATCGCCGATTTCTATTTTTGTTCTCAAGTTAAATTCTTTAAGGGACTCCTGGGCTGCTTTGATTCGAATTATCACTTCATCCAAATTATCTCCGGTAAATTCGGCCAGCATTATCAGTTTAGGCACTCCGCCGGTTAAGACGGCCCAGAATTCCGGAATAAATTTTATAGCTAGAGTTAATAAATCACCCTTGAGGCGTTTGGCAATATCGCCAAAAAACTTTAAGGCCACTTTTAAGGTATGATCGTCGTATGATTCCAAACTCTCGGGTTTAAATTCAAGCAGATGATTAACTACTTCAGCCAAGGGTTTAATGTCTTTCATTAATACTACCAGCATGCCGGAATATTTTTTTGGTTTAACCAGTTTAATTTTGGCTTGGGTTATTAGGCCCAGCGTGCCCTGGGAACCGACTATCAATTTGGTTAAATCAAAAGTACCCTTGTTTTTATCCCAAACATTCCATAAATAATAACCGGCGGAATTTTTTGAGACCCGGGGCTGGGCCGATTGAATTATATCGTAATTTTTTTCTATAAGTTCATAAATTTTAGTATAAATTTCTCCTTCCAAATGAGGCGTTTTCTTTTTATATTCCAATTCCTCCATAGTCAAGGCCTTGAAAGTATACTCGTTGCTGTCCCTCAAAACCATTTTTATTTCTTCCACATATTTTTCGGTTTTGCCGTAGGTTAAAGTTTTTTCTCCGCCGGAATTATTGGCCACAATACCGCCCATGGCGCAAAGTTCCCGCGAGGCCGGATAACTGGGAAAAATTAAATTATGTTTTAATGTTTCTTTCTCAAAATCGCGGTAATAAACACCGGGTTCGGTTATGGCATAATCCGGGCCAATTTTTTTGATATGGTTAAAATGACGGGTAACTTCAACCACAATAGAATTGGATAAGGGGCCGCCGGTCATATCGGTGCCGGCGGATCGGGCCGTCAGCGAGACCGGATTTTGGAGCGAGTTTTCTTGAACGGTAAATTTAACCAACGCCTTGATATCGGCAACATCCTTAGGGAAAACGACCACTTCTGGTTTTATTTGAAACAAACTGGCGTCGCGGCTATATTTTTCCAACGCTTCGGAATCCACCGCCACCTCTCCTTTCACTATTGTTTTAAGTTTTTCAATATTTACCATGAAATAATTATAACATTTTCTAGGGTTTAATCAGGTATAAGACCTCTCTTTTGGTGTCTAGTTTTTTCTCGTAGCCAGGATCGTTTTCCAGATAATAATAAACCAGAGGGTTTCTTTGTTTTTCTAGAACAATATATTTGGCCTTAAAGTCGTTGACTAAAACAGTATGGGTATCTTCCAGCATTGAGATGGTGCACTCAATGGCGGGGCAGGTTTTTTTGGTAACATCATCATTGGAAAGGTAATGGAATTTCCAATAAAGCGCTGGGTTGTAGGCATATTGGAAAATAGGATCCATGCCGCCGATATAATAATTGTTTTTATTCCAATAAAATAGCATGGGAAAATCGCTCCAACGGACATTAAAAACAATATCGCCGGGCTGGGAATTATTTTTTAGCCAAAGCGAAATTTCTTTATATAAATCCGGCGCTACAGCCGATTGTTTTAGACCACGGGCATTTTTTATTGGGCTATAAAACATTAGAAAACCCAGAGTTATTATAAAAATCACAATGAATATATTTTTGGCCGTGTTATGGTTTGAGTTCTTGATAATAGAAAAAACCAGTGCGGCAAAAAGAATGGCAAATAATCCCCAAAAGTCATAAGAACGGCGGGCTATGAACAGCGCCATCAGAAAAAATATGGCGGATAATATCAAACTGCTCCAGATTAATGTTTTTATTTTTTGATTTGATAATTTATTTTTTAACAAATAAGCAATCAGCATGGCTATAGCCGAAATCCAGACGATCATGAGGGGAGTAAAATTTTCAAAAAGCGTTTGGGGGCTTAAGGGCAATAGTTCTCGGCCAAACAGCAAAGGAATGTTTTTTTGTTTTTCCAACATCAACTGAATCACCTGAATATAGGCCAGTTTAATAGCGCCAATTGGATTTGGTCGCGCCAACCAACCCATCAAAATACCGCCAAATAAATAAGATAATTTTATAATATCGGACTTGGTTCGCGAGATGGTTAATACCACTATCCCGATCAAAATGGGCACCCAAGACAAGCTTAAGTGGACCCAAGAAAATAAAAAACTAATCAAGACAATTTGCCGATTTTTTCCTTTTATCAGCAGCGATAAAAGCAGCAAACTTAACGCCAGCGTTAAGATGTGGGGTCTAACCATCAGTAGCCGATTAAGGGTGTTGGGAGCAGAAACAAAAAGAAAAATTGCCCATAAAAACGGCAAAGGGGTTTGATGTCTTTTCAAAACAAAATAAAAAATAGCTAGGGCCAAACTGGTCAAAAACACCCCGGCGATTTTAATATCGATAATCGGGTTTAAGTATGTGAATGGAATCAATAAAATATGAAAACCATACCAAAGATCGGACTTAAGTTGGCTGATCGCGGAATATTGAACCCAAGGGAAATCTGTTGTAAAAATTCCCTGTTCTTTATATATCTCGGCATGCCGCAGGTGATAAAAACTATCAGGATCGGGGATATTGGGCGAAGAAAATTGAAAAACAACCGCTAAAATTGAGAAGATAGCCAAAGGCGTTAAAATTGATCCCAAAAAGTTTCTATAACTCATTATTTTATGCTCTACCATACTTTAAAGTATGGTAGAGCTAAAGAACTTCAAATATCGATTCCTTGGATTGATTGCTAAAGACATTTTTAAATCTTTTATCAAATTCAAGATATCGGTTTAGTTTAGGATTTCTTGACGGCTCAACAAAAATATATTTGGCCTTAAAATTATTTTTTAGCGCGTCGTACACTTCCACCATATTATTGTCGGAGCATTCCGATCTTATATTGGAACAGGTATAGCCGATATTATTTTTAATAGCCAGTCCGTCTATATCCAAATAATAATGTTTCCAGTATAGCTGTTTATCAAAAGCATATTCAAATATAGGATCCATGCCGTTGATATAATAATTTTTTTGATTCCAGAAAAAAAGCATCGGAAAGTTATCCCAATGAACATTAAAAACAATATCGCCACTCTTGGAATTTTCCTTAAGCCAGAGCGAGGATTCTTTGAATGTATTTGACGAAATAGCTTGTTTTTTATAGATATTGGCAAAGTAGAGGGTATTAGCCGCCAGAACCGCGAAAAACACGGTCAGTAAAATATTGGAATGTCTTATTTTTGAACCAAATAAACTCCAACTCAAGGCCGCAAAAATAAGTCCGAAACCAACAAAAAGATCTATGGACCGCCGGGCGATGAAGACGAAAATCCCGCCGAATATCATAGCCAGGATTAAAGAACTCCATAAGAGAATACTTTCTGATTTAAGTGTGTGTTTATTTTTTAGCCAAGCCCAAATGGCCAAAATTAAAAGAATCGCTATAGGCAAAAACTCGGTAATTAAAACGCTCCAATGACTGCCGGGTTTAAGTTCAGAACCAAATTGAAATGGTATGCCGTTTAACTTTTCAACCATTAGCTGAACTACTTGAATATAGGCCAGTTTTATGGCGCCGATGGGATTGGGCCGCGCCAGCCAGCCCATGATTGCGCCAACAACGGCATAGACGATCGGAATAAATTTTATCTTTGATTTTATAATAGTTTGGGATATTAAGACCGCTCCAACTATCAAAAAAACTATCCAAAAGAGCGCTAAATGAAAAAAAGATATAGCCAAAGCAGAAAACAAAATGCCCCAGCGATTATTTTTGGCCAAATAATAAAGCAGGAAAAGACCTAAAATAAAAGTTAGAATATGAGGACGCACCATTAAAAATCGCCAGTGAACATCCGGCACGGAAAAAAATAAAAGAATGGTCCAAAATAAAGGGTATTGAACCTGGAGTTTTTTAATAATCAGAAAAAATAAAATTAGGACAAGTGAAGTCAAAAATATACCAGCGAACTTGATTCCGATTGTTAGGTCGTTAAAATATGTAAATGGTATCAAAAACACATGAAACCCATACCAAATATCGGCTTTAAGTTGGTTAATCGCCGAATACTGAACCCATGGAAAATCAGCTGACAATAATCCCTGATCTCTATATATCTTGGCATGAGCAATATGGTAGAAACCATCAGGGTCAGCAATGTTGTTTGCGCTTAAATGAAAGTAGATTGATATAAAAATCAGAACAGCAGCGGCGATTATATTTCTATAGCCAATCCTCATAGTTTAATTGTATCAAAAATGGAAGTTAAACTTACATTTTTCTAGCGCGACATCCGATGTCTAATAGTGAGACCTCAATATAGATTACCGTGCGTATCAATGATTACAAATTCAATTGTGTCATCATTTAAGTTTTTATAAATAGCCCTATAATCACCCATTACATTGATACTTCGGTAATTTTTCCATTCACCATGCAAAGCATGATTATTAAGTATAGGATTATGCGGATTTTTTAATAATAATTTTAACCGTATTTTAAATTGCTCTTTAGTCCTATTAGATAATTTTTTATAACTTTTATTAAAATTATTGTGATACAAAATCCTCATATAGAGTCAAGATATTCAATGGCCTCATCATAACTAAACGGTCCATTAGTATTTCTGCCAGCGCGAATGTCAGCATCTATTTTTTTTAGCATTTTTTGAGTTCGCTGATTAGGAATGGGGGGAGAAGAGAATAAGACCCTTTTTTCGCGAATCAATTCACGCAGGTAAGCGTTAATTATGGTACCTAAAGGCAAACCCAACTCTTGAGCCACCTTTTGAGCATCTTGTTTTATTTTTGGGTCGGTTTTTATGTTAAGCAATACTTTTTCCATATAACCCCAGTATATACTATGGATATTTAAGGGTCAACTACAAAAACGAGGCAACATGTGTTAAACTTTGAAATTTATGGATGAAAACGACAAACAACTGGTTTCTAGTTATATAAAGGGTGAGGAAAAAGCGCTGGAGGAATTGGTAAGCCGGCATCTAAAACCGGTCTATAATTTTGTCTACCGCATATCTGGCAGTAAAAAAGATGCCGAGGATATTACTCAAGAGACATTTATAAAGGTTTGGAGGAAAATTAAAAAGTATAACCCCGATAAAAATTTTAAGACCTGGTTGTTCACGATTGCCCGCAACACCGCCATTGATTGGCTAAGAAAAAAGAGAGACATTATATTTTCTAATTTTGAGGATAGCGAGGGCGGGAACTATCTTGAAAATGAATTAATTGATCCAAATCCTCTGCCCGATAAAATTTTCGCCCAAGCCGAAGACCAAGAGTTTGTAGAGAACTTGCTGCGACAACTCGCCCCGATTTATCGCGAAGTTCTTATACTTAAATATGCTAACGACCTTACTTTCTAATCTTTTTATTTTCTTATGCAACAAAGAAGAGGCCTTCCAATAGCCTCTTTCCTCAAGAACATCAAGATCTTTTTTATTTAGCGGGAGCGTCATTTAATTGCCAGAAGATATAATCTTCCGCGCTTCATCTTTTGAGAGTTTATTGCCTTCAAGTTTATTTGAATAGTAAGTGGCCTCAAATCTTTGTTCTGATTCTACGGTTTGTTCCTCAACCGCAGATAAAGGCGGCAGTTTGTTGATTTTCTGGTCTAAACTGACTAAATTTTTGAGCTTCTCGTCTAGATTTTTCATAGCCTTATACTTTATACAATAAACAAAAACCTGTCAATCCAAACCACCTATGTTTGGTTTCTTTAATTATAGCAGTATTTCAACATGATTCTGTCCACAGAATAACATTCTCATATTCTACAGAATATCAGAATGTTGTTTTACCCCATCCCCCGAAGGGTTACCCTTTGGGGATTTTGCAAAAAGAGGGAATTCTGTGTCTACGGATTCCACTCTCCAAGGTGCGTCTACCACAAAGTCCTTAAGAGGTGTTTCTGCATAGAGGCCTTTGCTAGGTTTAGAGGCTTCTTCCGAATAAGAAGATGTTATTTTAAGTATAAGACAGGTAATAGTCAGCACAGAAAGAATCCAAAATCTGGCCATGACCTAACCTCCTCAATAACCTGATTATAGAGAGTATAAGACAAAGAGAGCTAGTACTGGAAAAATTGCAAAAAGAAAAATCCCTATAGCCAAATTATATACTGCAAATCTTATAGGTAAATTCATTCTACGAAGTTTTCTAATAGAGATAATAGATAATACTAGGATAGAAACAGAGAGAATAAGCATGAACGGATTTATCAGTGGCCATATTCCAAAAACGGGAACTAATAATAATTTCCAATAGCCATCTTCCAAAAACGGAAGAATATCAATGATATGGCGGTAGCCTATCAGATTAAGGATAAAAATAATTATGCCTATAAAACTTAAGATAGATGCTGCAACGAGAGATTTGGACTTCATAAAATATAAGGATGAATTATACACCCCACGATTAATTTATAATAGACCAATTCTACCAAGTGAATAGCAAATAGACAAGTGGCAACCTTACAGCTATATTTTCTTCCCAATCATCTCCGCAAAGATGAAGAAATCCCCCAAATCTATCTTCCTGTTCCCATCAAGGTCGTATTTGGAATTGTAGCCCGACTGTCCTCTTCCCACTCCGAAGAGCAGGGTGAAGTCAAAGAAATCATCGAGATCGACAATACCATCCCTGTTGAAGTCAGGTCCTAAAGGTTTTAAGACAAACTTCCACACTAGACCTCCGTTTTCATTCCCTACCAGGTCTTTCGCAAAAACTTGGACAGAATGAGGGCCGAGAGGTAGAGAACCGGGCAACTCATAAGTTATTACTCCCTTCTCAAAGTTATAGAGAGCATTAACTTCTTGGCTATCAATCAGCATCTTGATGGAGGACAGGTCGAGACCAGCCCCTCCTTCGTCAGCTACCTGTACAGAAAGTGTCGAGCCTTCTCTGATCGTGCCGCCATCCGGTGGCAAGGGGTTACGGTTTTAGGCATTGTTATCGGCATTAGTTCGGTTATCGCCATGGTGGCCATCGGCCAGGGCGCCAAAGTTCAAATCCAATCCAGCATTGAGGGGTTGGGTTCTAACTTGCTGACCATTCTGCCGGGCGTGGTTCAGCCTGGGCGGGGCATTGTTTCCTCGGGGCGAGGCTCGGCCCAGACATTAAAAAATGAAGATATAGAAGTCATTAAGCAAATAGACGGTATCGCCGCGGTGTCGCCCGAGGTTTCACGGCGATTTCAAGTGGTTTCGGCCACGGGCAATAACACTAACACCACGGTTACAGGTGTCACTCCGGACTATATGTTTGTCCGCAATGTTTCGTTGGCTTCGGGTTCGTTCATAACCGATAGCGGCCTGCGGGGTTTGGGGCGGGAAGCGGTTTTGGGCGCCACGGCCGCCACCGATTTATGGGGTGAAACCGATCCGGTGGGCAAAACCATCAGAATAAATAAAATTAATTTTCGAATAGTGGGGGTGCTAGCCGCCAAGGGCGGAGCGGGTTTTTCGGGACCAGACGATATGATTTTTGTGCCATTAACAACCATGCAAAAAATTTTGGCGGGCGTGGATTATCTTTCAACAATTTCCGTAAGCGTGGCTGACAAAGACCAAATGAGCGCCGTAAAAGATAGCGTAAGTAATGCCTTGATCGAAAAACATCGAGTGGCCGAAGCGGATTTTTCCATAATTTCGCAAGAAGATATTTTGGGTACGCTTTCTACCGTGGTTAATACCTTTACTTTGTTTTTGGCCTCCATTGCCGGCATATCGCTTGTGGTCGGCGGCATCGGCATTATGAATATGATGCTGACGACTGTGACCGAACGCACCCGCGAGATTGGTTTACGCAAAGCCATCGGCGCTAAAAGACGCGATATTAATCGCCAATTTTTAACCGAAGCGGTGGTGTTAACATTTTTGGGCGGGTTGGTGGGTGTTATTTTGGGCTGGCTGATCGCTTTTCTTGTAACCTATTTTGGTATTATAACCACGCAGGTTTCTCTGTTTTCGGTGATCTTGGCGTTTGGCGTTTCGGCCGCTATTGGAATTATTTTTGGATATTATCCCGCCAAAAGAGCAGCCGCCTTAAATCCCATAGAGGCCTTAAGATATGAATAGGTAAAATTTAAAAAATTAAAATAAAAAATATGAACAAAAAAATAATTTCGTTGGTTTTATTAGTTGTTATAGTTGGAGTTGGTTCTTTTTATGCCGGCATGAAATATAATCAGAATCAAAGAACCGCCAACAGAGGCGCGGGTAATTTTGCTAATCTCTCACCAGAAGAACGGCAAGCTCGAGCGACGGCTGGTGGCTTTGTGGGAATGGGCCAGAGCGGGCGCGCTGGAGGTGGCAACGGGTTGGCTGTCGGAGAAGTTATCAGCGCAGACGATAAAAGTATAACTATAAAATTGCGCGACGGCGGCTCGCAAATTATCTTCTTTACTCCCAACACACCCATTACCAAAAGTGTTTCCGGTTCAGCCAGTGATATCGCGGTAGGCGAACAAGTTACAGTTAGCGGCGCCAAAAACCAGGACGGCAGCATCAGCGCCCAGTCAATTCAAATCCGACCTTCTATCGAGGCCTCGCCTCGTTAAAGTTAAAAATTATTCCGTGGTAACTCCCTTAAATTCTGCTTCATGCGCCGCCGCGTCAGCTTTGGTCGCGCGAATAATGCCGTCTTGGTGATGAGGCGGGGAGTAGATTGTATAGAATTTTAATTCTTCGGTCTCGGAAATGTTTATAATGTTATGTTTTGCTCCGGCGGGAACGACAACGGCTGATCCGCCTTCAACATCATATTCATTGCCGTCAATAACGCATTTTCCCCGCCCTTTTTCAAAACGGAAAAATTGATCGTTTTCGGCGTGAATTTCTAGGCCAATTTCTTCCTTTGGCCGCAAACACATTAAAACCAACTGGCTGTGTTTTCCGGTATAAATCACCTTGCGAAAATTATCATTTTCCAAGGTGTCTTTTTCTATGTTTGAGTTAAAACCTTTCATAAATTATTTATTAATAATCTGGACATGCTGCGGGACTAGGACTCGAACCTAGATACTCGCCTTCAAAGGGCGATGTCCTACCATTAGACGATCCCGCAATTTTTAGGTATTATATCAGGGTATTATATTTTTTAACAGATATGAAAATATATGTCCTATTTTGTTTATATTCTTGAATGCGCAGATAAAACATTATATGTGGGCTGTACCAATAATCTTAAAAAGCGGCTAAAGCAACACAACGAATCAAAACAAGGAGCGCACTATACCAAAATCCGCCGGCCGGTTGCTCTTAGATATTCAGAAAAATTCACAACCCTCATTAAAGCGCGCCGGAGGGAAAATGAAATTAAAAGTTGGGATAGAAACAAGAAATTGGATTTAATCAATGGTTAACCCTAAAAAATTAGAAGAATTTATATCAAAATTTCCGCTTCTGGTTTCAGTTGCTAAAAAGTTAAATAAGGCCTCAATCGATTGGATGATAGGGGGCAGTAGTTGCCTATTTTTGCTGGGTAATAAAAGGGTTCCCGACGATGTAGATATTTTTCTGTCCGATAACCAGCACGATAAGACCGACGAATTATTTAATATAGAATCCTATACGCATACTTCTAAAGCCGGGCCAGTTAGAAATTCCAACCCCGAAGACAATCATTCTATACAATTTTCCAGCCACTTAGAATTTAATTTTGATAAACAGTATAAATTTAGCGTTACAGATAGTGTTAAACAAAAAAGAATCCAGCTTGAATATAAAGATGTTAATCTTTATCTGTTACCTCCAGAGGATGTATTGTTTATAAAAGCTTTATTGCAACGAGGACAAGAAGAAGGTAAAAAAGATATTGAAGATATCCAAAATTTTGTTAATATTTATCCCATAGACCACAAATATCTTAATGAGAGAATTAAAAAACTAAACGCAAAAGAAAGGGTTAGTAGTATTTTCAAACCATGACCGAGGATTTTTCAAAAAATCTAATTAAGGATTACAAATATTGGGCGGTTTATGTTCATCCGAACCAAGGTTATCTGGGGCGGTGCGTGGTGTGGTGCAAACGAGAGAACGCGCTGGATTTGGCTGATGCGACACCCGAAGAACAATCAGAATTATCTTTAATTTTGCATGACTTGAGAGAAGCATCTAAAAATGTTTTCCAACCAGATTGGTTCAACTATTCATTTTTAGGAAATGAAACCCGGCATTTGCACGCCCATTTTATTCCTCGTTATGCCAACCCAAAAACATTCATGGATATTGTGTTTGAGGATAAATTATACGGCCATAACTATAAAACAGATCATAGTTTTGTAACAGCGGAGATAATTTTAAATAGCGTGCGAGATAAACTTAAATCAGAATTACAATAACATGATAAATACTATTGACGATTTTTATACCGAGGCGGAAAAGTATGTTCAAGAGTTTAATGCCTTTGCTGAAAAGAATTCGTTGACGGGAATTTCTAAGGCCGACCATATTTGCTACAAATGCGACTCCAAGGAATCGTTTGAATATATTAGGGCTATTTTTGAAAGCAATAGCGATTATATTCATCAATCCATTATTTCCCAGCGCCGACTGGCTTATATAAAATTTAAGCGGGGGATTGAGACGGCGCTAGGCCCAATCAATTTTTTGGAATTATCCGACCAAAAACCCGATGGCTCACAACAAAATAAATTTGATCTTATAGAAGTATACCCGGTAACTATTTCTTACGATGGATTTATCAAAAAACTTGAAGCATCAAATAAAGTTACAAAAGTTGAGCGGCCGCACCACACCACCCATGATATTGATATGGGCGATGGATTTATTTTTAGATGCACCACCGAGCCGCTTATAGATAAAATAAAAAAATCAGAGATGTTATGAAACGAGTTTTTTTAATTCATGGTTGGGCGGGTTATCCCGAAGAGGGTTGGCGGCCTTGGCTAAAAGAAAAATTAGAAAAAGAAGGTTTCCATGTTTCCGTTCCGGCAATGCCTGATACAGCGCATCCTAAAATGGAGGCCTGGGTGGAGCATTTGACCAAAATCGTTGGCGTACCTGATCAAGATTGCTATTTTATCGGCCATAGTTTGGGATGTATTACCATTCTGCGATATCTTGAAACACTGGAAGAAAATCAAAAAGTTGGTGGAGTTATTTTAGTGGCTGGCTTTTCGGATGATTTGGGTTACCAAGAACTATCCAGCTTTTTTGCCAAGCTAATTGATTGGGAGAAAATAAAATCAGTTTGTTCAAATTTTGTAATAATCCATTCTACCGACGACCCATTAGTGCCTGTCCGCTACGCGGATATTTTAAAAGAAAAACTAAACGCCGAAGTAATTATTGAGCAGAATAAAAAACACTTTAGCGGCGACGATGGCATAATGGAACTCCCCAGCGCCTTTGAATCAATTTTAAAATTCTCAAATGATTAAAAATCAGCCAGCAGATTGCTCTGCTGGCTGTGCTACCGGAATCTGACCGTTTTTGGGTCAGCGACCCCGTCGCTTTTTGGCGTTCTTCTCTGCCTCCCTGGAGGTGTTGCTGGCGCCCCAGGATGTGCGACCATCGCCATCCCTTGTTTTGGTCTCGTAGTGGGACCCTCCTCCGAAGACGGAATTGCTGAAACTCTTCGTCTTCTTGGTTCTGGATGTTCCGCCTCTTCCCATTGGACAGCTCCTTTATTATTTTTGTGGCGAAATTGCCACTTCAGAAGTATAAACAAACCTGCTAGGATTGTCAATTACCAGATGAAATAACCTACCCAAGAAGCGCCGCTGTGCTAAAATTAAAGCTATGAGCAAAAATAAACATATTATAAGATACTTTGCCAAGAATGTTTCTATTGTGGTGAGTTTGGTGCTTATTTGGCGGGGAATTTGGTATGTGCTGGACGCGGTGGATATTTGGATTTTTGGCAGCAGCCACGCCCTAACCGCTCTCGGCGGAATTGTTTTGGGACTTGTTATTCTTTATCTGCCCGATAAAGATTTAAAAGAAATAGAGAAACTTTGAGACCCTATGGTTGACCCCGTTAGAAATCCGCCCTGCCTAGAGGCACGGCGTCAGCCGCCTAGGGGCGGCTTATTTCTAACGGGGTTGACAAGATAATTCTCTTAATATATACTGGGATTATAAGTAAATCTCATCGGTTTTTGACTTTTTGAGGACATATTACCAATATATAATCCTGAAAACATATAGGCCTTAGGCTTTGTCTAGAAACTCGTGAGTAAAGACAAGATAAGCATATATGAGAAGTTTTAATAACAAAGGCCCTAGAAAACCATTTTCTAGGCGGCCTGGATTTCCCAGGCGTCAGGCCGGCCGACAAGGACTTAGCCAATATATTGATCCAGCCAAGTTTATCAACAAAGCGATAATGGGCGAGGCAGTAGCGGATTTTATACCGGAACACAGGTTTCAGGACTTTAATGTTGATCCGCGATTAAAAAATTCTATTTTGATCAAAGGTTACAAAACGCCCACGCCGATTCAAGATAAAATCATTCCCCATATTCTAAAAGGTTTAGATGTGGTGGGTGTTGCCAATACCGGCACCGGCAAAACAGCGGCTTTTCTTATTCCACTAATTCATAAGGTTCTGCTTAATAAAACCAACAAGGTTTTGGTGGTGGTGCCAACGCGCGAACTGGCCCTTCAGATTGATAGCGAACTAAAGGGTTTTGCCCGAGGTCTGCAGATTTTTTCGGTGTGTTGCGTGGGGGGTATGAGTGTTTCCAGACAGGTTTCGGAACTTAGATACCATAATAATTTTATTATTGGCACGCCGGGGCGGCTTAAAGATCTTATTGAAAGAAAAAATATCCGCCTGGCCGAATTTAAAACAATTGTTTTGGACGAAGCCGACAGAATGTTGGATATGGGCTTTATCAACGACATGCGTTTTCTTATGGCCGGCATGCCTAAAGAGCGCCACACGCTTTTTTTCTCGGCCACGGTGTCGCGCGAAATAGAAAGATTGATTTTGGAATTTTTGCGCCAGCCCGTCAGAATTTCTGTTAAAACCCGAGACACCGCCCAGAATGTTGAGCAGGATGTTATTAAGGTGGGCCGGGGCAAAAATAAGTTGGAGTTGCTGCATGATCTGTTAAAACAAAAGGATTTTAGCAAAGTGCTTATTTTCGGCCGAACCAAACACGGCGTGGAAAAACTTTCGCAGATGTTATCGCAAAAGGGTTTTCAAGCTGAATCAATTCACGGCGATAAAAATCAGTCCAGGCGACAACGCGCCTTGGGAGCGTTCAAAAACAATCGCGCGCAGGTGCTGGTGGCCACCGATGTGGCCGCGCGCGGTTTGGACATTCCCAATGTCAGCCATGTTATCAACTACGACCTGCCGGCCACTTTTGACGACTATGTTCACCGTATCGGCCGAACCGGCCGGGGCGATAAGCGCGGCAAAGCGCTTACTTTTATTGATTAAGTTCAACATTTATATCGGTTTGCGAAACCGATAGATATAGGCGTTGGATAAATAATTATGTTGATTGATGAAGTAACAATTAAAATTAAAGCGGGCGACGGCGGCCGGGGCGCCGTGGCTTTTAATAAAAATATGATGAGCCAAGGCCCGGTCGGCGGCGATGGCGGCGATGGCGGCAATCTTTATTTTGAAGGCGTGTCCGATTTAAGCGCTCTGGCGCAATTTAGATACAGAAAAGAAATTAACACTCCCGACGGCGGCCATGGCAAGCCCCAATTTAACGACGGCCCCACTGGCCAGGATTTAATTTTAAAAATTCCCGTAGGCACGGTTATTCAAAATATTGACACCGGTGAAACATCCGAAATAACCAAAATTGGCCAAAGAATCCTAGCGGCCAAAGGTGGACATGGCGGCAAAGGCAATTTTAAGTTTCGATCGCCTCGCAACACCACGCCCAAACAATTTCAACCCGGCTTGCCGGGCGAGGCCTTTACTGTTCGTTTGGAACTTAAATTGATTGCCGACATTGGGCTTATTGGCCTGCCTAACGCCGGCAAATCCAGTTTGATAAACGAACTCACCAAGGCCAAAAGCAAAGTCGCCAATTATCCCTTTACCACTCTGGAACCGGGCCTGGGCGCTTATTATGAACTTATTTTAGCCGATATTCCTGGGTTGATTGAAGGCGCTTCGGAAGGCAAGGGTTTGGGCATAAAATTTTTGCGCCATATTGAACGCACCAAAATTTTATTTCATTTGATTTCGGCTGAATCCGAAAACCTGGCGGGGGATTATAAAATAATTAAAAACGAACTCAAAAACTACAGCGCGACGCTGGCCAAAAAAACAGAATATTTATTTT
>ERZ1292640.2004-Hain-H43-02um-R1-2004-length-16650-cov-5_pt1 | contig 16650 bp, 14 predicted proteins | sample MGYA00564404_ERZ1292640 | MGnify/ENA primary metagenome ERZ1292640 (study PRJEB36523, sample SAMEA6512636) | groundwater metagenome | collected 2019-01-08 | study: AquaDiva: Metagenomics assemblies of 32 groundwater samples
GCTCAGGGCCTCGTTGGTCTTGTACTTGCCTTTGGTCGGCTTGGTGGTGTCAGCAAAGCCCTCGACGCGAATGCTCGAGCCCTTGCTGATGTTCTTGACCGCCGAGTCGATCGTCTTCTTGGCCGCGGTGGACAGCACATCCGAGCCCGAGGCAAACAGATTGATGCCCAGGTCAACGGTGCGGCCTGACGGCCTGTGTTCGGTCGCGGGGCGTCCGCCACCCATCTCGTCAGGGTTCGGGGGCTGATAGACCGGGCGAGCCTTGACCTCGTTCGACAGGGCGGTAACGGTCGACTCGGTCTGGCCCAGGCGCTGGTCCATGCCGTCGACTTTGGTGCGCAGGTCCTTGTTTTCAAGGGTCAGGCTCTCGACTTCCTTGGAAGGCCCGCAAGCCCCCAGGAGAGCGCCGACGCCAGCCACCGCCAACACGCCAAGCCAACGAGACATCCGGATGTTCATGTGTGTGCCCTCCGCTAAACGCGGGATCATTCCCCGCGCCGAGGCCGCGATTCCATCGCGGAACTAGCCACTCTCGACGCGCGCGCAACTGTATCGGACTCTTTTGCCGATTTCCCCCACCCTCTGGAACCTCTTGAATTATTTTTCTGATTCAAGCACCCTTCCGGGCGCAAAACCCTGTCGGTTACGGCAGATTCCATGGCGCCCACGCCGAGGCGATGATGTTCATCAACCGCTCGATGCCGACCTTGCCGACGAGCACAAGCATGGTGGCCGCCGCGAGGGACGGACCCAGCGGCAGCGCCCGTGCACCCTTTCCCTTGACGATCGCGGCCCCGCCCGCCCACGCCAGGCCGACGAATGCCGACAGGAAGAACCCAAAAGTCGCGTCGATCCATCCCAGACAAGCGCCCACGCCGGCCATCATGTGGACATCGCCGAGTCCCAAGGCCTCCTTGCCAAACGCGAGGGACCCCAGGATCCGAATGAGCCAGACCACGCCCCCGCCGACCAGAAAGCCGAAGATCGAGGCGGTGGTGGCGTCGAGCCAAAGGGGGACTGGGGTCGTGGGCGTGCCAGGCGAGAGGGGTGTCGGGCCGGCGATCCAGGGGCCGGCCCAGGTGTGGGCCAGCGAGGCCCCGAGCATCGCCAGGGCCAGACACGGAGCCAGGAAGATCAGTTCCTTGAGCATCTCCCGTCGGGCGTGCGGGTATTCAAGCCACATCTCAGTCGGATTCTCGCCGGCCTCAGAATGGTTCCTTCCCTCGGCCGCCTGTGACTCGGGTGGGGCAAGGGGCGTGGCCTGAGCAGGGTCGACAGGTGGAACGGGTGAGCCCTCGGCGATCATCGCGGTCGCCCCGGGACTCTGTGGCTCCCCCACCTCCACCCCCACCCCCTGTGCTTCGGGCGTTGCCTGGGGCACGGCCTCGGTCTGCTTGTGGGCCTTCTCCCACTCGTCGTAGTCGGCAAAGCTGCGCCGGATCAGTCCCTTGGAGAGGAGCACGTTGGCGATTCCCAGCCCGACGATACCGCCGATGGCGGCCCCGACGATGCTCCAGCCAGCCTTCCCGGGTGAGGCGATCACCCATGTCCATCCCGGAGCGGTCTTCATCCACGCGGTCGCGTACGACACGTTTCCCACCACCGACAGGTACACCCCCCACCCCGTGTGGGCGAGGATTCCCACCACCGCGGGCGTCCAGGCCAGCTGAAGCGGAATCATGTAGGTCTTGATATCCGTCAGCGTCATCGCCACCAGCGACCCAACGAGCACGAGCACCATGACAAAGATCGGCCACGCCGACGCAAAGCCGCCGTAGGCCCACTCGGGCTTGATGATCGACCAGTCAAACCCCAGGAACCACGCGTGCTGCACGACCGGCCAGTTTCCGTGGCGGGGCACCGCGTACCAGAGCACGTAGATCCCCGCGAAGAGCACGGCCACCAGAGCCTCGACCAGCGGATACTCCGGCGAGATCTTGCACTTGCAGAATCGGCATCGTCCGCGGAGGAGGATCCAACCCAGGATCGGAATGTTCTCCCGCCACGTCAGCCGCGTCTTGCACGACGGGCAACGGCTGGGCGGCATCACCACGCTGATCCCAAGCGGCATCCGGTACGCCAAAACGTTGATCAGCGACCCCGCGCACGCCCCGAAGGCGAACACAAACACGGTTTGGATCAGGTGTGCCCACATTTCCATTCGCTCGACTACGTCGGTGGGCATGGTGTTTCAGCGTCCTGCCAGCAGGTTCCAACAGGGCCCATTGGCGATCAGGCCTCTCCATCCGCCTTGCTATCGACCGCCGCCGCCAGCTTGCTCAACTCTTCGACCCGCAGCTCGGCCTTCTGCAAGACATCGCGGCACTGACGAACCAGGGCCACCCCCCGCTCGTACTCGGCCAAAGCCTGCTCCAGCCCCACCTGGCCGCTCTCGACCCGCTCGACAATTGCCTCGAGCTGCTCCATGGCCTGCTCAAACGACAACGCGGCAAGGTCGGGGGCGGACTTGGAGGACGCGGGGTTTGGGTTGGGTTTGCTCACGTGCCCCTCAAGATAGCGTCACGAGCCGAAAAGGTCGAGTTGCCCCTCGTCCCCGGGTTTCTCCCCCAGCCTCCGGGTCCGCCCGGGCTTTCTGGGCGTCGTGGGCGTCGCCGCCCCGCTCACCGTCGACTCGAACTGCCCGTCGGCAAGCCGCGTCCGCACCGCCTGGCCCGGCTTCACGTCGGCGGTCGATCGGACCAATGAGCCGTCGGCGGAGGTCGTGAGGCTGAACCCGCGATCGAGCACTCGCTGCGGGGCGACCAGCTCGAGCTGGCGATCCAAGGCGTCGATCCGGTCCGCACGGCTCTCCATCAGCCGGGCCATCCCCCGCGTCAGCCGATCGTCGAGCGCCCTGGGATCGTGGGAGGCCATCTCTTTGCGTGCCGCCGCCTGAAGCCGGGTGGCGAGCGTCTCCACTCTGGTCGACACCCGGGCATGCAATGCGGTGGGCTTCATGGTGTCGAGCCGGGCGCTGGCGGCCCCGATCCGTCGGGCCGTACGCTGTACGACCATCGACGCCGCCGAGACCAGGCGCCGTCTGGCGTGATCGAGCTCCTGCCCCTTGGCGGCGACCATGCGCCCGGGTTGAGCGAGCGCGGGGCGACGCACGAGCGAATCGATCCTTCGCGACTCGGCCCGCAGGTGGCTCTCCATCAGCGACGTCAGCCTGCGATGAATTGTTTCGGCCTGGCGGATGAGGGCCGCCGAGTCGGGAGTGAGCCTCATCGCCGCCTGAGTGGGCGTTGCGCACCGCTCGTCGGCCACCAGCTCGGCGATCGTTGTGTCGGTCTCGTGACCGATGGCCGCGACGACGGGAATGGCGCATGCAACGATCGCCTCGGCCACGATGCGTTCGTTGAACGTCCAGAGGTCTTCCTTGCTTCCGCCCCCGCGGGTGACCAGCACCGCGTCAACGCCCAGGCTGGCGTGGATCCCGGAGATCGTGCGGATGGCGGCGGCCACCTCCGCCGCCGCCCCGTCTCCCTGCACCCGAACATCGGCAAGGACGACGCCCACCGCCGGGCACCGCTTGCGGATGGTGTTGAGGACGTCCTGCAAGGCGGCGGCGCTGCGGCTGGTGACCACGGCGATCTTGCGCGGGAAGATCGGGAGGGGGCGTTTGCGCTCTGGGGCGAACCAGCCCAGCTCGCGCAGCTCATCGCAGAGCTTGCGGTAAGCGAGGTCCAGAGCCCCCGCGCCCACTGGCTCGATCTTGTCGGCAATGAAGCTGACCTTGCCACCCTTGGCGTAGAACTCGACGCGCCCGGAGACGACGAGCTGTTGGCCGTGCTCGATGACAAACCCGGCCTTGCGGGCGGCGGAGGCGAACATCACACAGTTGATGACGGCGGTGGCGTCTTTGAGATCAAAGTACCAGTGGGTGCGATCGTGGAAGTTGCTGACCTCCCCCACGACCCGCACGCGCTGGGGAAAGGCTCCCTTGAGGGCGGCATCGAGCCGATCGGCGAGCTGCGAGACGGTGATGGCGTCGTCGCCTGCCGGTGCTGTCGCGAGCAACGGCTGCTGCTCGGCCCTCTTGGCCGCGGCCATCTTCGCAGGATCAAACGGCAGTCGCGCCAAAGCTCACCCTCTCACTTCACGTTCTTGACGAACACGCCCGCCCGCATGACAGCCTTCACATCCATCAGCGTTGCGACATCAACCGTCGGGTCGCCCGCAACAGCGATCAGGTCGGCGGCCTTGCCCTTCTCGAGTGTCCCGATCTGATCCGACAGCCCGAGCAGGTCCGCCGCCGACGTTGTCGCCGCCACCAGCGTCTCCGTGGGCGTGAGACCCGCCGCAACCAGCAGCGAGAACTCGCGGGCGTTGATCCCGTGATCGCTCACGCCGCTGTCGGTGCCGAACGCGATCTTGACGCCCGCCTTGTGGGCCTTGGCCACCGCTTCTTTGAGCTTGGGGCCGACCAGACGGGCCTTATCGGCGACGACCTTCAGGTAATACCCGGGCTTCTCGGCGTTGGTCGTCACCGTCTCCGCTGCCAGCATCGTCGGCACGAAGTACGCGTTGTGTCCCTTGAAGAGTTTGATCGCGTCGTCGTCCAAATACGTTCCGTGCTCGATCGAGTCGACGCCGGCCTCGAGTGCGGCCTTGATGCCGTCGACCCCGTGAGCGTGGGCCGCCACCTTGCGGCTCATCATGTGGGCCGCCGTCACGATCGCGTTGAGCTCCGCCTGCGTGAAGTGCTGTCGGAGCCCCGCGGCGCTCGCCGACAGGACGCCGCCCGTGGCGGTCAGCTTGATGCAGTCGGCCCCGTACTTGATCTGGTTCCGCACGGCCCTCATGCACGAGTCGGGCCCGTCGCCAATGCCGTCGGCCTCGCCCTGGTCGCCCCACACGTCCTGGCGATACCCGTTGGTGAAGTCGCCGTGCCCACCGGTGATGGCGATGGGGTGCCCCGACGCCACGATCCTGGGCCCCACGACCAGCCCCTGATTGATCCCGTCCCGCAGCGCGAAGATCGTCTCGGCGTGCCTCGCGCCCAGATCGCGAACAGTGGTGAATCCGGCCTCGAGCGTCTTCTTGGCGAACACCGTCGCCCGCACCGCCACGAGCGAGTCGCTGTCCTGCACCATCCGCAGACGCATCCCCTCATCCCACTGATTCGTCAGGTGCACGTGGCAGTCGATGAGCCCGGGCAGAACGAACATGCCCGAGAGGTCGACGGTGTCGACCACGGCGTCTTTGGGCATGGCATCGCGTTTGGGCTCCTGACCGGTCGCGACGACCGAGTCGATGAGGCCGTTCTTCACGACGATGGTCATGTTCTTCTTCGCCGGTTTCCCGGCGACGTCGAGCAGTGTCCCGCACTTGACGATGCTGTAGCGGTCGACTTCGGTCGCGGCGCCGGTGCCACACACCAAGGCCGAAATCGATACGCCCAGGGCAATGGCAAGGCCACGGATTCGCATGAGGGGCTCCTTGGCGGGCATCCTACCACGCCTTGGAACGCGCCGCAGGTGAGCCCGACCAGCTTGGTGTCGCCGTGGTCGCACGAATACCATCGACTCCAACGAAAGGCCCCCGATGTCGAACGAATCGACAAGTCCGCGCCCCTCGACCATCATCGGGCGTGTGGCCGCCCTGGCCGAGGTCGTGGCGGCCTTCGGCGTCGTCCACGTTGCCTACAGGACTTTCAAGGAGTTCACTTTCCCGGGGCAATGGGAACGTGCGCAGCATCTGAATTACTCGCCGGGTCTCTTCATGATTGTCGGTGCACTTTTCCTGGTGCTTGCTTCCAGGCGCCCGCAATTGGAGTTTGGCTTGGCTTCCGCTCCGCGCGGAAGTCTCGCCTTGGGACTGACCTTCGGGCTTCTCGCCGCGATCGGCGCGGGCGCGATCGTCTGGTTCGGGCACTTCCACATCGAGCCCGGAAAGCCACCACCCGATGGCCTTGCGCTGCTGGGGGCGATCGGCGAGGTGTTTCTCGCGGGCGTCTTGCTGCTGAGCGTGCGGCACGGGCTGGGCCTGTACAAGCGCCTTCCCGCCCCCATGTGCCTTGCGGCCTTCACGCTGGCGTGCCTGGTGCCGATCCTCCTCGCGCTGCGCTCGGACAAACCGATAGGCGGCGCGGCCGCCCTCGTGGGCGAACTGCTCCTGTGCGCCGGCCTGGGCGAGGAACTCTTTTTCCGCGGATACATGCAGTCGCGGCTGAACATGGCCTTTGGACGCCCCTACCGCGTGCTGGGGACCCAGTTTGGTGTTGGGCTCCTGGTGACGAGCGTGATGTTTGGTTTCATCCACGCCCTCAACACCGTCGACTATTTCAACGGGCGCTACGAGTTCGCGTGGGCGTGGGGGCTGATGAATGTCGGGGCAGGCCTGCTGTTTGGCCTCATGCGAGAGCGCACCGGAAGCATTCTGCCGGGAGCGGTCGCCCACGCCGTCACTGACATCCTTGAGCGGGCCCCCGCGTTTCTTTGAAGGATCGGGGCAATGGGGTCAGTACTCGATCGTGAACGGCAGGTGCTCAAACGCCCTCGTCTTGCCCTGACGACGCTCGTCCAGCCGCAGCGTCAGCGTTGATCGCTGCGAAGACGTGAAGCTCACCCAAGATTTCGGCGCGAGCAGGTCGAACGGACTCGCGATCGCGCCCTTGGTGGTCACGCCGAATTCCAGATGCGAGATTCGCGACGCTCCAACCGGATGCACAGGGGCGGGCGGCCGCCCTCGCCCCTGAAGCCCCCGAGGGAGTCTGAACAACATCGGAAACACCGACGGCGCGACGCTTTGAGCGATCTCAATCACCTGCCCATCGGGAAAGTACTCGGGCTGATACGCCACGCACCCGCGAAACAGCGGATCGGCCTCCAGCGTGTTCACCACGCACAGGCCAAAGGGCGACCATCCGCTCGCAAGGTAGTTCGCCCGCTCCCAAAGTCCCGTCGGCGACACACGTTCGCTCGTCAATTCCGCATGGTCCGCCACCCAGATGATCTCCAGATACCCGTTCTCAAAGTGGAACGTCCGATTGGCCGTCCCCTGTCCGGCGTGCCGGCGACCAGGTGCTTCGACAAGCCCGAACTCGACGAGCGCGTCGGCCTCTCGCCCGTTCGACGTCGAGAAGATGAAGACGTGGTCAAGCTCCAAGGCGTCGCCCCGCGTCAATCCCGATACTTCGCGTGACAGTCCTTGCACGAGGCCGCCACGATCGCCAGCTGGGCCGACAGCTTCCTGCCGTCCGTCTCGCCCGCGAGGAGCATGTCCTCGAGCTTCTGCACGTGCTCGCCGTCGGCCTTGAGCCTCGCGCCAAAGTCTGCGACCTTCGATTGTGCCCGGTCTCCCTCCGACAGGAATCGCAACAGGTCCGCCATCCGCCCCGCCTCGGCCACGGGCACCAGGTCGGGATGTTCCTTGGGCGTCGTCCAACCCGCCTTCTCAATCGCCTTGAGCCGCTCGTTGATCTCGTCGAGCTCGATCATCGCCTTCACAAACCCCGCCGGCTGAGCAACCTCAGGGAAGTCCGCCGGCACCGCGTCGATCACATTCGCCCCCAGCACATCCGCCGAGGCCGCACAGGCGTACAGCCCCTTGTAGCCCGCCGAGGTCCCCGAGACTTTCATGCGATCCTTGGCCGCATCGGGCGTCATCCACCCCAGGCTCGCCGCGACCGTCGCCGCCGCCCCCGCGCTGCGATGCTTTCCGTGGTGGCAGTGGATATACACCGGCCCCTCGCCCATCGCGTCGCGCGTCGCACGCACGAGCTCGAGCTTCCGCTGCTCGTCAAACCCGTTGTACCCGATCGGCAGATGGATGTACCGGATGCCGCGGGCCCTGGCCTCGCCCACCTCAGGTTCGGCCCCATCTACACTGATGATCGTCTTGACGCCCATCGCCGCCAGTGTGTCAAAGCCAGCCGCGCCCTCGGGCGCACCGCCCGAGTAGTACCCCTCGTGGTACGCAACCACATTGTGCACGCCCGCAAAGTCACGGGGCTTGTCGTCGATCATCGTCGGAGCAGCAATCGTCGATCGTCCCGAGACCTTCGCCGATACGGGCGTGCCCGCCGCCCCATCCCGCGACGCACACGCGCACAACAGCCCCGTGCCCGCCAGAACGGCGATGGGCAGGCAAGCGGCAAAGCACGATCGACGGCTCATGCAGGGCTCCCGAGTGACCGGCCATTCTACAGCATGCTCGCCGAACGGGTTGCGACCGGCAAGCACGCCGCCCGTACCATCGAACGTGAAAATCCAATCGACCATCCGCTCACAAGCCCGAATCGCCCTGCTCGCCTGCCTCTTCGCAGCCGGCTGCCACGCCCCGGGTCCCGTCGCTCCACCGGCCGATGGCGTCGTCCTCTGGATCGGCGAGCAGCGAAAGGCCGTGCACGACGGGGACGTGAGCGCCAAAGTGCGCCTTGCCGAGCTCGCCCGGCGCCCCCACCTCTACGGGATCGGCCCGCTGGAGGGGCTGACTGGCGAGATCACCGTGGTCGATGGGCGTGCCACCATCTCAACAGTACAGGGCTCCACTTTCCGCACCCACGCCAGTCTCGATCACGGTGCGGCCTTTTTCGTGTGGACGCACGCCGCGGATTGGAAGTCGGTTCCCTTGCCGAATTCCGTGCGAACGCTCGAACAACTCGAAGCGTACCTGCCAGAGGCCGCCCGGTCGGCGGGCTTGGATGATTCGGCGCCGATGGCCTTCCGGGTTGAGGGCGAGGTCCAGAGCCTTGCGTACCACGTCCTGAGCCCGCCCGAGCACACGCCCCCGACGTTCGCCGACCACGAAAAGTCCAAGATCCGCTCGTCACTCGCGGCCCAAACGGTGCGGATGGTGGGCTTCCACTCCACCGAGCACCGCGGCATCTTCACCCCCGGCGCGAGCGATGTGCACGTGCACTTTGTGACCGCTGACGAGCGATTCGCCGGACACGTGGAGGGCTTCACTCTGGCGCCGGGCGCGACCCTGCTCCTGGGCGTGCCCAAACGCTGAATCGCCGCTCGCGCCATCGCAACCCGCCGCGGTCGCTACCTCTTCGGCGCCGGAACGTGCTGGTCGAGCAGAATCGGATTCCCGTCGGGGTCCATGATCATCAGGTACGCCGTTCCCGTCGACGCTTCGTCAATCAGCGGATCCTCGATCTTGACCCCGCGGGCTTTGAGGGCCTTCTGGATGTCGCGAATGTCCTGGAAGTCGGCGGGCGTGGCCTTGTCTTTATCCCAACCGGGGTTGAACGTCAGCGTGTTCTTGGGAATCATCCCCTGGAAGAGCCCGATCGTGCTCGACTCGTTCTGCATGACCACCCACTTCTGCGCCTGGTTGCCGCCAACCTTCGCGAAGCCGAGCTTCTCGTAAAAAGCAACCGATGCACCGATATCCTTGACCGTAAGACTGATCGAGAAGTTCCCGAGCCGCATGTGTGGATCTCCTGCCGGTGCTTTGGCTGCCGGTGCCTTTGCTGTTGGTGCTTTGGCTGCCACTGGCGTGGTTGCCGAAGTCGTGGGTTGCGTGGAAGCGCATCCGCCCGCGACAGACGTGAGTATGACAAGCAATGAGCCCGCGATGATTCGTGTCACTGGTGCCTCCAAGTTCGAGTTGGGTGTCTGAGCATGAGCCGCACGAGAACGTATGATACTTGCGCCATCGCGGAGGGCTTGCCAAATCTTGCGAACTCTCACAAAATCCCGCCCCGCCCCCACCACCTCCCCCGCGACCTCACTCGCCTACGTCGAGCGGGTCAACCTCGCCATCGACCACGTCGTGAACCACCTCGACAAGCCCCTGAGGCTCAAGGCCGTCTCCAAGTCCGCCATGCTCTCGCCCTTCCACTTCCACCGCGTCTTCCAGTCGCTCGTGGGCGTCACCCTCGCCGACTTCGTCAAACGCCTGCGCCTTGAGCGGGCCCTGGTCATGATGACGCACCATCGCAAGCCTTCGCTCACGTCCATCGCCCTGGCCTGCGGCTTCTCCTCCCCTTCCGACTTCACCCGTTGCTTCAAACACCGCTACGGCTCTGCTCCAAGCTCGTTCGACCTCAAAGGCTGGCAAATTTCCCACGCCGCCGAACTTGAGGCGATAGTCTCGGGTTCACCCCAGCGCCTTCATCTTGACCAGTCTCCTCCCCCACTGTCGCCCCCGGCTTTCACAGTCCGAATCCGTGAACTCCCCGCACGCACCGTCGCCTACACCCGCGTCCACGACCCCTACAAGCCCGACGCCGTCGTCCAGGCCGTCCATCGCATGCTCGCCTGGGCCGACGCCCACGGCCTCTCGGGCGGCCAGTGGCTGGGCTACCAATGGGAAAATCCCGAACTCGTCCCTCTGGAGCACTGCCGCTACCACGTCGCTGTAGAGGCCGAACGCTTCACCGCCAAGGGCGAGATCGGTCGCTTCCGCTTCCCGCCCATGCTCGTCGCCCAGGTCGAGGTCAAGGGTGGCATCGACCTGGAACTCCGTGTCCTCCAGTGGCTCTACGGCACCTGGCTTCCCCGCAGCGGCTACGTCCCCGACGACCACCCTTGTTTCGAATCCTGGATCGGCCGCCCCTTCGCCCATGGCTACGAATACTTCGAGCTCAACGCACAGCTGCCGGTGCGCCGGGGATGACCGCACATGAATGACCTGCCACACACCCTTGAGATCCTCGATCGCACGCCGGCCGTCTTGCGCAGCCTGCTCATGGGCGTCTGCGACTTCTGGACCCAAGCGAACTACGGCGACGCCACCTGGTCCGCCTTCGAGGTCGTCGGGCACCTCATCGTCGGCGAACGCGACGACTGGATGCCCCGCCTGCGCCGAATTCTTGAACACGGCGAGTCCCGCTCCTTCGATCCCTTCCCGCACAACGCGACCATCGCCCCCGGCACCATCCCGCTCTCCACGCTCCTCGACGAGTTTCAGCGCCTTCGGGCCGCCAACCTGCAGGTCCTCCGCGCCCTCAACCTCACCCCTGCCGACCTCGCCCGCACCGGCACCCACCCCGCGCTGGGCCGCGTCACCGCCGGCCAGCTCCTCGCCACCTGGGCCGCCCATGACCTCCACCACATCCGCCAGGCCTGTCTCGCGATGGCGTGGCAGTACCGCGACGAGGTCGGCCCCTGGCGGGCGTACATCAACACGCTCAGCCGGTGACCCACGCCCGTCGCAACCGCCATCCCGGCTACCCTCGACATCGATGGGCACGCTTGTCCCAGCGCCGCCGGAACCTCCAGGAGCCGCACGTGAAAATCCTCGAAGCCGCACTGTTCGGGATGATCGCCGTCACCGCCGCCATCGCCCAGCCTCCGGCGCAGTTCTCCAGCGCGGTCACGCCTTACATCCGCGCCACGGCCAAACGCATCGTCCTCACCCACGTCCGCGTCATCGACGGCACCGGCAAACCCGAGGTGGACGACCAGAACGTGACCATCGAGGGCGGCAAGATCACCGCCATCGCCAAAGGCGCCGATGTCGCCTCCGCCCCGGGCACCACCGTCCTCGACATGCAAGGCCGCACGCTCCTTCCGGGTCTCGTGGCGATGCACGAGCACATGTACTACATCGCCCGCCCGGCCACCGCGGCGGGGAAAGTCGAAGACCCCCTTCTCGTGCCCCAGATGACCTTTTCCGCCCCGCGCCTCTATCTCGCCGCCGGAGTCACGACCGTGCGGACCGGCGGAAGCGTCGAGGGTCAGTCCGACATCAATCTCCGCGACCAGATCGACGCGGGAAAGTTGATCGGCCCGCACATGGAAGTCACGGCTCCCTACCTTCAAGGCAAGGGCGGATCGTTCATCCAGATGTATCAGCTCAAGGACGCCGACGACGCTCGCCGCTTCGTCAACTTCTGGGCCGACGCCGGTGCCACATCCTTCAAAGCCTACATGCACATCACCCGCGATGAGCTCGGGGCCGCCATCGACGCCGCTCACAAGCGGGGCCTCAAGGTCACCGGGCACCTCTGCTCCATCACCTACTCCGAAGCCATCGCTCTGGGCATCGACAATCTCGAACACGGCTTCATGGTCAACACCGACCTCGCACCGTCCAAACAGCCCGACGTCTGTCCCATGGGCGACACCTCGGCTTTCCTCGAGCACGCCGACCCGAACGGTCCCGAGGCAAAGGCGCTGATCGAAGACCTGGTGAAGCACCATGTGGCCATCACCTCCACACTGCCCGTCTTCGAAGGTTTCACCCCCAACCGCCCGCCGCTTTATCCTCGCGCCCAGGAAGTCCTCTCGCCCGAAGCTCGTACCGCGTACCTCTACTCCTACAACCGCACCCAGAAGCAGCCCGCCCAGGCCGCCGCAAAGCGAACGACCATCTTCGCCCGCGGCATGGCCATGGAGCTCGCCTTCGCCAAGGCTGGCGGCCTGCTCACCGCCGGCTGCGACCCCACCGGCAACGGCGGCGTCGTCCCCGGCTTCAGCGACCACCGCGAGATCGAGCTACTCGTCGAGGCCGGCTTCACGCCCGTCGAGGCGATCAAGATCGCAACGCTCAACGGCGCGGTCTACCTCGGTCGTGACAAGACCATCGGCTCCATCGAGATCGGCAAGAACGCCGACCTCTTCATCGTCAACGGCAACCCGGGCAAGAACATCAACGACATCCAGAACGTCGAGCTCGTCATCAAAGACGGCGTCGCGTACGAGCCTCAGAAGCTGCTCGACAGCGTCAAGGGACGCTACGGCCAGTATTAGCTCACGCCCCGCGACCCTGCCTGATACTGCTCATCCCCCACCTGCCTCAGCCACTCCACAAACTCGCCGTCGAGGGTGCCCCGACAAGTGGGTCGATCTTGTCGCGGTCCGCTCTTGCCAGGGGCTTGCCCAAGGCCCACGCCGTCTCCTCAGCTCGGCATAAAGCCGAACCTTTCCCTGGCCCAGGCAGTGGGCGATGGGCGGTTGAGGCCCAATGAGGATTCAACCCTAGTGGCCACGGCATGTGTCCGAGCAGTACGGACCGGCCTCCCGGGAAGTCAGAGCGACAGTGCGCCAACGGAACCCCTCCTGGATGGCGTTCAGGTGCTGGGATCCAGTGACCAGGCGTCTTCCTGGGCCTCCATCCAAGAGCGTCAAGGCTCGGCCCTGGGCTGCGAGCATGCCGCCCGATGAGCAGTATTCGCACTGGTAGGACTTCCTTTGGACGCGGCCACCGGTCAACGTGCCCACAAACCTGCGGAGATGTGTCGCACAATGCGATTTCGTGCGCCGAGTGGCCTCACACGACAGGTCAATTCCTCCGATGAGATCCTGCAGGCGTGAGTGTCGTGTGCGTAGACGTAGCTCCTTCCACCACAAGGGCGAGCATGAAGAAAAGACCCCAGTACATAATCGCTCATTTCCTGGCGCTCGGGATCACGACGCCTTCGATCGCGAAGGTGCCGCTTGATTCACCAATCGACCCACCGGAAGTCGCCACGGCAGAGACGGGTGATCTGGAACTAGGGCCCAATGTGGGCTCTCAACCCAGGCCGGCTCGGGCCGCCTCGGGCGTCGCCACGCCAAAGGAAGGCACGGCTGAGGTTCCGGCCCAGGCTCCGGATTCGCGCTTCCACGTCACGCTGGGAGTGGATTGCACGACCGCCTACTTCTCCCGCGGCTACAGATTCGAAGACTCGGGATGGATCGCGCAGCCGTTCGCCGATGTTTCGCTGGACGTCTTTCGGCTCGAGGATGCCACGATCTCTTTCACGATGGGCACGTGGAACTCGTTCCACGGAGAGGCCACCGGAGCGGTGTCTGCTGACGGCTTCACCCGAACCTGGTACGAAAGCGACCTGTACGCGGGAGTGAGCGTCGCGGTGGGAAGCTGGGAGTTCGCGGCGAGGTACTACGCCGAGTCGAGTCCCTCCAACGCATGGGCGACCATTGAAGAGGTGTACCTGAGCGTGGCATTCGACGACTCGGACCTGCTCGGGGATTGGTCGCTCAGCCCGACCGCGAATGTCGTGATCGAGACCGGCTCGGATTCCATTGATGGAGGTCGCAAGGGCACGTACCTTCAGCTCGGAGTCTCGCCGGGCCTGTCGTTCGAGCTGGGCACGATGAAAGACCTGAGATGGTCCTTCCCCGTGTCCGTCGGGCTCAGCCTTAGCAACTACTACGAAGGCGCGAGTGGCGAGAACGACGTCTTCGGCTTCGCCAGCGTCGGCACGACATTGTCCGTGCCGCTCAATCTGGACAAGTCCTGGGGTGTCTGGACGCTCAAGGCCGGTGTGCAGGGGCTCTTCCTGGGCGACGCAACGAGCACCTTCAACAACGGGGACCACACTGAGTTGATCGGAACCATCGGAGTGTCGCTCGAATTCTAAGTGACGCACTGCTCTCGCGCCCGCCGGCCGTGGAAGGACCTTTGAATGCAACTCAGGCTCAAACTCACCCTGCTGCTCGCCACGATTCTCACGGTCTCTGTTGTGGTCAACTACGCGATCCAACGCTTCGCGATCGCGCCCAGCTTTCGTGCGCTCGAGCATGATGACGCGGTGAAGGACTGGGAACGCTGCCGCAACGCGATTGTTCGGGAGCGGGAAGCGCTGTCGCTGGCGTGCTTTGACTGGTCCTCCTGGGACCACGCGTACACGTTCGTGCAGAACACCAACCCGAGCTTTGTCAGCGAGAATCTCGAGAACGTTGAATGGTACACGGATCAGAAGATCGATCTCGTGTACTTCTGCAAGCCCGACGGCACGGTGTACTGGAGTCACCTGGCATCGTTGCCCACGGGCGAGCCGGCCGTGCTCGCCTTCATGCCCAAGGAGCGTCTGCCCGCTGGGCACCCACTCATGGCCGTCACCGGCACCAAGGAAAGCAGCGTCTCGGGTATCGCCCGAACGGAACTGGGCCTCATGATCCTCGCCGCTCGCCCGATCCTCAAGAGCAACAACGAAGGACCACTTGGGGGTGTGCTCATCTTCGGCCGCCTCATCACCGCGGAGGTGGTCGAGTCACTCCGGGCACAGACAGGCGTGCAGTTCGACACCTGGGATGTCTCCAGCGAGAGCGTGACCCAGGCGGACCGAGCCGGCATGGCGGCGGCGATTGAGAGCGACTCTCCCGTGGAGGAAATTATTGACGCCCAGCGCCTGGCGGTTCGCGGTGTCATGCGGGCGGTCGACGACTCACCCGTCATGCTCATCAAGACCGATGGAAAGCGACAGATCACATCGCGGGGCAACGGTGCTCTGCACATGGCCACGGTGTCCCTCCTGTCCGCCGGATTGCTCACGCTTGGTGTTCTGCTCTACGCCATGCGATGGTTGGTACTCGAGCCGCTCGGCACCCTCACGAAGCACGCGACCCATATCGGCAAGAGCGGGCGGCTGGAGGGTCGCGTCGACCTCAAGCGCGGGGATGAACTGGGCACCCTTGCGCGGGCGTTTGACGGGATGCTCTCACAGTTGGAGGAGGGCCGTGCCAACTCGGTCTCCCTCTCGCGACAAGCCGGCATGGCGGAGGTCGCCGCCGGCGTGCTCCACAACGTCGGCAATGCAATGACGAACGTGAATGTTCTGGCGGACACACTCACGAGCAAGCTCGCCGGCTCCGCAGCTCCCCGTCTCTCGAAGGTGTCCGACCTGCTTTCCGAGCACCAGACCGATCTGCCCGGGTTCTTCGAGAACGGGCGTCCGGGACAGCAGATTCCCGCCTACCTCGCGCAGCTCGCGAGCCATCTCAATCTCGAACTCGCGGATTGTCAGCAGGACCTTGCGGGTCTGCGCGAGGGCCTGCAGCACGTGAAGGACATCGTGGCTTCTCACCAGGGCATCGCGTCCTCGTCCAACTTCGTCGAGCACGCCAACCTCGGCGATGTCATCACCAAGGCGCTCCATGTCATCACCGCGTCGTTGCAAAGGCACGGCGTCGGCCTTGCGGTGGAAGTGGAGTCGTCTGTGCTCGTCAGTTGCGACCGCTCGAAGTTGTCGCAGGTGCTCGTCAACCTGATCTCCAACGCCAAGGAAGCGCTGGTCGGGGCGAAGACTCCTGGGCCGCTCATCACGATCCGAGGTGGACGCGGCGCACTTGGAACCGCCTTCGTGGAGATCAGCGACAACGGTCCTGGCGTCAGTCCTCAGTACAGGGACAGGCTCTTCAGCAAGGGATTCACCACCAAGCCCGATGGGCATGGCATCGGCCTGCACTTCAGCTGGTTGGCTGTTCGCGAGATGAACGGGACGCTCGCCATGATGGAGCCGAGCGGGAGCACCGGAGCCGCTTTCCGCCTGGACCTTCCCAGCCGTGTCGCCCAGGAGAGTGTCGCCGCATGAAAGCCAACGCCCCAACATCCAGCAGGATTCTGGTGCTCGATGACGAGCAATCCATCCAGCAGGCCTATCGCACGATCCTGTGCCGTGCCGCGGGTGGAAGCGACGCCTTGGACGCGATGGACGCCGCGCTGTTCGGGAAGACGCCCCAAACGCCCGCGACAACGCCCACAGCAACGTTCGAGGTGGACGCCGCCTCTCAGGGGCGCGAGGGTGTCTCGCTCCTGAACAAAGCTCTGGCGGAGGGCCGACCGTACTCCATGGCGTTCGTCGACATGCGCATGCCGCCGGGCTGGGATGGCACCCAAACCGTGGAACAACTGTGGAAGGCCGATCCGAACCTCGATGTCGTGATCTGCACGGCATACTCGGACCATCCGTGGGACGACATCGCGCAACGACTGGGCCAGACGCACCGTCTCCTGCTCCTTCGCAAG
>ERZ1292640.2005-Hain-H43-02um-R1-2005-length-16641-cov-6_pt1 | contig 16641 bp, 10 predicted proteins | sample MGYA00564404_ERZ1292640 | MGnify/ENA primary metagenome ERZ1292640 (study PRJEB36523, sample SAMEA6512636) | groundwater metagenome | collected 2019-01-08 | study: AquaDiva: Metagenomics assemblies of 32 groundwater samples
GCGAGCGAGCCGTCGCCGGCGGCAAACAGAAGGTACGACATCGGCGACCCACGCAGCACCACGTCGAGCACGAACACCGCCGCACCGAGGCCCTTCAACCATGGCCCCATCAACCACAGGTAGGGCCGGAAGCGCTCAGGATCCCGAAAGGGCAGCGCGTAGCCCAGCCCAATGGTCAGCATGAAGAGCGCATTCAGATCGGCGTGGATGGGCGGCGTGGGTAGCGGAACGCCGAAGACTTGACTAAGAACAGGCCGCCCTGCCAGCAGGGCGGCCCCAATCATCACGTCGTAGATTCCAGACAGAGCGGCAACGACGCGCAGCACGCCTCAGATACTAGCGCACCAGCGGTTCGAGCGCACCGGTATAGGTGATCGTCTCGAACGCCTGAATGTTGACCTCGAAGACGAGCGGCCGGTAACCCTGCAACGTGATCTCAATCTTATGGGTGCCCTCGGCGATCGCCAGCTTCTGGAACATGCCGTCGAAGTCGTCGACCCGGCCGGCAAAGTAGCCGTCCACGAAGATGTTGGCCGTGTTGGGCTTCACCTTCAGGCGCAATCCGCCTTCCACGTGCTGCGATCCATAGCCGGTCCTGCCGAACCCGCTCGAGCCGCCGCCGTATCCGTAAGGACTGCCCCCGTATCCGTAAGGGCTGCTGCCATAGCCGTAGTACCCGGCGCTGCCCCCGTACGGCGCGCCGTAGCCCCAAGTGAAGGGGTCGTAGTAGAAGTAGCCAAGGCCAAACGCCCCCCAGCCGTACCACGGATTGTAGCCATTGCCATATCCATAGCCCGGATAGCCGGGATAGTAGCCAGAGCCAGGATAATAGCCCTGGTAGGGGCTGTAGCCGCCGCCGGAGCCGGGAGGCACCGGAGGCCTGCTGGGATCACGCCCGATGGCCACGCCTGTGGCGGGCTCATTGCCACGGGGGCGGGCATACCACGGCGCGGCCGTCACCGCGTCGCTGCCTCCGCTGCGTCTGGCGCCAGCCTGCTCGTTGGTTGGGGCCCCGGTATAGGAGCCGCCGCCAACGGCGCGCCTGGAGCCCGCTCCGTCATCGTTAGTGCGTCCGCCTCCCCACGATCCGGCGTCCGTACTGGCGCCGCCGGAGGTCGGCGACGGGCTCGATGGTGCCGGGGCGCTCGAACCGCCGCCGCGCGGAACGGCCACGCCGCTGCTCTGCCCGCTGCCGGCAGTCGTCTGTCGGGGGGGCGGGTCCTGGCCAAGAGCGCTCACGGCCGGCAACAGGGCCAGCGCCGCAACGCCGAGGACGACATACGCATCCTTAAGCCGAATCATGGTTCGCTCCTTTTTCAGCGGCCGCCATCCCAGGCGGGCTGGTGCCACCCACCAGAGCAACAGCAAGTCCATTGCCAAGCGGGCGCCTGCGGATCTCCTCAGAATCTACGCTTCCTGGGCGCCGATGTCCAGTCCGGGTGTCACGCTGGCGAGCAACCGCGTCCCGTTTTCTTGACACTCTTTTCGGCCGTCCGATAGACTGCCGGGCAGCCACCGACCCCGCGCAACAACCGTTCCTGCACGAACCTTGAGCCTGTCATGATCCACGCCACCACCATTTTAGCCGTGCGTCATCGGGATCGCCTGGCGATGGCCAGCGATGGCCAAGTCACACTGGGCGACGCGGTCGTCAAGCACCACGCCCGGAAGATCCGTCGCCTGTACAACGACGCCGTACTGGCGGGATTCGCCGGATCGGCGGCCGATTCGTTTGCGCTGTTTGCGCGCTTTGAATCCAAGCTCGAGCAGTACCGCGGCAACCTCGAGCGTTCCGCCGTGGAACTGGCCAAGGACTGGCGCGTCGATCGCGCGTTGCGGCGCCTGGAGGCCATGCTGATCGTCGCCGATCGGAAGTCCACGTTTCTGTTGTCGGGAACCGGCGATCTCATCGAGCCGGATGGCGGCATCATCGGGATCGGCTCGGGCGGCACCTACGCGGCGGCGGCCGCACGCGCGCTTTCGGCCCATACCGAATACGATGCCCGACGCATCGCGGAAGTCGCCATGGGGATCGCGGCCGACATCTGCATCTACACCAACGCCCATCTGACCATCGAGGAGCTGTAATACGCCGGTGCGCCGGCGCCGACAAGACCTGGAGCCATGCCCAACTTTCTGCCGTCTGCCGATCACCCGCTGGCCTCGGCGCTGACGCCGCGCCAGATTGTGGCCGAACTGGACAAGTACGTCGTCGGCCAGCATCAGGCCAAGCGTGCCGTGGCCATCGCCTTGCGCAACCGATTGCGACGCCGGTGCCTGCCGCCCGACCTGGCCGAGGATGTGACGCCGAAGAACATTCTGATGATCGGACCGACCGGCGTCGGAAAGACCGAGATCGCACGCCGGCTCGCCCGGCTGGCCCAGGCGCCATTTCTGAAAGTCGAAGCCTCGCGGTTTACCGAGGTTGGCTACGTGGGCCGCGATGTCGAATCGATGATCCGTGATCTGGTCGAGATCGCGGCCGTCATGGTGCGCGACGAGCGATTCGCCGAGGTGGGGCTGCAGGCCGATGCCCGGGCAGAGGAGCGGCTGCTGGATCTGCTGCTGCCGCCGGGCACACCCGCGCCGGGCGAGGACTTGGCGGCGCAGCGCGAGCCACTCTCGCAGACGCGCGAACGGCTGCGGGCCCAGTTGCGCGAGGGACGGCTCGACGAGCGCACCGTCGAGCTGGACGTGCGGGAACAGCCGGCGCCGATGTTCCAGATGGTTGGCGGGTCCTCGCTCGAGGAACTGGGATTGAACCTGCGCGACATGCTGCCGGGCATGTTCCAGGGCCGCAGCCGCTCGCACGCCATGAAGGTGCCCGACGCCCGCGTCCATCTGGTGGAGGAAGAACAGCAGAAGCTGGTGGACATGGAAAGTGTGTCGCGCACAGCCGTCGAACGCGTCGAGCAGAGCGGCATCATCTTCTTGGACGAGATCGACAAGATTGCCGGGCGGGAAGGGGGGCAGGGTCCCGACGTGAGCCGCGAAGGTGTGCAACGGGACATCCTGCCGATTGTCGAGGGCACGACGGTGAACACCAAGCACGGCATGGTGCGCACCGATCACATTCTGTTTATCGCGGCCGGAGCCTTTCACGTGTCCAAACCGGCCGACCTGATTCCCGAGCTGCAGGGGCGCTTTCCCATTCGCGTCGAATTGGATCCGCTGGGACGTGACGAATTCGTGCGCATCCTGCGCGAGCCCCGTCACGCGCTCATCACGCAATACGCCGCGCTGCTCGGCACCGAGGGCCTCGACCTCCAGTTTACCGACGACGCCATTGCCCGCATCGCCGAACTGGCCGCTCAGGTGAACGAGCGGACCGAGAACATCGGCGCCCGCCGTCTTCACACCATGATGGAGAAGCTTCTGGATGCGATCTCGTTCGAGGGGCCCGATCTGGCCGGGAAATCGATTACGATTGATGCGGTATACGTGGATCGCGCGCTGGCGGAGATCGTGAAGAACGAAGACCTGAGCCGGTACATCTTGTGAGCGTCTCCCGCGCCATGCTGATTGTGGCCGTCACCGCCGTGACGGTGGCGGGCTGCGGCAAGAAGGGCCCACCGCTGGCGCCCCTGCTTCAGGCGCCAGGCCGTGCCATGGACGTGCACGCCAGGCGCGTGGGCGAGACGGTGTACATCCAGTTCACCATCCCCGACGCCAACATCGACGGCACCAAGCCTGCCGACCTCGAGCGCGTCGATGTGTACGGCTATACCGCGCTCGAGACCGCCGAGGTCCGCAACCTGCGAGACATGACACTGGTCGCCTCCGTGCCGGTGAAGAAGCCTCCGGAACCCGCGAAGGAATCCAAGAAGAAGACCCAGGATCGCCCGTCGCCGCCACCGGTGCCCGAGCCCGGCGACGCGCAAGGGACGCTGGTGACGGTGATCGAGCTGTTGACGCCCGCTGTGCGCCAGCCGATTCGCCTCGAGACCAAAGCCGTCAGAACCCCACCGCCGGTGACCACCCAATGGTTCGATCGGCCGGTGAGTCAGCCGCTGGCCATGCGCCCGTCCGAACCCCAGCCCGCGCGGTTCTATGTGGTGTACGGCGTCAGCCGGAGGGGCAATCGCGGGGGCGCGTCACCTCGGCCGTCGATCACGTTCGACGCGCTGCCAGGAGTGCCACAGACCCCAGTCGTCGAGGTGGCGGAGACGGCGGTGACCGTGAAGTGGATGATGCCGGCCTCCGCACAGCGGCCGTACCAAGAACTGGGGGTGGCGATGACGCCCCCGGCCGTTGCCGCGCAGCCAGCCGACGCGTCAGCAGTCCCGGCCACTCTACCCTCGACGCCGAAGGGCCTGCCGACGGCGATCTCGTTGTTCTACAACGTCTACCTCGTGGATCATGGCGCCGCGGCCAGCCCTCAACCGACGGCCTCGTCGGTCTCGCCAGGCACACGACAGGTGGCCGTGCCCCTGAACGAGAAGCCGCTCGACATGTTGGCGTTTGCCGACGACAAGTTCGAATTCGGCACAGAGCGCTGCTACCGCATCACCGCCTTGCAGCCCCTTGGGCCGCCTCCGGCGGCGGGCGCGCAGCCGATCGCGATGGCGGAAAGCGCCCCGTCCACCGTGGTGTGTACGACGCCGGCCGACACCTTCCCGCCTCCGGCACCAACGGCGCTCTCGGCGGTGGCCAGCGAAGGCGCCGTCAGCCTGATTTGGGAAGGGGTGTCGGTGACCGATCTGGCAGGCTACGTGGTGATGCGAGGCGAGGCAAGGGCCGGACCGGCCGGCATGACCCCTCTGTTTGGCGCCCCGATTCGTGAGACCACCTACCGCGACGCGTCAGCCCGGCCGGGCGTGCGCTACCTCTATGCGATCGTCGCCGTGGACAGCGCCACACCATCGAATCGCAGCCTGATGTCGAACGTCGTTGAAGAGGCGGCACGGTAGGGAGAGACAAAAGGCAAGAGTCAGTAGACAGTAGCCCCAAGATGAGGAGTCACGGACATGGATAGAATCTACCGGATCGATTGGAAGGGTGAGGCGCGGTACGCGGTGGAACGCGCCGGCGTCTTATGTCTGCTCGACGGCGATTTGTTCGGCCACTACACGGCGGGGGCGCAGATCGCGGAGGGCGGCCCTGCGGGTTTCGTCCCGGCGGTGCGTGTGTTGGCGCCGGTCATCCCGAGCAAGATCGTGGCGATCGGCCTGAACTACAAGGATCACGCGGCCGAGCAGGGAAAGCCGCTGCCGCTTGAACCCATGCTCTTCCTGAAGCCATCGACGTCGGTGATTGCGCCCGGCGACACCATTCGTCTGCCTCCCGGTGTGGGCCGGGTTGACCACGAAGCCGAGATGGCCATCGTGATTGGCCGGCGCGCCACCAGGGTGTCGGTGGCGCACGCACACGACCACATCCTGGGCGTGACCTGCTCGAATGACGTGACGGCGCGCGACATGCAGAACCGCGGAGTGCAGTATTCCCACGTCAAGGGCTTCGACACCTTCGCGCCGCTGGGCCCATGCGTGGCCGTCGGCCTCGACGCGTCGGACCTGGCGGTGCAGGGGTGGGTGAATGGCGTGCGCCGGCAGGGGTCGCGCACGCGCGAGCTCATCTTCCCGGCGGCAGAGCTGGTCGCGTACGTGTCGAACATCATGACGTTGCTGCCGGGCGATGTCATTTCCACCGGCACGCCCGCCGGCATCGGGCCGCTCTCGGCCGGCGATTCGGTCACCATCACCGTTGAAGGGGTTGGCGAGCTGACCAATACTGTGCTCAATAGGGATGACACATGAAACTGTTCATCGACACGGGCAGCATTGCCGACATCGAAACCTACGCGGCAATTGGCATCATTGACGGCGTCACGACCAACCCGTCGCTGATGGCCAAGGAGAAAGGGGATCCGCGTGCCATCGTGAAGCGGATCTGCCAGATCGTGCAGGGGCCGGTCAGCGCCGAGGTACTGGCGACCGACGCCGACGGCATGGTGCGCGAGGGCCGCGAGCTGGCGGCCATCGACCCGCACGTCGTGGTGAAGGTGCCGTTTGGCAAGGATGGCGTGAAGGCCTGCAAGGCGCTGCGCGCCGAAGGCATCCGCGTCAACGTGACGCTGGTGTTTTCGCCCACGCAGGCGCTGCTGGCGGCCAAGGTCGGGGCGACGTACGTGAGCCCGTTTGTGGGCCGGCTCGACGACATCGCGACCGACGGCATGGAGCTCATCCAGCAGATCGTGGAGATCTACAAGAACTACGACTTCCACACCGAGGTGCTGGTGGCCAGCGTGCGCCACCCGATGCACGTCGTGGTGGCGGCGCAGATGGGCGCCGACATCTGCACGTGCCCGCCGGCGGTGATCGACGCCATGTTCAGGCACCCGCTGACCGACAGCGGCATTGCGCGCTTTCTCAAGGACTGGGAACAGGCCAAAGGAGCCTCTTCGTGAAAGAGGCCCTCGAGAAGCTGGCCGGTCTCGAGCGGCAGGCCGAGCTGGGGGGCGGCGAGGACCGGATCCGGCGCCAGCACGAGGCCGGGAAACTGACGGCGCGCGAGCGGATGCTGGCGTTGTTCGATCCCGGCACCTTCGAGGAACTGGACAAGCTGGTGACGCACCGTTGCCAGGATTTCGGGATGCAGGCGCTGGTGATTCCCGGCGACGGCGTGGTGACCGGGCACGGCAAGGTGGACGGGCGCCAGGTGTGCGCCTTCGCCCAGGACTTCACGGTGTTTGGCGGATCGCTGTCGGAGACCAACGCCGCCAAGATCTGCAAGGTCATGGATCTGGCCGTGCGCATCGGTGTTCCGATTGTCGGCCTGAACGATTCCGGCGGCGCGCGCATCCAGGAAGGCGTGATGTCGCTGGCCGGCTACGCCGATATCTTCCTCCGCAACACGCTGGCCTCGGGCGTCGTTCCCCAGATTTCCGCGATCATGGGACCGTGCGCAGGCGGCGCCGTCTACTCGCCGGCCATCACCGATTTCACCATCATGGTGAAGGGCACCAGCTACATGTTCGTGACCGGGCCCGATGTCATCAAGACGGTGACGCACGAAGACGTGACCAAGGAAGAGCTGGGCGGCGCCATGACGCACAACGCGAAAAGCGGCGTCGCGCACTTCAGTGTCGAGCACGATCGCGAGTGCCTCGCGCTGGTCCGCGAACTGCTCGGCTTTCTACCCCCCAACAACCTCGACGAGGCGCCGCGCGGGCCGGTCACCGATCCGGCGGTGCGCGAGGACGAGTCGCTCGACTCGCTGGTGCCGGTCTCGCCCTACCAGCCGTACGACATGCTGGATGTGATCCACACGATTGTGGACGCCGGCTACTTTCTTGAGGTGCACCGGTACTACGCGCCGAACATCGTCGTCGGTTTTGCCCGGATGGGTGGCCGCAGTGTGGGTGTGATCGCCAACCAACCGGCGCACCTGGCGGGCACGCTCGACATCGACGCCTCGGTCAAGGGCGCGAGGTTCGTGCGTTTCTGCGACGCGTTCAACATTCCGCTGGTCACACTCGAGGACGTGCCAGGATTCCTGCCGGGAACCGTACAGGAATTCGGCGGCATCATCCGGCACGGGGCCAAGCTGCTCTACGCGTTTGCCGAAGCCACCGTGCCCAAGGTCACCGTGATCACCCGCAAGGCGTACGGCGGGGCGTACTGCGTGATGTCCAGCAAGCACCTCCGCACCGACTTCAACTATGCCTGGCCGATGGCCGAAATCGCCGTGATGGGCCCCGAAGGCGCTGTCAACATCCTGCACCGCCGCGAGATGGAACAGGCCGACGATCCGGCGGGGCGACGGGCCGAGAAAGTCGCCGAGTTCCGCGACACGTTCGCCAACCCCTACGTGGCGGCCGCCCGCGGCTTCATCGATGAGGTGATCCTGCCGCGCACCACGCGGCGGAAAATCATCTCGGCGCTCGAGGCCTGCTCGACCAAGCGCGATCGGAACCCTCCGAAGAAGCACGGCAACATCCCGCTGTAGGCCAAGGCCAGGTGCTAGAATACAAGCGGGATGCACGCCCCGCTGACAAAGGTTCTCATCGCCAATCGCGGCGAAATCGCCGTCCGGATCATCCGCGCGTGCCGCGAGATGGGCGTGAAGACGGTCGCCGTCTACTCCGAGTGTGACCGCACGGCGCTTCACGTGCGGTACGCCGACGAGGCGTACGCCATCGGCCCCAATCCCCCGCGCGACAGCTACCTGCGCATCGACAAGCTCGTCGATGTCGCGCGCCAGTCAGGCGCCGACGCCGTGCACCCTGGATACGGGTTTCTGGCCGAGAACGCAGACTTCGCGCGCGCGTGCCGTGATGCGCACGTCACCTTCATCGGCCCGTCTCCGGAAGCCATCGACCTGATGGGCAGCAAGACGGCGGCGCGGGCAGTGGCCGTGGCCGCCGGCGTGCCCGTGGTTCCGGGCATGCGGGAGCCGATTGCGACCGAGGTGGCCGACAGCGACGTGGCCGCGATGGCGGCCGAGGTCGGCTTCCCCATCCTGATCAAGGCGGTGTCTGGCGGCGGCGGCAAGGGGATGAGGACGGTCACCGATCCGGCCGATCTGCCCGGCGCGCTGCGCGCAGCCCGGTCGGAAGCGAGCTCGTCGTTCGGCGACGGGTCGGTGTACATCGAACGGCGGATCCAGAAGCCCCGCCACATCGAGATTCAGCTGCTTGGCGATCACGACGGCACCGTGCTGCCGTTTGTGGAGCGCGAATGCTCCATTCAGCGCCGCCACCAGAAGGTCGTCGAGGAATCGCCGTCGATGGTGGTCACCCCGGCCATCCGCCGTCAGCTGGCATCAGCCGCGGCGGCGGTGGCCAAGCGAGTCGGCTACACCAACGCGGGCACGATCGAGTTCTTGTGTGATGACACCGGCGCGTTCTTCTTTCTCGAGATGAACACGCGGCTGCAGGTCGAGCACCCGATCACGGAACTGGTCACGCTGACCGACCTGGTGCACTGGCAGATTCGGATTGCCCGCGGCGAGCGCCTCGATCTGGATCCCGAGGCGCTCCTGACGCCGCAAGGACACGCCATCGAGTGCCGCATCTACGCCGAGGATCCCGATCGCGACTTCATGCCGTCCCCCGGTCGCGTGTCGGCGCTTCGGGCGCCGGCCGGACCTGGCATCCGACGTGACGATGGTGGGGCGGCGGCGGGCGTGGAGGTGCCCATCTACTACGATCCGCTCATCGCGAAGCTGGCGGCGTGGGGTGCCGATCGACCCATGAGTCTGGCGCGCATGACGCGTGCGCTGCACGAGTACGACGTACGCGGCATCAGCACGACGATCCCGTTCTTCCTGTGGCTGCTGGCCGATGCCGACTTCCAGGCCGGCCGCTTCGACACGACCTTCATCGACACGGCGCTCGCCTTGCGCAACGGCCGGCCGTTTCTGGAGGTGCCTGAAGCGTCCGAGTTCTCGGCGGCCGCGGCGGTCGCGCTGCAGGTCTACACGCGGACCCAGACGCCTGCCTCCTCGGTGCCAGCCGCGCCAGCCAGCCTCTGGCAGCAACGCGCGCGCGTCGACGGGCTGCGCTGATGGCGGCCCCATCCGAGATGCCCATGGAGTTGCAGGTCAACGTGAACGGCCGCGTGCGCACGGTCCGCATCGAACCGCGCGACGGGTTGTTCCGCGTCACGGTTGACGGCGAGACACGCCTGATCGACGCCGCCGCTATCGACGACACCACGTTCTCGCTCGTGGGCATCGATCACGGACACCGGAGTGAAGAGGTGGGATTGGGCGAGATCGGCCAGTCGGGCGAACTGGCCGTGCACCTGTCCGGGGGCGTCGTCGTGGCGCGCGTGTCGTCGGGACCGGGCCGCTTCGGACGAGGCGCCGGCGGCACGCCGCAGACGGCGGGCCGTCAACAGGTTGTGGCGCCCATGCCCGGCAAGGTGGTGAAGGTGCTGGTCAAGGAAGGCGACTCGGTCCGCGTGCGCCAGGGCCTGGTGGTGGTCGAGGCCATGAAGATGGAAAACGAATTGCGGTCGCCCAAAGACGGCCGCGTGGCCCGCGTGTTGGTGGACGAGGGGACGTTGGTGGAATCCGGACGGCCATTGGTCGAGGTCGAGTAGGGTTGGTCCCAGGGATGACTGCGAAGAAGACGGCCCGAATCGTGCTGCGGTTTGCGACACGGGCGGCCACGATCGCGATGGCCTCGATCGCGGTCGGCATCGTGTGGACGTTCAGCGTGGACCTGGGGCCCCGGGTGAAGGCGTGGGCCGAGTCGGCGGTGTCGAAACAGATTCAGCGGCCCGTGCACATTGGCCGACTGGCCATCCGGTTGTTCGATGGCCGGGTGGTCGCCCACGATCTGCGCATCGAAGGCCTGAGCCCGGCCGACGATCCCTTCTTCGACGCGAAGGAGATCGCGGTGACGATCTCGTGGTGGCCGCTCCTGCGCCGCCAGTTCGTGATCGAATCCATCAAGATGCAGGACTGGCGGATGACGGCCGAGACGTTTCCCGGCGGCCGGCACAGCTTCCCGCGCTTCACCTCGAACCAGCCCGGCAAGGGACGCGGCGTCATCACCTTCGCCGTGCGCTACGTGCACGCCTGGCGCGGGCAGTTCACCTACCAGGACCGTGGCACACCGTGGAGCGCCGTGGTGCGGAACCTGGACGTCACGGTGGTGAAAGTCGCCGGTTACCGCGGGCTCTTGCGGTCGTCGGGCGGCGTGGTACGGATTCAGCGCTACGAGCCGATGGCCGCGGGCCTGAATACCTGGTTCCGGATCGACAACGGCAAGATCCTGCTCGACCGCATCGAGCTCGAGACCGACGGCGCACAGACGCGCTGCACGGGGGTGGTTGATTTCCGGCACTGGCCAGAACAGCGCTACGAGATCACCTCGCTGCTGCAGTTGCCGCGCATGCGGGAGATTTTCTGGGCCCACGACACGTTCTCGCTCGTCGGCGTGGCCCGGTTCACCGGCGCGTTCCACGTCTTCGCCGGTGGCCGCCAGCTCACCGGCACCTTTTCCAGCGAAGAGGCGGGGCTCAATCAGTACCGGTTCCCCGCGCTGGATGGCGCGCTTGTGTGGACGCGAGACAAGTTCGAGGTGACCAGGGCGCGCTCGCAGTTCTATGGCGGGACCACGCGATTCACCTACCTGATGGCCCCGTTCGGCCAGCCCGCACCCACGCGGGCTCGCTTCGACGCCAGCTACGACAACGTGGACCTGGCGACCTTTACCAACGCGATGCAGGTCGAGGGGCTGCGGCTCTCTGGCCGCGCCCGCGGCCACACCCTGCTGGAATGGCCGCTCGGGCGGTTCGCCGAACATCGCGGGCACGGCGACGCCGAAGCCCAGCCGCCACCTGGCGTGGCGCTTCAGGGCCGCGCGCTGCCCAATCCGCCGCCCGTGCCGTCGTTCGCGCACGTGTATGGTGATCCGTTTCCACCGCTGGGGCACGTGCCGATTGGCGGCGCACTACACTACCAGTTCGGTCCCGAGTGGATCGATCTCGCGCCAAGCCGCCTGGCGACACCTACCACCTTTGTCGAGTTCCAGGGCCGGACGGCGTTTGGCGAACGATCGGTGATTCCGTTCCACGTAACCAGTTCGGAATGGCAGGAAAGCGACCGCCTGCTGGCCGGCATCATGACCGCGTTCGGATCGCCTACCAGACCGGTAGAAATGGGCGGCGCCGGCGTGTTCGATGGGGTGCTGTTGAACGCCTTCCGGACCCCGCGCATCGAGGGGCTGTTTGTCGCCACCCGCATGCGGGCATGGGATGTCGAGTGGGGCAGCGGCCAGAGCCAGATCACGGTCGAGAACGCCTACCTGGACGTGAAAGGAGCCGTGGTCCGGAAAGACGGCGGTGAGATTCAGGCCGACGGGCGGTTCTCGCTCGGGTATCCCCGCAAGGACGGCGGCGAGCAAATGAACGCGCGGATGACGACCCGGCAATGGAAGCTCGCCGAACTGCGGCACGCCTTCGACCTCGACGAGTATCCCGTTGATGGGAAGCTGTCTGGCGAGTTCCATGTGTATGGCGCCTACACCGGACCGTTCGGGTTCGGCCGGGTCACGATCTCGCCCGGCACGGCCTACGGCGAAACGCTGGCGGACGCCTCGGCGGCGCTGCGTTTCGAAGGCACCGGGGTGCGGTTCGACGGGCTCGAAATACACAAGAGCACCGGCACGATCCTTGGCGCCGCGCACGTCGGCTGGGACGGCACGTACTCCTTCAATGTCGATGGACGCAGCATTCCGATCGAGTCCATCGACGTGCTGAAGTTTCCACAGGCACCGCCGACCGGCCAGTTCGAGTTCTCGGCTGGAGGCAGCGGCCGATTCGCATACCCCACGTTCGACGTGCGCGGACGGTTTCGCGACGTCTTCGTCCGTGATGAGGGGATCGGCTTGGTGACAGGCCTTATTCTGGTGCGCGGCGAAGATGTGAATTTCGAATTCAAGGCGGCGTCGCCGCGGCTGGAAGTGTCCGGCTCGGGCCGGGTCACCACGCTGGGCGACTACCCGGGTGAGGTGACGCTGCGTGTCACCGATACCTCGATCGATCCGTACGCGCGGCTGTTTGGCACCGGTCTGTCGCCCTTTGCGACTGCCGTGGCCACCGGCACGCTACGTGTGAGCGGCACGCTCGCCAACAGCAGCGGCCTGGTGGCGCAGGCCCGCATCGACGACGTGACGCTGCGGCTGTTCGACTACGAGCTGCGCAACAATGGGCCGATCGACATCGGGTTCGACCAGGACACGCTGCGCGTCAACCAGCTCCAGCTCGCAGGCGAGAACACACGCCTGGGCGTCTCTGGCACGGTGGATCTGGCGCGCCGCGAGATCGGCATTCACGCCGATGGCGAAGCCAACCTGGGCATTCTGCAGGCCTTCTTCAAGGACATCCGCAGCTCGGGCCGCGCCCGGGTGACGGCCGACGTCACCGGTGAGTTCGATCGGCCACAGGTCGGGGGCAGCGCCGTGCTGACCGACGGCCGCCTCCGGCACATGTGGTTGCCGCACGCCATCGAGGGCATCAATGGGACGCTGGCGTTTGCGGGCAGCAACATCCGGTTCGACGATGTGAAGGCCACCGTCGGCAAGGGCGCCGTGCGCTTCGGCGGGCGCATCGGACTCAAGGGGCTCTGGCCCACCGAGCTGGATCTGACCGCCAGCGGCGAAGGCATGGAGCTGCGATTCCCGGCGGGCTTCCGCTCGCTGGTGGACGCCGAACTCGCCTTGCGCGGCTCGATGGAAGACCCGCTGCTGAGTGGCACGGTGTCGGTGCGCAGTGCCCTGCTGAAACGGCGCTTCGACATCGGCAGCGGCCTGGTCGAACTGGCGGGCACGGCCACCGGCACGTCACCGGCCGCTTCGACGCCGGCCTCCGCCGCCTTCCCGTTGCGATTCGACGTGCGGATTGTCGCACCCTCGTCGCTGCAGATCGACAACAACCTGGCCCGCATCACCTCGAGTGCCGACCTGACGCTGCGCGGCGACTTGAACAAGCCGCTGCTGTTCGGGCGGGCCGAAGTCGAGCGCGGCGAGGTGTGGTTCGAAGGCCGCCGCATCGCGGTGACGCGCGGCACGATCGACTTCTCGAATCCGGCGCGCATCGAGCCGTATTTCGACGTCGAGGCCGAGACGCGCTTGCGTTCGCCTGGCCAGACGTACCAGGTGACCCTGCGGGCTACCGGGACCCTGCAGCATTTCGACTACCAGCTGATGTCGGATCCGCCCTTGCCGGAAGTGGACATCCTCTCGATGCTGCTCGGCGACGTGAATCCGACCCAGGACGCGGATGTGCGTGCGCTGCGGTCGCCGAATTCCGCCGAGCAGTCGCTGTATTACTCGCGGGCGGCCAGATTGCTGGCCAGCCCGATTTCGTCAAACGTGCAGAGGGTGGTCGAGCAGACGTTTGGCATCGACACGTTTCAGTTGACACCGCTCGTCAGCGATCCGTACCAGCAGTCCGGCCGCTTCACGCCGGGTGCGCGTCTCACGATCGGCAAGCGGATCTCGGATCGCGTGTACCTGACGTACTCCCGAAGCCTGACGTCGGCGTCTCGCGACCAGATCATTCTGCTCGAGTACGATCAAAGCGACAGACTGTCCTGGATTGTGACCCAGAACGAAGATCGAACCTACGCGCTCGATGTACGCGTCCGGCACGTATTCCGATGATGGCGCGCGCCCTGACACGCGTCCTGATCGCGGCGAGCCTGGCGTGGGGTGTTGCGCCTCCCGCCTTGGCTCAGCCGTCCATTGACGCGCTGGTCGGCCAGCCGGTGGTGGATCTCCGTGTGACGTCTCGTGGCGCGCCGTGGAACGACCCGCAGACGAGCGCGCTGCTGGTTATCAGGCCCGGACAGCCGCTGTCGATGGCGGACGTGCGCGAAACCATCGCGCACCTGATGAGCCTGGGCCGGTTTCAGGACGTCCGGGTGCAGGCGGTGCCGGCCCCCGGCGGCGTGCGCGTCGACCTCGATCTGGTGCCGCTGCGGACGATCCGGCGCGTGGTGTTCCAGGGCCGTCTGGGATTGCCGGACGACGTCCTGCGGGCGGGCGTGGTCGATCGGTTTGGCCCCGCACCCCAGGAGGGGCGGGCTCTGGATGTCGCCCGGACGCTCGAGGAACTGCTCACCGATCACGGGTACATGAGGGCGACGGTCAGGCCCAGGCCGGCCGGCGCAACCACGCCGGACGGCTCCGACATGGTGTTCGACGTGGACTCGGGCGCCCAGGCTGTGATTCGCACGGTCATCGTGCGAGGGTCGCCGCCGGCCACCGTCGGCGCGCTCAAGAGCCGACTCGATCTCCGGGAGGGATCGCCCTATGAACCCGTGGCGCTGCGGCAGCGCCTGGAAACGTTTGTGGAGCGTCTGCGGCGCGAACGCTACTACGAGGCCAACGCCGAACCGGTGGCGGTCGTCGGCGCCGACGGCGCGGCTGTCGATCTCACCATTGACGTGACTCGTGGGCCGCTGGTCACCATCGAGTTCGGGGGCGATGCACTCTCCGCCAGGCAACGGACCGATCTGGTTCCGGTCGCGCTCGAAGGCTCGGTCGATGAGGACCTGCTGGAAGATTCAGAGCGCCGCATCGAGGATACGCTCCGGGCCGTGGGATACCGGGACGCCCGCGCGCCGTTCACGCGCAGCGAGCGGGACGGGCGTCTGCGCATCGTGTTTACCGTGCGAAAGGGGGCACTCTACCGGCTGGCCCATGTCAGCCTGCCGGGAGCGACGGCGATTGGCGAGGCTGAGCTCGGTCTGCTGGTGAAGGCGGCTCCCGGACAGCCGTTGGTCCAGGCCAGGTTGGACGCGGACATGGCGGCCATCACCCAACGATACCGCCAGGAGGGTTACCTGGCCGCGTCGGTGGGCGCCAAGACGGTGCTGCGCAATCGTGCGTCAATCGACGCCGAACAGTTGATTGACCTGGCGCTGGTGGTGACCGAGGGGCCCCGCACACTGGTCGGCCGCGTCAGCATCGAGCGGGTGCCCGCCGAGGGTCGTGACGCGGTGCCGGCAGCGGAGCTGGCTTCACGGCTCAGCTCGGTGTTTGGGCGGCCGTTCTACGCTCCCGCTGTCGAGGCTGACCGGAATCAGCTGCTGGTCGAGTATCTCAATCGAGGATTCCGGCTGGCCCACGTGGAGGTCGAGCACACGTATTCGGCATCCCGCGAGCAGGTCGACCTTCGATTCACCGCGAGGGAAGGACCCCAGATCTCGGTGGACCACATCCTGATTGTCGGCAACGACCGGATCAGCGATGCCACCATCCGCCGGGAGATCGTGTTGAAGCCGGGCGAGCCGCTGGGACTCGACAAGGTGAACGAGAGCCAGCGTCGCCTGGCCGCGCTCGGGCTGTTTCGCAGGGTGACGATCGCCGAACTGCAGCACGGTCAGCAGTCGCTTCGCGACGTCCTGGTGACGGTCGAAGAGGCGCCAGCGACCAGTCTCGGGTATGGCGGCGGCGTGGAGTTCCAGAAGGTCGAGACCTCTGAGTTTGCGCCTCGCGGCTTCTTCGAAGTCGGGCGCCGCAATCTCTGGGGAAAGAACCGGACGCTCAGCTTCTTCAGCCGCGTGTCGGTGCGTCGTCGCGGCGATGCGGCACCGCTCGGTGTGCCTGCCTCCGATGGGGCGACCGCACAGACCGATCTCGAATACCGCGTGATCGGCTCCTACCGCGAACCGCGCTTTCTCAACACCGGGGCCGATCTGCAGCTGTCGAGCGTGTTCGAACAAGGCAGCCGCACCAGCTTCCGCTACAAGCGCACCTCCGCCCGCCTCGATCTGACGGAGCGCTACTCGCGCGGATGGAACGTAATCCACCAGTACTCGCTGGAGCGCAATGAGATCCTCGAGGATCGCCTCACGGCGGCGGATCGGCCGCTCATCGACCGGTTGTTTCCACAGGTGCGTCTGTCCGTGTTTTCGACAACCGCGGTCCGCGATAGCCGGGCAGACCAGATCGATCCTGATGGAGGCACGCTGCTGTCGCTGAACGGCGAACTGGCCTTGCGGCCGCTTGGGTCGGAGGTCGGCCTGGCGAAGACCTTTCTTCAGGGATTCATCTATCGGAAGGTGCCGGTCAAGCGGCGCATCGTCTTTGCCGCCGGAGCGCGGCTTGGGCTGGGAACCGGCTTCCCCCGCACCATCACACTAGCGGATGCCACTGGCGTGGCCGTCCGTGGAGGAGACGGA
>ERZ1292640.2007-Hain-H43-02um-R1-2007-length-16634-cov-6_pt1 | contig 16634 bp, 14 predicted proteins | sample MGYA00564404_ERZ1292640 | MGnify/ENA primary metagenome ERZ1292640 (study PRJEB36523, sample SAMEA6512636) | groundwater metagenome | collected 2019-01-08 | study: AquaDiva: Metagenomics assemblies of 32 groundwater samples
AATTCTTCCGCGAGGCGAGCCAGTGGATCCACCTCGCGCTGATGGCTGTTCTCGTCGCCGTCTTCGCGCTGAGTGTAAGAAATCTCAATCTCACCTTGCGTGCGACCGAGGTCCAAACGATCACCTATCTCATCCTCTATGCCTTCGGCGGATTCCTCACATGTTCGCTTGCGCTGCGTTTTGTATTCCCCTCCATCAGTCTCGAAGGCCGGGCATTCTGGACGCAGTTGAGCGCGCCCCTCGACGTAAGGAAAGTGTATTTCACCAAGTTCTTGATCGGATTCCTCCTCATCGTGTTTCTTGCTTTTCTCGTTGCTGTCTTCTCGAACGTGCCCTTCGTTCGAATCACAGAGCGGCGCCCGCTCCTCATGTATTTTGGCGTCTTCAGTGCCTTCTGGGTCTCGCTGACGATGGTTGCGCTCAACCTCGGGCTTGGCGGATATTTTGCCAACTATCAAGAAAAGAATCCGATTCGCGTTGCTTCTTCGCAAGGCGCGACGCTCACGTTCCTCGTTTCGCTCGTGTATCTGATTGTTCTTGTCACCGTCGTCATTGTTCCTCTTACACAGTACTTTCAGTCGCTGTTTCTCTTTTTCCCATTTGAGATGACCGCCATTGTTGTCCCTGGCACTCTCGTGGGTGTTCTCTCCGCTGCTCTCACCGGGTTTGCAGTTGTTGTGGGTCTGCGTTCACTTGCACGGGATTTTTGATTGCAATTCTGCAGGTCAATCTCTATCTTTTGCCTGTATGGTTGACGAACCGACATTGTCGCAGTGGCTTGAGCAAGCCCGCGCCTTTGTGGATGATCGAAAACTCCTGCACGCGCTGCAGTGGTACCACAAGATCACCGCAGCAGCACCATATCTCGACACCGCTTGGGTTGAGCTCGCATACGTCCAGTTTGAGCTGAAACAATACGCTGCGGCCGAGAAGACCCTGCTGAAGGCGGTTGAGACCAGCGATGAGCCACAGGAGATTCTTTTCCTTGTCGGTAATCTCTACCTCAAGCTTGGGCAGCACACAAAGGCGCTTTCGTACTACAAGAAGGTCCTTGGTCATCAGAACGTCATGAGCAACGATTTGCGTGCGCACCTGAATTTCAACACCGGCCTGGCATACTACTCGAGGGGTAATCCAAAATTGGCGGAAATCCATTTCCGCGCCACGCGGAAGATTGATCCTCGATTCCCGAAAATCAATGAATCGCTCGGAGAATTGCTGCTGAGGCGAGCGGCGTACACCGAGGCAATCCAGTGCCTCAAACATGCGATCGCTCTCGAGCCTTACAGCTGGATCGGGCATTACTTGCTCGGAACGGCCTGGGCGAAAGTCTACGACTGGCGCCAGGCACACGAAGAGTTCGTGGCTGCGATTGATATGGATCCCAACGAGCCGCGGGCGTGGCAGATGTGCGGTGAGGTCTTGCTCTCGCTTCAGCGTTTTGACGAAGCTGAGCGCTACCTTCACAAGGCTCTGGAACTCAATCCGCTCCTGACGGATGCCGTTGTGGATTTTGGATACCTCTTTCTCAAGCGCGGCGATTATCAGCGCGCTCGCGAATGTTTCGAACGCGCGCTGCAGCTGGAGCCCGGCCACTCCAAAGCGCTTCAGGGCACGCGAGAACTCAAGTTGACGCAAAATCTCAATGCCTGATTCTGAAATGCCGCCTCGCTGTCGTTTTCTCGCATCTGCGGTTGTCCTCCTCTTTCTTCAGTTGTCTTCCTTCTCCGCCTCTGCCCAGAGTGTGCAGGAAGATAGTGTTGTCTATCGTCCGGAAGTCGAGCGCACATTCAATGAGGCTCTGAGCCTCTTCAACACCGGCAAGTATGAAGAGGCAGTGCATCGCTTCTCAAGGATTATTGATCGATTTCCAGAGAGTCACCGTATTACCGCGGCCTATGTGATGAGCGCGAAAGCGCACTATGAGCTTGGGGAGTATCAGCCGGGTGAAGACCTTCTTCGGGACTTCCTTGGTCGATTTCGAAAGTCAAGATACGTCGCCGATGCGCACTACACGCTCGGGCTCATCTCCTTTCAACTTAAGCGATATGATGCAGCAGCGCGAGAATTCCTTCTGGCTTGGCAGACTGCAGAGGAGACGAAGCTCAAAGACCGGGCCGAGAGAATGCTCACGCTTGTGGCCTCAACGTATCTTCAGATGGACGAGTTGCGTCAGCTGCTCGCCGAGACGGGCATTGGCGAGATGAGGGCGCTGCTCACGATTCGCTTGGCCGAGAGAGTGCTGAATACGGGCGATGTGAATGAAACAAAAGAGCTTCTTCGTCCCGTTGCTCGCATGCCGAAGACGATTGCCTCCGCTAGCCAGGCTGCTGCAATGCTGGAGAGGATCGAACGGAGCGGTGTTGTGAAGATCGGGGTTGTCCTTCCGCTGAAGTTCAAATCAGATACCCTCTCCGCGGGCGGCGTGGGGGAGGAGCTCCTCAACGGCATTCGACTTGCTGTGGATGAATACAACGCCGAGGCGATGCCGAAGGTAAATTTAGAAGTACGGGACTCTGAACGCGATGCGGGTGTAGCGGCGCGACAAGTCTCCGAACTCAGCATGGACAACCAGGTGCTGGCGATTGTGGGCCCATTGTTCAGTAACGAAGCGATTGCGTGTGCGAACCTTGCCAACGCTCGGGGTGTCCCGCTCATCACTCCGACAGCTACATCCAATGGGATCGCCGCTGTAGGCGAGTACGTCTTCCAGGCAAATCCGGATTTTTCTGTGCGTGGACGTGCGATGGCGCAGTATGCGTATCGCGTTGCCAATGCGCGTCGTTTTGCCGTCCTGTCAGCCGCAGACACTGCCGACAAGCAGATGACCGATGCCTTCCTCGATGAAGTGAACAAACTCGGCGGCGAAGTCGTTGATGTCCAGTGGTACAATCCCGGGGAAACCGACTTGCGCACTCAGCTGTTCACGATGCGTCAGCGCGCGATGGAGAAAACCGAGCCTATCGTTGTGAACTTTGCACCAAGAATGCGAAGCGGCGAGCTGAAGAGGATGGCTCAATGGGGTGTTGCGCAGCGCGTTCTGGATTCCCTTGTCGCGACAAGCGGCAGCGCACCGGTTGAGTATCTCTTCGGGGAGAACGGCTTGCAAATTGCTGACTCGCTGAAGATTCCTACACAGCGACTCAAAGCGAAGTATGACAGCCTTGGCATTCCCGTGACTTACATTGATGCTCTCTTCTTGCCTATCGCGAGCTCAAGTGAGGTTGGTATCGTGTCGTCGCAGGTTCGCTACTTCAATTTTCAAACGCAGCTGCTCGGGACGGGGAATTGGAATGACCTCAATGAGCTCGATCAGAATCGGCAGTACGCCAACGGGATCGTGTTCACCACTGATGTCTACTGGGAGGAAATTGACCAGCAATACCGCAATTTCTCCAGGAGCTTCCGTGCTGCGTTCTCCAGGAATCCGACGCCCAACGCGATGTTTGGTTACGATGCAATGAGGCTTGTCCTCAGACTCGTCCGCAATGGAGCGACTCGGCGGGAAGACATCGTCTCGGCGCTTGGGACAGTCCGGAGCTTCCAGGGCGTTCACTCAAAAATCTGCTTTTCGGAATCGCGTGTCAATTCGTGTCTGACGTTGCTGCAGTTCAAGAACCGCTCCGTCAAAAAAGTTGGGGAGATTGATGTCAACAAAGGAGAAGTTGTCCCAGTCAAGTAGGTATCGTGGCATCGAAGAAAACGCACAACCGTAAGGTGTTTGAGGCTTCGTATTATCACACCACCATCAAGCAGTGGCCGGTAGGAGAACGGCCGCGCGAAAAGCTGATGACGCACGGTCCTGCCTCGCTCAGCGAGGCAGAGCTGCTTGCGATCTTGATCCGAACGGGGTCGAAGGGCGCTACGGCGGTCGATTTGGCCAGGAAGATCCTCGCCGAACGGCGAACGTTGAGAGATGTCGCTCGAATGTCCGTCAAGGATCTTGAGAATCTCGGCATTGGTCGCGCGCGAGCGACAACCATCGTCGCCGCGTTTGAGTTATACCGACGCCTGCCCGGCGGTGACGGGGAGACCAGACCAATCTTTCGAACGCCGGAAGATGTGACTCAGCGATACGTTCCGAAGCTGTGCGATTTGAAGCATGAGGAGTTCTGGGCTATTCTCCTCAGCACCTCGAATCAGCTTGTCCGTGAAATCAAGATCACGAGCGGCACATTGAATTCCTCTCTCGTGCATCCGCGAGAATGCTTTTCCGAAGCAGTCAAAGAAAAGGCGGCGAGCGTCATTTTCGTTCACAATCATCCGAGTGGAAATCCGGAGCCGAGTCAGGAAGACATTGCGATCACCAAACAACTTGTTGAAGCGGGGAAAATCCTCGGCATTCCTGTTTATGACCATATTATCGTGGCCGGCTCTTCGTTCACAAGTCTGGCTCAGCGTGGTTTAACGTGAGAAAACTCGCATCCGAGGCAGTCGATGAGATTTCTGCAGAGAGCTGCCGGTTTTCCTTGACTTTTTTGGCTCAAAGCTGTATTATTGTCCAGAACCAAAGTCGCAAGCGTTTGAAGTTGCAACAGATTACAAAGGAGAAGAGATCATGAAGAAATCAATTGCTGGTCTTGTTGTTGCAGGCGCGATGGTCGCAACGCTGGCCACGGGCTGCAGCACCAGACCCAGTGCAGATGAGCTCAAGCAGTTAGAGGACCTCAAGGCCGAGGTTGCATCCTTGGAGCGGGAGATATCCGCGAAGGAATCGGAGAAAGGTGCCTTAATGAAGGCGATCGCGGACAAGACCGCACTGTTGAGCCAGTGCGAAAAAGACAAGGCGCTCGTTCAAGAGCGTCTGAGAGGAATGTAAACCTGAGGTCCATTCGCAAGGAGACATGACAATGAAAGTTCTCAATCGACTAACTCTTGTTGCGGCCTTGGTTCTCTTCATCTGCGCCGGCGCGGCCGCCCAGGAAATGACGAAAGAAGAGTGGCAAAAGCAGATGACCGAGTTCACGGCGAAACGGAATGACCTCAGAAACAAACTTGCTGCGGTGCAGGCTGAGGTCGACAAGCTGAAGAAAGAAGATGCAGACAAAGCAGCTGCCCTCAAGAAGTGCAACGACGACATTCTGGCGCTTGTGGGCGCCACTCCTGAAAAAGAGCGCGCCTACGCTGCAAAGTTGGATCAGATCGATGCGAAGATCAACGAGCTTTCCCGGCTCTCCAACCAGGATCTCTGGGCTCGAAAGAGCGAAGTTGATGATGTCCAGAAGATGCTCGACGAGGTGAAGAAGGACAAGATGAGTGTGCTGCCGAAGTACTACGACAGGGTCAAGGAGCAGCAGAATCGGCTCGATGCTCTCAAGAAGTCTCTCGAGTCAGCCCAGATTGCGATGACCTACACCGTCGGCACGTGGGCGAAGGATCGGGATTGCCTCTGGAACATCGCCAAGAAGCCGAAGATCTACGACAACGCGTTCCTGTGGCCGAAGATCTGGCAAGGCAACCGTGATCAGATCAAGAACCCCGATGTGATCAAGCGAGGTCAGAAACTGATGATCCCGCCAAAGGCGGATTTGACGAAAGAGGAAAAGTCTGCGGTGCGCTCATACTGGAAGAAGAAGCAAGCAGCTGCAGAGGAGCAGAAGCCGGCTGCACCGGCGAAGAAGTAACGGAGGTACGCTTCCCACGGTTCTGTTGATTCATCAACGTTTCTACATTTTGGAACGCCCTCGCCGCACCATTGTGCGGTTCTGAGGGCGTTTCGCTTTCTCATCCACCACATCAGTGAGGAGGATTGACACTTTGGTAGAGCGAAGGGTTCAGTTGGCAGGTGTCGACACTGTTCAGTTGTTAGGGTTCAATGATGCTAATCTTCAAATGATCGAAGATCGGTTTGACGCAACGATCACCCTTCGTGGCGATCAAATTACGGTGCGCGGACCGGAAGCTGATGCAGTCAGAATTGAGAAGATCTTCAAGGAGCTTATCTATATTCTGAACAAGAATGGCAATCTGACGCCGAATGATGTTGACACGGTGGTCGATCTGGTGACGGTCAACGGGTCGTCGCCGGACCTCCCCCGCGAGGTGGCCGTGGAAGACGCGGACTACGCGATCCTCTATACCAAAGTCGGCATCATCAAACCTCGCACACCGGGGCAAAGGGCGTATGTACAGCAGATCCGGAAGAATGACATTGTGTTTTCTATTGGCCCTGCCGGCACAGGCAAGACGTATCTGGCTGTTGCAATGGCTGTTGCTGCTCTGAAGAACAGAGATGTCACCAGGGTGGTGCTGGCACGGCCGGCTGTTGAGGCGGGCGAGAACTTGGGGTTTCTACCGGGTGATTTGAGGGAGAAAGTGGATCCGTACTTGCGGCCATTGTATGATGCGCTCGATGACATGCTGACCGTCGAGAAACTCAAGAGCTATATGGAGAAGCGCATCATTGAGATTGTGCCGCTTGCCTATATGCGCGGCCGAACGCTTCACAACGCGTTTGTCATTCTCGATGAAGCTCAGAACGCAACCGCCTTGCAGATGAAGATGTTTCTGACGCGGTTGGGTGAGCACGCGAGGGCCGTCATCACGGGTGACATCACACAGATCGACCTTCCGCTATCCACGGTTTCGGGGCTCGTGCAGATCCAAGAAGTGCTGAAATCCATTCCGGGAGTAAGCTTTGCCTACCTCGACCGGAACGACGTCGTCCGGCATCGGCTGGTCAAGGATATCATCGACGCCTACGACCGGTTTCGCACAAACGGCAACGAAGTAAAGAAGAACGGGGGGCATGGTTAGGACGTTCGAACGGAGGATCACCAACGAAGCCCGGCTGAACGAGGGCTACCGTTTTTTCTCCACGCGTTTTCCCGCGTTCCACAGCGCATCCATTTCTTCGAGCGTCGAATGTTCCAGTTTCTTCCCCTGTTTGTGAAGCTCTTCCTCAATGCGCTGAAACCGTCTCGCGAATTTTTTGGTTGATTTGCCGAGTGCGCTCTCAGGGTTGACGTGCAGAAAACGCGCGTAGTTTACAAGGGCGAAGAGAAGGTCGCCAAATTCTTCTTCCAGGTGTTCGTGGGTGGATGATGACTCCGCCGCGTGGAGCTCATTGATCTCTTCCTTGACTTTTTTCCACACATCCTCTTTATGTTTCCAGTCGAATCCAACCTTCGACGCCTTTTCCTGGAGGCGGTGCGCCCTAAGAAGAGCCGGCATGTCATTCGGCACGCCCTCCATCAGAGATTTGCGCCCCTCGCTCATCTTGATTTTTTCCCAATTCAATTTCACGTCTTTCGAGCTTTCGACTTTTGCATCACCAAAGACGTGCGGGTGCCGACGGATGAGCTTCTTCATGGAATCTGAAAGCACGTCATCGATGGTGAAGGCGGATTTCTCTTCGGCCATGATTGAATGCAATGCCACGTGAAGCAGGAGATCGCCGAGTTCCTTCTTGAGTTCCTCTAGATCGTTGTGATCAATGGCCTCTACAACCTCATAGGCTTCTTCGATCAAGCTGTGACGAATCGATTGATGGGTCTGTTCGCGATCCCAGGGGCATTCTTTTCTGAGCCGCCGGACGACAGCGAGAAACTCAGAAAACATCGTTTCGCTCTCTTGCTTTTTCACGTTGTCCTCCTTGTTTGGCCAGCATCTTACCAAAAAGAGGGTGGAGAATCAACGATCGCGCAAAATGATATTCACTCTCGCGACAGTGAGGACACTCGCAGCACCGCACGCTTCAGGGCTGAATAGGCTAAAAGTTGTCGTTGTTTTTTTATCTGTTTATGCTTACTTTAACAATGGACGTTCTGTAGAGAATTCTACACGGGGCTGTAGCTCAGCTGGGAGAGCGCTTCGTTCGCAACGAAGAGGTCGTCGGTTCGAACCCGATCAGCTCCACAAGGCGGTGATTAGTTATTGGCTAATTGGTTATTGGCTAGTTCGAGAACGGTTGGATTGTTCGGGGAGATGGCTAATCACCAATTAACCAGTCACTAATGAACCGGATTTTCTGAGAATCTCTGGAGAGTTTCGTTGTTTTTGTCTTCATGGTTTGAGGTCAAGTCCTGTGCAACAAAACGTTGCTCAACCCCGCCAGGTCCGGAAGGAAGCAACGGTCGGCAAAGAGTTTTGTGTGACACAGGGTCGCTTGACCTCATTTTGTTTGCTGCAATCAGGGGAGATGATTGCATCGGAACGTAAAGCCCCCATCGTTGGCTTTTCATCCCACCCCATCGGGATGAAGAAAAACGAGAACACTAAATCCATGGTATCCATTCACTTCCTCATTATCTTTTTCGCCACCAGTCTTGCGCTTCTATGGTACGTCCCTGTCCCCATTGGCGGCAGGGAACGAGATGCCTGCAGGCGGTCGCCGCGGTTTGTTCCCGGCACGCCAATCAGGCAGGCGCAGCGCGTTGGTCGATATGGACAATTGAACGTACGAGTGTCTCCCCCGCCTGAACGACCCGTCCGAACGGCTAGGCCGGGCGGGCGTAGTCGGGCAGGCTGCGGTGTTCAACCGCGATTTATGGGGCTACGTCCATCTTCGTCCGATGTGGTGTATTGCGATTCCATTGCGTGGACTCCGAGGCGGACCCAATGCCCGTATGAAAAAAGAAATTATTATCAATTCCACGGCGAACGAACACCGTATCGCCATTCTTGAAGACGGCAGACTCGCCGAACTCTTCGTTGAAACCCCTGGCAAGGAACGCATGGTCGGGGATATCTACCTGGGCAGAATTGCCAAGGTGATGCACGGAATCCGCGCAGCGTTCATCGATATTGGTCTCCAGCAAGACGCCTTCCTCCATTTCTCCGATATCGCTTCCTCACTCGGCGAATACAACGCGTTGTTCGAAGACGAAGATGAGGAAAACGGATCCTCGTCTGCTTCCGGACAGCATGCGTCCGGCGGCTCCTTGAGGGGAGGAAGCGGCGAAGGCGTCGCGACATTCCCTGCCGTCGAGGCGAAAACTGGCCGACCTTCAGACGGCGGCGCTCAAGCGGAGGAGAAGCGTGATCGAGAAATCAATCTCCAGAAGGGGCAGGATATCCTCGTCCAGATCACCAAAGAGCCGGTCGGAAAGAAGGGCGTCCGCGTAACGTCTGAGATCTCGCTCCCCGGACGGTTTCTGGTCTTGCTTCCCTTCGACGGGAAAATCGGCGTCTCCAAGAAACTCACGGACTTCAAAGAGAAACGACGGCTTCGCAGGGTTGTCCGTTCCATGCTCCCGGCAGGCTTTGGCGCAATCATTCGGACGGTGGCGGAAGGAAAAGACGATACGCTGATCCGGCAGGACCTTGAAGAACTCATCAGAGTCTGGCGGAACATCGAGAAGGCAGTGAAGATCGAACCCCCCCCCACCCTCGTGTATAAGGACATGACTACGACGTCCAGCGTGATCCGCGATCTCTTCAGCGACAAGGTCGAACGCGTTGCGGTTGACGACAAGAAGCTCTTCAAGGAAGTCAAGGCGTACGTCCAATGGATGTCTCCCGACATGCTCGATCGGCTTGAGCACTACAAAGGCAAGGAGCCGATCTTCGACAAGTACGGCGTGGAAAAAGACATCCAGACCTTGATGAGCAAGAAGGTCTGGTTGAAGAGCGGTGGATATATCTTCATCGAACGGACGGAAGCGATGACCGTCATTGATGTGAACAGCGGGCGCTATGCAGCGAAAAGGGAACAGGAGCTGAACTCGCTGCGAACGGACCTGGAGGCCGCGCGGGAGATCGCACGTCAGCTTCGGCTGCGGGACATCGGAGGCATTATCGTCGCCGACTTCATCGACCTGGAAGATGAAAAGAACAAGAAGAAGGTCTACGATGAGATGAAGAAGGAGCTGAAGAAGGATCGCGCGAAGGCTACAGTCTTGCCGATGACGGAATTCGGCTTGGTGCAGATAACGCGGCAGCGCATCCGTCAGACTGTCCAGCTCAGCCTCAGCGATGCCTGTCCGACGTGCGGAGGCACTGGCCTCGTTCAATCCAAGACCACGACGATCAACCAGATCGAACGCTGGATCCGACGATTCAAATCTGAGTCACGCGAATTCCGCCTCGAGTTGCGAGTTAATCCCCATGTTGCTGCCATTCTCTCGCACGGGACTATCAGCCGGCTGACGAAGATCATGTTCAAGTTGTTCGTGAAGATCAAGCTCATCCCGGACCCCGCGCTTCCGATGGACGAGTTTCGTTTCATTTCCGTGAGGCAAAAGAAAGACATTACAGACCAATACAGTCTCTAATCTGAACCAGCAGTAAGGACGACGTGCTATGAAATTCTTCATCGATACTGCCAACATCGCAGAGATTAAGGAAGCGGCAAGCTTGGGAGTGTTGGATGGAGTGACGACGAATCCAAGCCTCGTTGCAAAGGAAGGTAAGGAGTTCCGAAAGCTCCTGGAGGAAATCTGCGCCATCGTAGATGGCCCTATCAGCGCAGAGGTGCTTGCCACTGAGTACGATGGGATCATGAAGGAGGCCCGAGAACTCTCGAAGATTCACCGAAATATCGTGGTCAAGGTACCTCTCATTAAGGAGGGGTTGAAGGCCGTCAAGTCTTTGAAGGCGGAAGGAATTCGGACTAACGTCACCCTCTGCTTCTCGCCGAATCAGGCGTTACTTGCCGCCAAAGCCGGCGCCTACTTCATCAGTCCGTTCATCGGTCGGTTGGACGACGTGAGCCACGCCGGCATGGATCTCATTCGACAAATCGTCACGATCTACCGAAACTACAAATTCGACACGCAGGTGCTGGTAGCGAGCGTTCGACATCCACTCCACGTGGTGGAGGCAGCGTTGATTGGCGCGGATATTTGTACGATGCCGTTCAAAGTCATTGAGTCGCTCATCAAACATCCGTTGACGGACATTGGCATGGAACGATTCCTGGCAGACTGGAAGAAAGGCCAGCAGAAGTAGCCGTGAAGAAGACTGCGTTTGACGACATTCATGTTTCGCTCGGCGCGAAGCTTGTCGAATTCGCTGGCTTTGAAATGCCGGTTCAATACAGTGGCATTATTGATGAACACCTCGCGGTTCGGAAACGCGTCGGCGTGTTCGATGTGTCGCATATGGGTGAGTTTGAGGTAAGAGGGAAGGATGCGCTCCCTTTTCTGCAGATGACGACGGTGAACGATGTTTCCAAATTGACGGAAGGGCGAGCTCAATACTCGGCGATGTGCTACGAGAATAGCGGGATCGTCGATGACCTGCTTGTCTATCACTGCGGCGATCGCTATATGCTGGTGGTGAACGCATCGAATGCACGGAAGGATTTCGAGTGGCTTCGATCTCATTTGAAGGGCGATGTTGAGCTAAAGGACGTGAGTGACTCCGTTTCCCTGCTCGCCGTTCAGGGTCCTCAATCGCTCGCAACGCTGCAAAAGCTGACGGATGTCGATCTGAAGTCTATCGAGTACTACCATTTCAGTCGCGGGAAGATCGCGGACGTGGAGACGATCATCTCCCGCACTGGATACACCGGGGAACTGGGATTTGAGCTGTACTTTGATGCCGACCGCGAGCTTGCTCGAAAGGTTTGGGACGCCGTGTTCGATGCCGGAAAAGAATTCGGCGTGGCTCCCATTGGTTTGGGCGCTCGAGATACGCTGAGACTCGAGATGGGATACTGTCTGTATGGAAATGACATCGATCAGTCAACAAACCCCCTCGAAGCAGGCCTCGGGTGGATCACGAAGCTGAATAAAGGTGATTTCATCGGTAGGGCTGCTTTACTGAAGATCAAAGAGGAGGGCTTGAAGAGAAAGCTCATCGGGTTCACTCTAACTGAGAAGGCGGTTGCGCGGCACGGCTATCCGCTCGCAGCGAACGGCTCGACGGTCGGGCATGTCACGAGCGGAACATTTTCGCCCTCGCTCGAGCGGGCCATTGGGATGGGATATGTCGCGACGGAGCACGCACAGGTGGGCGGTACGGTCAATGTCGTTATCAGGGGGAAAGAAGTCCCCGCCTCCATCGTGAAAGTTCCGTTTGTGCAGAAATCGTAAACCACGCGGTGGGAATTCCATGAAAATCGACTTAAGCTTCAACCCAATAGAACTTGACGAGCTGCAGATTCGCGACAAGAATGTCGTGGTGGTCGATGTGCTTCGGTCCAGCACGACGATCGCGGTGGCGTTGAGCAACGGCGCTCGGGAAATCATCCCGGTTGAAAGCATCGAGAATGCCGTCAAGATTTCCGGAAGCCTGTTTGGGGACGTTACGCTCCGTGGGGGTGAGAGGAACGGCAAGATCATTCAGGGATTCAACCTCGGCAATTCACCACTGGAGTACACCGAAGCCACCGTGAAAGGGAAGTCGATCATCTTTTGCACGACGAACGGCTCCGTAGCGATGCACAGAAGTCGCTTTGCCCGGAATCTTGCCGTCGGATCGTTCGTCAACGCCTCGAAGGTGATCGAGTTCATCGAAGAGGTCAATTCGGATTTCCTGCTGGTCTGTGCGGGACGGGCGAATGCGTTCGCCAATTTCAGCCTGGAAGACGCAGTGTGCGCAGGAATGATCGTTTATGAGCTCACGCAGGAGAAGTCGCCGGATCTCGAGCTGACAGATTCGTCACGCGCTGCTCTAGGGCTCTACAAGACGTACGGCCGATCGATTCTGAAAATGTTGAAAGAGACCGATCACGGTCGGTACTTGATCGAAATTGGGTTCCTGGAGGATATCAAACTCTCAGCTCAGGTTGACTCCTATCCCGTGCTCCCGGTGTTGAGCGGCAACGTCTTCAGACTTCGGAAGGACGAGGATTGACCAGCGGAGCGTACTCGTTACTCGAGCCCGCTAAGTGGCTCATTCATCTTTCTCTGATGTACCGTTTCCATGGCTGAATCAGCATCAAAAGAAAGCCCGAAGAAGAATCCACATCGACGGCGGCAGATCTGGTCGTTCCTGGGGATCCTGTTCTCCCTCATGCTTTTGCTCAGCCTGATCTCCTACACACCTGCCGATCAGGCGAATGGGGAGATCGGCATTGGGGAGCTTTGGAAGGTCTTTACACCGGATGAGGCCTTGCAGGCCAAAGCTGATCGAACTCACAATCTTCTTGGACTCCTCGGCGCGGTTCTTTCCAACTGGTTCATCAACTCGACGATCGGGTATGCCGCCGTTGTCTTGCCGTTCCTGGGGCTTGCCTGGTCGTGGTTCATCCTGCGGCGCAAAGAGCTCCACAAGCTCATTCTGGCAACGAATTATGTTCTTGCCATCGCACTTCTGTTTTCCGCGTTGATGGGCTCCATTCGCTTACTTGGGGACCTCCCAGTCCTGTCTATGGAATGGAGCGGTGTGGTTGGTGATTTCGCGGCCAATACACTACACAAGCTCATCGGACTCACCGGAAGTTTTCTTCTTCTGCTCGGACTGCTCACCATCGTGCTGACGCTGCTGGTTGATCTTGATATTCAGCAAACGTATGAACGGTTGAAGGAGTGGTTTGCGGGCCTTCGAGCATGGGTTGAGCAAAAGCGCGCCGCCGCGGGTCAAATAGCTCAGGGAAAGAAGAAGCGAGATGTGTCCGCAGTTCCTCCGGTCAAGATCAAGCGAGATGCCGAAGAACCTCCGCCGCAACCGTTGATAACGAGAGAGCCTCTCCCTCGCGAAGAACGAACTGGATTTGAACCTCCAATCTTTCACGAAGAAGAAGAGGAGACGCCGAAGATTCCGAGCACGAAACATATCGCACTCGACATCAGTGAGCCGATCCAGGAAGAAGAGGTCGATTTCGATCAGCGTGTACCGGCGGCTGAGGAAGAGGAGGAAATCGATTATGTGTTCCCGTCTGTCGAGCTTCTGGATGCTGCGCGCGCAAGCGAAGAGGTCGATGAGGAAGAGCTGAAGGCCAACGCAGAGCTGTTGCGATCCAAGCTTGCCGACTTCGGTGTTGAGATCGATAGCGTGTCGGTCACTCCCGGCCCAGTGGTGACGCTGTACGAGATTGTCCCGGCGACGGGAGTGAAGATCAGCCGGATCGAAAGTCTGCAGGATGACATTGCTCTCGCGCTGAAAGCCAAAGGGATCCGCATTATTGCCCCCATCCCCGGAAAAGGAACGGTTGGGGTGGAGATACCCAATCACAACCCCGCACTCGTGACGCTCCGCTCGATTATCAACTCATCGAGATTTCGCGATTACAAGGGAATCCTTCCCCTGGCCATGGGGAAGACGATCACCGGCGAAGTGTATGTAGACGATCTGGCCAAGATGCCGCATCTGCTGATTGCCGGAGCAACGGGCTCGGGAAAAAGCGTTGGCATCAATACGATCCTGACGAGTCTGATCTACCGTCTTCATCCAAGCGATGTCAAATTTATCATCATCGACCCGAAGAAAATCGAACTCTCGCAGTACGTAAGACTCCGAAAGCACTATCTGGCGGTGTCACCCGACATCGGAGAGGAGATCATCACGACGCCGAACAATGCTGTCCTCGCATTGAAGAGTGTCGAGATTGAGATGGAGAGACGCTATGATCGCTTGGCCGCCGCGGGTGTTCGGAATATTTTGGACTACAACGAACGTCTGAAGAGCGGTCGGTTGCACGACACCGAGACCGTGAAACACCGCAAGCTGCCGTTTCTCATCATTGTTATCGACGAGCTGGCCGACTTAATGATGACGGCCGCGCGTGAAGTTGAGGAGCCGATTGCCCGGCTGGCGCAATTGGCGCGGGCTGTGGGAATCCATCTGGTGCTGGCAACTCAACGACCATCAGTAGACGTGATCACGGGTGTGATCAAAGCGAATTTCTCCGCCCGCATCGCTTATCAGGTCGCGTCGAAAATAGATTCGCGTACTATCCTCGATATGAATGGTGCAGATCAGCTTCTGGGGAACGGCGACATGCTCTATCTCCCCGCCGGCAGCCCCAAGCCCATCCGCATGCAGAACGCTTTCATTTCATCGGACGAGGTGGAGCGAATAGTGAATCACGTCGCCAAGCAACAAGGATACAGCCATCCTGCCACGCTCCCCTCGGTGTTCGAAAAGAAAAAATCGGCGGGAGTTTCAAGTGAGGGCTCCCGTGATGAATTGTTTGAGGAGGCTGCCAAGATCGTCGTTCGCCATCAGCAGGGCTCCGTCTCCTTGCTCCAACGCCGTCTGAAGGTCGGCTATTCGCGCGCCGCTCGCTTGATTGATGAGCTTGAAGCGTCTGGGATCGTCGGTGCGTTTGATGGAAGCAAAGCACGGGAAGTCTTGGTAGAGACGGACGCAGAACTTGAAGCTCTCTTGAGGAATATGTGATGAAGCGACTTCTTGTTACGCTGCTGATGTGCCTGGCTGCTATTGCGTTCGGTCAGCAGAAAGAATGGACGGTGAAGGAGGTGAGCGAAAAGGTGCAGCGCCGGTACGAGGCGATCCATGATGCCACCGCCCGGTTCACGCAGCACGTGAAGTTCGGCTTTTCACAGATTGAGCAAAACTTCGTCGGCACGCTCACCATGAAAAAGCCGAACAAGTATCGAGTCGAGTCTGAGCATCAGACCTTTGTAACGGACGGATCCACCGTGTGGGCCTACTCGCCCATCAACAAGCAAGTTCTCATCGATCGATACAAAGAGAATGAGAACACACTTTCGCCTGAGCAGTTCCTCCTCAATCTCCCAACGAACTACTACGCCACGCTGCTCGGCGGCGAACGATCGGGCGAGACAGCTCTCATCACGCTGAAGCTTGTCCCCAAAGACGACCAGTCGTTCGTGAAATCGATGAAAGTCTGGATTGAGGAGGGAACCTGGATCGTCCGCAAGGTGGAGATGGTCGATGTCAACGACACCGAGAAGACCTACACTGTGCAAGACGTGCGGATGAACACGAACGTCAAAGACAGCGTTTTTGCATTCACGCCGCCTCCGGGGACTGAGGTGGTGGACCTCCGCTAACCATCGAACGCCTCCTCATGCCGTTGAAACTCAAGAAGTCTCTCCAGATTCTCCTTGGTTTCCTTCTCGCTGCCGTTTTTCTCTACCTGGCATTTCGCGGCGTGAACTTTGGTGATCTCTGGGATTCGCTACAGCGCGTCAACTACCTTTGGGTTGCCCTCCTCATCCCCATTATCATTATCAGTCACTGGTTGCGCGCGGTTCGGTGGGCGTATTTGCTGTCCCCGGTAAAGAACAAGCTCTCGCACCACAAGCTCTTCTCGGCGGTCATGATCGGCTTCATGGTCAATAACGTCCTGCCGCGGGTTGGCGAAGTGGTGCGGGCGTTTGCGATTGGGCGTTCCGAGGGAATCTCCAAAAGCTCCGCCTTTGGGACAGTTGTTGTCGAACGCATCATCGATATGTTGACATTTCTCTCCATTCTCAGCGCTGTCCTGTTTCTCTATCCTCACTCACTCGATCCCTTTGTGGACGATGTCGACGCAGTGCGTCCGTTCTTTCTTGTAGGCTCAATCGCATTCCTTGCGGTCTTTGTTGCCCTCTTCTTCAAAGGGGAGTCGCTCTTCAGACTGCTGAACGTCTTGCGACCCCTCGTTCCCAAGCGGTATGAAGAACGGTATCAACGACTGGTCGATTCATTTCTGACCGGCTTCAGCGTTACTCGCAGGCCTGACAAGTTCGCGATGATCGTTGGGTTGAGTTACCTCATGTATTTCTTCTACGCGCTCGGACTCTACGTACCATTTTTCGCGTTTGACTCTCTTGTGG
>ERZ1292640.2010-Hain-H43-02um-R1-2010-length-16619-cov-42_pt1 | contig 16619 bp, 14 predicted proteins | sample MGYA00564404_ERZ1292640 | MGnify/ENA primary metagenome ERZ1292640 (study PRJEB36523, sample SAMEA6512636) | groundwater metagenome | collected 2019-01-08 | study: AquaDiva: Metagenomics assemblies of 32 groundwater samples
CGCCGGCGTGTTGGGGATCTGCCACTCCAGGTCGGCGAAGCCATACCCCTTGCTGAAGAGCACCTGGCCGTCGCGGGCCACCAGGACCGAACCCATGAACTGCCGGTTATCGACCCAGGTTCGGAGGGCCTGGTCCATCGCGGAGGCGGCATCCGAGCCGTCGTGGGCGGAAAGTGGACCGCTTTGAAAGGCCAGGAGGAGACAGGTACCCATGGCGAAGCTCAAAACCGCCCAGCGGCATACTACATCTTGGGCCACATGAGGCTTGGACCCCACCCTTAGGGTTTTAAAGGAAGATCTGCCTCCAAGTCGTTCAAAAAAAAGTTGTTGCAATGCGGAGAAGCTCGGTGTATGATCGCAAGTGGATACTTGGTGGTGCCTATGTGGCCCCTCAGGGAACTATAGTGGGAACAGAAGCGATCATCGAGCTGCCTGACGGAACGTACCCGGCCAAGCTGGACGACAAAGGCCGTCTGAAGCTGCCCGTCACCTTCCGGAGGTACTTTGAGAAGCTCTCTGAAAAGAAGCTGTTCGTCACCAGCCTGGATGGCCGCATAGGAACAATTTACCCTATTTCCGTGTGGCGTGCCAATAGGAATGTACTTGAGAATGTCACCGACGACCCGCAGGCGGCCGATGACGTCCTGCTGATCGCCAACGAGCTTGGCGCCGATACCGAGGTCGATGCGCAAGGGCGCGTTTTGATCCATCCCGATCTGCGCCGCGCCCTGGGAATCGAGAACCAGCCGGTGAAACTGGTCCCGATCAAGGGCCGGATCGATGTCTACAGCGAACCGGTCTACGAGGAGCGCCGGCGGCAGGCGATGGAGGAATTGCAGCAGAAGCTGCTGCGGCTGCGGAGCAAGGGGTTGAAGTAGCGATGTATGGATCCCGTCCACATCCCGGTGATGCTTCGCGAGACGCTGGAATGGCTGAACATCCGGCCGGATGGCATCTATGTGGACGCCACTGCCGGCCTCGGCGGGCATACGGGAGCGATCGCCCAGCGGCTGACCACCGGGCTGGTGATTGCCAGCGACTGCGACGCCGAATCGCTGGAGATCGCCCGGCGGAACACCGCCCCGTGGGCCGACCGCATCCGGTATCGCCATGGATGGTTCTCGACGCTGGCGGCCGACCTGGTCGCGATGGGAATCCCGAAGGTGGACGGCCTGACGGCCGATTTGGGCGCGAGTTTTTATCAGCTCCGCTCCAAGGAGCGCGGTTTCTCAATCCAGGCCGGGGGTGCGCTGGACATGCGATTCGATCGTGGGGCCAGCGTGACTGCCGGTCATATCATCAACACTCTAAACGAGAAATCTCTCGTCGAGCTGCTCGAGCAGCGAGGCGAAGAAAGGGGGAAAAGGGCGCGGTTAATTGCCAGAGCGGTCACCGGGGCACGACCTATCCAGTCCATCCAGGAGCTTGCCCGCGTGGTCGAGCGGGTCGTGCCTCGGGCCGGCCGCCGTATTCATCCGGCAACACAGAGCTTCATGGCTCTGCGCCGCGCCGTGAATCGCGAAGACGAGGAGCTGGCAGCACTGCTGGCCGCGGCGCCGGAACTGGTCCGCGGTGGTTGTCGCATCGCAATCATATCGTTCATGAGCTTGGAGGACCGAAGCGTCAAAAGGGCTTTCAACGACCTGGTCCGCCAGGGCCGGGCCATTCGCCTGCTGAAGCACGTTCTTCGGCCGGCGGAAGAAGAGGTGCGTAGCAATCCGGCCGCCCGCAGCGCCAGGCTGCGAGTGGTGGAGATGAAGTAGCGAGGGATAGAGAGTGGCGACGCTGGCAGCATTCTTCAGAAGGATCGAAGTGGAGGCGCCCCCGGTGGAGGAGGCGTCGCAGTGGCTCCCGGCCGCGGAGGCAGACCCGTACCGGTTGCGCCTGCTTCCCAACGAGCAGGTACATTTCTTCGCCAAGCAGATCGACAACAGCCGGGTCGTTCGTCATGCCGACCCGGTGGCGCGTCGTAAGGGCTTGGGCGCGATTGGCGTCGCTTGTCTGGCCGCCGCCTTCCTGATCTTCATCCTGCTGCCCGAGATGGGCGGCCGGGTTACCGGTTTTCAGATCTGCTCGCTCCAGCGGCAACACGAGGCGCTGACCAACCAGAGGGCGGCCCTCGAGCTGGAGGAGGCCAAGCTGTTGAGCCCCGAGCGACTTGAAGAACTGGCCCGGCAACTGGAGCTTATGGATCCAGTGCCGGGCCAGCTTTTTTTGTTGAACCCGAAGCCCGACAGCTCCATGGCCGCGTTGGGCGTGCAGCCTAAGCGCTGAGGCAAGCGAGTGAACGGGAGGCGGAGTTGGAATCGCGGGCGGCAAAAACGTTCACTACTCGATTATTTCTGCTCGTCGGGCTCGCGCTGGTCTGGGCCTTCCTGATCCTCTGTCGCCTGTTCTACCTTCAGGTAGTCCACCACCGTACCTTCCGCGAGCAGGCCGACAGGCAGACCAGCCGCCGGGTCGAACTGCTGGCCGACCGCGGAGGGATCCACGACCGCAACGGCGCGCTGCTGGTCAGGAGCCTTCAGGCCGACTCCGTCTATATCAACCCCCTGCTGGTGCCCGACCGGGCGGTGGCCGCCGAGATCCTGGCGCGCATCCTCGAGCTGGACCGCCAGGCGCTCTACGACAAAATCCAGCGGGCCTTTGAGCGCCGCCGCGGCTTCCTCTGGATCGCACGCAAGACACCCGCCGCCGCGGCCGTGCGGCTGAAGAGCCTCAACCTGGACTGGATCCGTTTCCGCACCGAGCAGCAGCGCCAGTACCCGAAGGGCGTGCTGGCGGCCCACTTGGTCGGCGCCGTCGATTTCGCGCAGCAGGGCAACCTCGGGCTCGAACAGAGCCTGGATGCCGATCTGCGCGGCCGGAACGGCCAGGTGCGGATGCTGGCCGACGTCAGTGACCGCGGGATCGAGACCCAGGTGGCCACCGAGCCGCAGGCCGGCAAGAACGTCACCCTGACCATCGACGAACGCATCCAGTTCATCGCCGGGCGCGAGCTGAAGGCGGCCGTCGAACGCGAACGCTGCACCAGCGGCAGCGTGGTGGTGATGAATCCGCACAATGGCGAGATCCTCGCCTTGGCTTCTTTCCCGGAGTTCGATCCCAACCGCCCGCCGCCGCCGGGAGAAGATCCTGCGGTGCGGTTCAATAACGCCGTTTCGGTCCCCTTTGAGCCCGGGTCGGTGTTCAAGGTGGTGACGGTGGCGGCGGCGCTGGAAACGACGCGGCTGCGGCCGGAGACGGTCATCCCTTGCGGCAATGGCCGCATCAACCTGTTCGGGCGGGTGGTGCACGATCATCATTCCTACCCGGCGCTGACGCTGGCCGAAGTGCTGGCCAAATCCAGCAACATCGGCGCCATCAACGTCGGGCTCAAGGTGGGCGACCCGCAGATGCTGGAATACATCCGGCGATTCGGCTTCGGCCGCAAGACGGGCCTGCCGCTGCCGGCCGAATCGGCGGGCCTGGTTCGCCCGTTGAACCGGTGGCAGAAGACCTCGATCGCCAGCGTGGCCATGGGACACGAGATCAGCACCACCACGCTGCAACTGGCCGTGGCCAGCGCGGTGTTCGCCAACGGCGGCCTGCTGGTCCAGCCGAAGCTGATCCTGTGGCGGCAGCGGCCGGGCGGGCCGGTCGAGCGGACGCCGGCGCCGGCCCCGGTGCGGGTGCTGAAGCCGGAGACGGCCATCACCATGCGTCAGTTGATGGAGGCCGTGGTGCTGAACGGAACCGGCAGAGCGGCGCGGCTGGACGGCTACAGCGCCGGCGGCAAGACGGGCACCGCGCAGATCTTCGACCTGGCGGCGCGGAAGTTCACCCACCGCTACAACGCCTCCTTCATGGGTTTCGCGCCGGTGACCAGCCCGGCCATCGTGGTGGCAGTTACCTTGAACGGCGCCAACAAGTACGGCGGCACGGTAGCCGCGCCGGTGTTCCGCGCGATCGCCACCGAGGCGCTGCGGCTGCTGAGCGTGCCCAAGGACGTGCCCGAGGCGCGGCCCGCCGGCAACGACCCGGTGGATGAAAACGACCTGGCCATCGCCGATCTCAACGCGCCGGCGACACCGCCTCCGGCGGCCGCCCCGGCGCCGGCGGCGCAGCCGCAATTGCCCGTCCTGGTGGCCGCGGCGCGACCGGGCCTGGCGGCTGGTTCTGGTCCGGTGGCCCCGGATTTCCAGGGCAAGTCCATGCGCGCGGTGTTACGGGCGTCCCTGGCCATGGGGCTGCGGGTGGAGATCAACGGCAGTGGGATCGCGCGCGGCCAGGCGCCGGCGCCGGGCAGCCCGCTCTCGCCCGGCCAGCCTGTGCGGATCGAGTTCGCCCCATGACCGTGGGGGAGGTCCTGGCGGGCGCGCGGCTGAAGAGCGCGCTGCCGGAGGGATTGGCGGAGGCAACGGTGGCCGGACTGGATTACGATTCGCGGCGGATCGGCAAGGGCTGCCTGTTCTTCGCCTTCCCCGGCCAGCGGGTGGACGGGCGCGCCTTCGCGGGCCAGGCGCTGGCCAAAGGCGCGCTGGCCGTGGTCAGCGAATCGCCGCCGCCGCAGGGCTTCGAAGGGACGTGGCTTGCGGTTGAGCACGGGCGGCAGGCGCTGGCGCTGGCGGCCCGCGACTTCTATCAACGGCCTGACCAGCGGATCGCGCTCACCGGCATCACCGGCACCAACGGCAAGACGACCACCGCCTACCTGGTGGACTCGATCCTGCGCGCCGCCGGCAAGACCACCGCGCTGGTGAGCACCATCGAGTACCGCCTGGCCGGGGAAATCCGCGCGGCCGCGAACACCACCCCGGAGTCGCTGGACGCGCTGCGGCTGCTCGCCGAGCTGAACCAGCGCGGCGGCACGCATGCCACAATGGAAGTGTCCTCGCATGGGCTGGCGCTGGCGAGGGTGTACGGTCTCCAGTTCCACACCGCCGTCTTCAGCAACCTCACGCGCGACCACCTCGACTTCCACGGCAGCATGGCCGAGTACTTCGCCGCCAAGCGCCGGCTGTTCGAGGGCGCCGGCGCGCCGCCGCCGCGAGTGGCCGCCATAAATCACGACGATCCTTACGGGCGGCGGATCCCGGCGGCCCCGCAAACCGAAGTGCTCTGGTACGGCCTGGAGCAAGGCGCGGCCGTGCGGGCGCGGAACGTGGCGGCCGGTTTTGAGGGCGTGCGAATGGACGTCGAGATCGGCGGGCAGCGGTTCCCGGTGAGTTCTCCCCTGCCCGGCCGCATGAACGTCTACAACATCCTGGCCGCTTGCTGCGCCGCCTGGAGCTTCGGGATTGCGCCGGAGACCATCGCCGCCGGCGTCGCCGCCTGCGCGGCCGTGCCGGGCCGGTTCGAGAAGGTCGAAGAAGGACAGCCGTTTCTGGTGGTGGTCGATTACGCGCACACCGACGCCGCCCTGCGCAACGCCATCGCGGTGGCCCGCGGGCTGAAGCCCAAGCGGGTGATTACGCTGTTCGGCTGCGGCGGCGACCGCGACCGCGCCAAGCGCCCGCTAATGGGCGAGGCCGCCGGCGAGCTGAGCGACTTTGCGGTGCTGACCTCGGACAACCCGCGTTCGGAAGACCCGCTGGACATCATCAACGACGCCCTGGTCGGGCTGCGCCGCCATGACGTCGAGCACGCCGTCGAGCCGGATCGCGAAAAGGCCATCCGCCGCGCCATTGCCGAGGCCCGCGCCGGCGACATCGTCATCATCGCCGGCAAGGGCCACGAGACCTACCAGGTGCTAAAGGACCGCACCATCGCGTTCGACGATCGCGAGGTGGCCCGCCGGGTGCTGCGGCAGTTTGGCTACGGGGGAAAAAGTGGTGTTTGACCTCGGCGAGGTGGGCAGGGTGATCGGAGCGGAAAGCGCGCCGCCGGCCGTTGCCGTCGCCGGCTGGAGCGTGGACTCGCGGACCGTGCGGCCCGGCGAATTGTTCTTCGCCCTGCCCGGCCCGAAGCACGACGGCCACGACTTCGTGGCCGAAGCGTTCGCCAAGGGCGCGGTCGCGGCTGTGGTCGAGCGGCCGATGAACGGCGCCGGCGGGCCGGCGCTGCGAGTCGCAAGCGCGCTGGGTGCGCTGGAGGCGCTGGCCGCCTGGGCGCGCCGGCAGTGGAAGGGTGCGGTCGTGGCCGTGACCGGCAGCGCCGGCAAGACCACCACCAAGGACGTGATCGCGCATTTGCTGGCCACCGAAATGCCGGTCGGCAAGACCGAAGGCAACCTCAACAACCAGGTGGGCCTGCCGCTGTCGATCCTGCGGCTGCCGGCGGAGGCGCGGGTGGCAGTGCTCGAGCTGGCCATGAACCACGCCGGCGAGATCCGGCGGCTGGCCGGCATCGCGCAGCCCGAGTTCGGAGTGGTCACGAACGTAGGCCACGCCCATGCCGGATTCTTCGGCTCGCTTGAGGAGGTGGCGCTGGCCAAGCGCGAGTTGATCGAGGCACTGCCGGCGGCGGGCGTGGCCGTGTTGAACGCCGACGACCCGCGGGTGGCGCGCTTCGCCGAGATCCACCCGGGGCGGGTGATCACCTTCGGGCTGTCCGCCGGCGCGGCGGTGTGCGCCGAGCGGGTCGAATATAGCCCCGACGGCGTGCGTTTCCGCGTAGGGGCGACCCAACTGGAGAGCCGGCTGGCGGGGCGGCACGGGGTGCTGAACATCCTGGCCGGGCTGGCGGTGGCCCGCGGGTTTGGCATCGAAACGGAACGCCTGGCCGAGGCGGTGCGGCAACTGGCGCCCGGCTCGATGCGCGGCCAGCGCTTCACCCACGCCGGGGTGACGATTTTAGACGACTGCTACAACTCCAACCCGGAGGCGGCTCGCGCCATGCTGGAGCTGCTCCGGGCGATACCGGCGCGGCGGCGAGTGGCCGTGCTGGGGGAGATGCTCGAGCTCGGCCGTTGGTCCGAGGGCCTGCACGGCGACGTAGGCCGTTACGTCGCCGAGTGCGGCATTGACTTGCTCGTAGGGATACGCGGCGCGGCCAGAATACTGGTCGAGCAAGCGGTACGCTCCGGACTGTCGGGCGGCGCCGCGTTCTTTTTCGAGGACCCGGACCAGGCGGGCGAGTGGCTGCGCGAATTGCTGAAGGAGGGCGACGCCGTGCTGTTCAAGGGCTCGCGAGGCACACAGGTGGAAAGGGCGCTGGCGCGGTTCCTGGAGCGCGGCGGCCAGGAGCGCGCCCACTGAAATGCTCTACTGGCTTCTTTACGAACAACTGTTTCCTTATTTCAGCCCGTTCCGGGTGTTCCGCTACGTGACCTTTCGCACCGCGTTCGCGGGGCTGACGGCGCTGCTGCTGTGCCTGGTTATCGGCCCCTGGCTGATCGCCAGGCTCAAGCAGTTCCAGATCGGGCAGCACATCCGCGAGGACGGCCCGCGCTCGCACCAGAAGAAGGCCGGCACGCCCACCATGGGCGGCGTGCTGATCGTGGTCTCGGTACTGGTTCCCACTCTGCTCTGGAGCAACCTGACCAACCCTTATATCTGGACGGCGCTGTTCGCCATGCTTGGTTTCGCTGCCATCGGTTTCTGGGACGACTACCTGAAGGTGCGTCGCGGCAAGAACCTGGGGCTGAGTGGGCGCAAGAAGATCCTCTTGCAGTGCCTGGTGACAGTGGCCATCGGCGTGGTGCTGCTGGCGCTGCGGGCCTTGGGCCAGTACTCGACCACCATGAACGTGCCGTTCTTCAAGCAGCTCAGGCCGACGCTGTTGATCGAGAGCTTTCTGGCCAGCGCCTGGACCTACCCGCTGGCCTTCACCTTCTTCTTCCTCTTTCTCTTCTTTGTCCTGGTGGGCTCCACCAACGCCGTCAACCTCACCGATGGGTTGGACGGGCTGGCCATCGGCCTGATGGTGATCGCGGCCGGCGCCATGACCGTGCTGACTTACACCAGCGGGCACTCCGTCTTCGCCCGCTACCTGGACCTGATCTGGCTGCCGGCGGCCCCCGAGCTGACCATATTTTGCGGCGCGCTGACCGGCGCCTCGCTCGGCTTCCTGTGGTACAACGCCCATCCGGCCGAGATCTTCATGGGCGACGTGGGCTCGCTGGCGCTGGGCGGCAGCATGGGTGTGGTGGCCGTGCTGATCAAGCAGGAGATCCTGCTGCTGTTCATCGGCGGCATCTTCGCGCTGGAGGCGCTCTCGGTCATCCTCCAGGTGGGCAGCTACAAGCTGCGCCGCAAGCGCATCTTCAAGATGGCGCCGCTGCACCACCATTTCGAAGCGCTGGGCTGGCAGGAGTCCAAGATTATCGTGCGCTTCTGGGTGGCCGGGCTGATCCTGGCCATGTTCGCGCTGACGACGTTGAAGTTGAGGTGAGGGCGGTGGACTTACGCGGCGCCGAGGTTCTGGTGGTCGGCATGGCCCGCTCCGGGCTGGCCGCGGTCGAGTTGCTGCTCGACAAGGGCGCCGTGCTGCGCGCCACCGACCTGAACGCGCCCGAGGCGGAGACGGCGGCGAAATTGGCGCGCTGGGGCGTGGAGTTCCGCCTGCAAACCCCGGAGGTGTTCGAAGGCGCCGGCTGGATCGTGCTCTCGCCCGGCGTTCCCGCCGACCTGGAGCCGCTCGCGGCCGCCCGTCAACGCGGCGCGCGTGTGATCCCGGAGGTCGAGCTGGCCGGCTGCTTCCTGCGCGGCCCGACCATCGGCATCACCGGCTCCAACGGCAAGACGACCACCACCGCTCTGGTGGGCCACATCCTGCGGGAAGCGGGCATCCCGGCCCAGGTGGGCGGCAACATCGGCCAGCCGGCGGCGGCCATGGTGGACCGCTCGCGCGACCAGCAGTGGAATGTCCTGGAGCTTTCCAGCTTCCAGCTTGAAACCATCCAGCGGTTTCGCGCCGAAATCGCCGTGGCCCTCAACGTGACGCCCGACCATCTCGACCGCCACCACACCTTCGAGAGCTACGTCGCCGCCAAGGCGCGGCTGTTCGAGACGCAGCGGAAAGAGGATTTCGCCGTGCTGAACGCCGATGACACCACCTGCGTCCGGTATAGCGAGCGGACGCCGGCGAGGAAGTCCTGGTTCAGCATTCACCGCGCGGTGGCGCCCGGCGCATTCCTCTCCGGGGGCAGGCTGTTCCTGGAGGGCGATCCCTTCCTCGAGGCGCGCGAGATCCCGCTGCGCGGGCTGCACAACGTCGAGAACACGCTGGCCGCGGCCGCGGCCGCCAGGCTGGCCGGGGCCGGCCCGGCGGCCATTGCGGCCGCCGTCCGCACCTTCCCCGGCGTCGAGCACCGGCTGGAGTTCGTGCGGCGCCTCGGCGCAGTCGATTTCTACAACGACTCCAAGGCCACCAACGTGGACGCCGCCATCAAGGCGCTGGAGGCGTTCGACTCGCCGCTGTGGGTGATCCTCGGCGGCAAGGACAAGGACAGCGACTACACCCTGCTCCGCGAGCTGCTCGCTCGCAAGGCGCGGGCGGCGCTGCTCATCGGCGCGGCCGCGGCCAAGATCGCCGCGCACCTGGAAGGCGCCGTGCCGCTGGTTCACTGCGGCACGCTGGAAGCGGCCGTACGCACCGCCTGGCGCCAGGCCCAGCCGGGCGACACCGTGCTGCTCGCGCCGGCCTGCGCCAGTTTCGATCAGTTTCAGAACTTCGAGCACCGGGGGAGAGTGTTCAAGGAGGTTGTCGCGGCGCTGGAGGAAAGCTGAGATGACACAACGCGTGAGACTCGACTGGTGGCTGTTCTTGAGCCTCGTGGGCCTGGTGTTCTTCGGGCTGCTGATGGTGTGGAGCGCCTCGTCCCACATGGCCGAGGTGAAGTACCGCTCCAGCACGTACCTGGTGGTGCGGCAGGCGGCCTGGGCGGGGCTGGCGCTGGGGCTGATGATGCTCTTCATGCGGCTGGACTACCGCAAGCTGAACCACCCCGCCTGGGCGTTCGGCTCCATCGCGGTGGTGCTGATGCTGCTGGCGGTGGCGTATTTTGTCGGCGAGCGGCAGCGCTTTCTTCGCGTGGGTCCGATCGGGATTCAGCCCTCCGAGTTCGCCAAGCCGGCGCTGATCGTCTTCCTGGCGTATTTCGTGACGCTGCGGGCGAAGACGCTCAACGACCTGCGCACGCTGGCGCAGGCGGCGATGACGATCGGGCTGGTGGCCGGGGCGGTGATGGTCCCCGACCTCGGCACGGCGGCGGTGCTGGTAGTGGCGGCGGCGGTGGTGTTCTCGGTCGCCGGCCTCCAGACGCGGTACTTCAAGTTCGCCGCCCTGGCAACGGCCGTCTTGCTGGTCTGGGCCATCGGCAAGGACCCGTACCGGGTCGCACGTGTGGTGTCCTTCCTCGACCCGGAGTTCAAGATCCTGGGCTGGCTGGGCGTGGCCGAGCCGGTGAGGGAATATATGGGCCGGTCGGCCCACGGGCGCAACCCCAACTATCATCGGGAGCAGTCGTTAATCACCGTGGGCAGCGGCGGCGCCCTGGGTCAGGGGATCATGAAGGGGGCGATGAAAAACCTCTACCTGCCCGAGGCCCACAACGACTTCATCTACGCGGTGGTGGGCGAGGAGCTGGGGCTGGCCGGCTGCGCGGCGCTGGTGCTCGTGTTCCTGATCATTCTCTGGCGGGGGGCGCGGCTGGCGCGCAGCGCGCTGGACGACTTCGGCCGTTACGTGGCCCTGGGCGTGACCACCATCATCGTGGTGCAGGCCTTCATCAACATGAGCGTGGTGCTCGGCCTGGCCCCGACCAAGGGGATCCCGCTGCCGATGATCAGCTACGGCGGCAGCTCGCTGGTGAGCACGCTGATCTGCGGCGGCATGTTGCTGAGCGTGAGCGAGCGGAGCGGATGACCTTTCTCATGGCGGGCGGCGGCACTGGCGGACATGTCATCCCCGCGCTGGCGGTGGCCGGCGAGCTGCGCCGGCGCGGCCACCAGCCCTGGTTCATCGGCACGCGCCGCGGCCTGGAAGCCCGGCTGGTGCCGGCGGCCGGGTTCCCCATCGAGTGGATCGAGATCGGCGGGCTGAAGCGGGTCGGCCTGGCACAATGGCTGCGCACCATGTGGCAGCTTCCCGCCAGCACCTGGGCGGTGTGGCGCCGTCTGGGCCGGCGGCGCCCGGCCGCCGTGTTCAGCTTGGGCGGCTATGCCGCCGGGCCGGTGATGCTGGCCGCCTGGCTGCGGCGCATCCCGATCCTGGTCATGGAGCCCAACGCCGTGCCGGGCTTCACCAACCGCCGCATGGGGCGCGTGGTGGCGCGGGCGCTGATCAATTTCGAGGAGACGGCGCGATACTTCCCCCCCGGCCGGACCGAGCGCACCGGCGTGCCCGTGCGGGCCGGGTTCTTCGCGCTGCCGCCGAGGCCGAGGGGCGCGACCCTTAACCTCCTGGTCACCGGGGGCAGCCAGGGATCGCGTACGCTCAACCGCGCCACCCGCGAGAGCTGGCCGCTGTTCCGCGCCGCCGGTCTCCCGGCGCGGATGGTTCTGCAAACGGGAACGGCCGCCCACGCCGAGTTCCAGCGCGATTTTGCCGCCGCCGGCCTGGCCGGCGAGGCGGTTCCTTTCATCGACGACATGCCGGCCGCCTTCGCCTCCGCCGACCTGGTCGTCTGCCGCTCCGGGGCGGGCGCGGTGGCCGAACTGGCCGCCGCCGGCAAGCCGTCGATCCTGGTTCCCTTCCCTTTCGCCGCCGACCAGCACCAGTTGCGCAACGCCGAGGCGATGGCCCGGGCCGGCGCCGCCAGGCTGGTGCTCGACTCCGAGATGAACGGGCGGCGGCTGTTCGAGGAAGCCGGCGCGCTGTGGGCCGAGCCCGGGCGGCTGGAGAAGATGGGCGAGGCGGCGCGGCTGCTGGCCCGCCCGGGTGCGGCCGCGCGGGCGGCGGAGCTGCTGGAGGAGGCGGCGCGGATTTCCGGTTGACAGCGAGGGGCCAAAGTCGGAACAATAGGCTATCCAAATGTTTTTGCGGCCACAGCACCTGCACTTCACCGGCATCGGCGGCATCGGCATGAGCGGCATCGCCGAGATCCTGCTCAATCTCGGCTTCACCATCAGCGGCTCGGACCTGAAACTGGGGCCCATCACCGAGCGGCTGGCGCGGCTGGGGGCGCGCATCTTCGAAGGGCACGACGCCGCCAACGTCGTCGGCGCCAAGGCGCTGGTGAACAGCTCGGCGGTCGGCGAAGACAACCCGGAAGTGCGGGAGGCGCGCCGGCTCCAGATCCCGGTGATCCCGCGCGGGGAGATGCTGGCCGAGCTGATGCGGCTGAAGTACGGCATCGCGGTCGGCGGCAGCCATGGCAAGACCACCACCACGGCGATGCTGGCCACCGTGCTAAGCCAGGCCGGGCTGGATCCGACCGCGGTCGTCGGCGGCCGGCTGGGCCTGTTCGGCGGCACCAACGCGCGCATCGGGCAGAGCCAGTTCCTGGTGGTCGAATCCGACGAGAGCGACGGCTCGTTCCTGAAGCTGGCGCCGATCCTGGCGGTGGTCACCAATATCGACCGCGAACACCTGGACCACTACGCCTCGCTGGAGGAAATACAGGCCGCCTTCGTCGAGTTCATCAACAAGGTGCCGTTCTACGGGGCGGCCATCCTGTGCCTGGACGACGAGAACGTGCAGAAGATCCTGCCGCTGGTGCGGCGGCGGACCATCACCTACGGCACCCGCGCCCAGGCCGAGCTGCACGTCGCCGAGATGACCTGCTCGCACTTTGCGAGCGAGTTCGCGGCCCGCTACCGCGGCCAGGACCTGGGGACGTTCCGCCTCCAGGTGCCGGGGGCGCACAACGTGCTGAACGCCGCGGCCACCGCGGCCGTCTGCCTGGAGCTGGGCGTGGACCCGGAAGTGATCCGCGAGGCGCTGGCCCGCTTCGCCGGCGTCGAGCGGCGCTTCCAGATCCGCGGCCAGGAGCGCGGCGTCACCGTGATCGACGATTACGGTCATCATCCGACCGAGATCCGCTCCACGCTGGCGGCGGCCCGGGCCTGCCGCTACCGCCGCATCCTGGTCGTCTTCCAGCCGCACCGCTACACGCGCACCTTCCACCTCATGGACGATTTCGCGCGCTGCTTCTACCAGGCCGACGCGGTGCTGGTGTTGGATATTTACGCCGCCGCCGAGCCGCCGATCGAGGGGGTGACCGGCGCCGCCCTGGCCGAGCGGCTGCACGCCTTTGGCCACCGCGGCGCCGAGTTCGCCGGCGCCATCGAGCGGGCGGCGGAGCGGGTGTTGGGGATGGTCGAGGAAGGCGACCTGGTGCTGACGCTGGGCGCCGGCAACGTCTGGCAGGCCGGCGAGCGGATCCTGGAGAAGTTGCGGGGGAGAACAGGCGATGGCGCGTAGGCAACTGGCTCAGTTGGAACTGGAACACCTCGGCGGCCCGCCCGAGCCGCCGCCACCGCCGCGGCCGGTGCGGGCCAGGCCGGCGCCGCGCGGGCCGGTGCGGCTCCGTTTCGCGCTCGTCCTCGTGGCCGGAGTCGCGGCCGTCTTTCTCCTGGTGGTGGGACTGCATCAGCTTGACCGCTTGCTGGCCGGCGCCCCGCGCCTGGGGCTGCGCGCCAACGCCCCGGAGCGCTTCCGCATCGAAGGCCTCGTCCATGGCTCGCGCGCCGAAGTGGCCCGCGTGTTCGCCGCCGACTTCGGCCGCAGCATCTACACTCTTCCGCTCGGCGAGCGCCGCCGCCAGTTGATGCGGGTGGATTGGGTGCGCGAGGCGACGGTGTCGCGCCGCTGGCCGAACCGCCTGGCGGTGCGCGTGGTCGAGCGGACGCCGGTGGCCTTCGCCCTGATGCCGGCGGAAGTCGCGCTGATCGACGCCGAGGGCGTGATCCTGAAGCTGCCCGCCCGCGCCGATTTCTCGCTGCCGGTGCTCGGCGGCGTCCGGCGAGAGCAGCCGCCGGCGGTGCGGCGCGAGCGCGTCGGCGTCATGCTCCAGCTTCTGGACGAGCTGGAAACCTACGCGCCCCGGATTTCCGAGATCGACGTGAGCGATCCGGAGGACCTCAAGATCACCCAGACGCTGGAAGGGCGAGCGATCCGCCTGCGGCTGGGCGGCAGCCACTTCCTCTCGCGGGTGGAGAACTTCTACGCGCACTACCCGGAGATCAGCCGCCGCCTGCCAGAGACCACCGAGTTCGACCTGCGGCTGGGGGACCAGATCACCGGCGCCAGGCAGCCTGCCCCCCCACCGCGGACCGGGAGGCCTGCCCTGCGGACCAAAGGAGACAACAGTGAGCGCTAAACCGATCTACGCGATGGGAGTGGACGCCGGCAGCGATCGCACGCGCGCCGTCATCTGCCTGCTGGAACAGGGGCGGCTGCGCCTGCTGGGTTACGGCGAGGCGGCCGCCGAGGGCTGGCTGCAGAGCCGCATCGCCGACCAGAAGGCGGTGGCCGCTTCAATCCTGGCGGCGCGGCGGGAGGCCGAGCGCGTAGCCCAGGGCCGGGTCGGCTCGGCCGTGCTGGGCACCGGCGGCTCCACCATTTGCTGCGGCACCGGCAAGGGCGGCTACGAGGCCGGCTACAGCCGCGAGTTCAACCAGCACGACCTCACCCGGGTGATCGAGCGGGCTTCGCACGTGCGGTTTCTGGAAGACGAGATGCTGCTGCACCTGTGCGTGCAGGATTTCAGCGTCGATGGCCGCCGCGGCCACCGCGACCCGCGCGGGACGTTCGGTTCGCACTTAAAGGCTTACGTGAGCCTGGTGACTTTCTCCATCCAGGAGCACCACCTGCTGGTCGGCGCGGCCAACCTGGCCGAGCTGATGGTGGAAGAGACCGTGTTCGAGCCGCTGGCGGCCGCCTACGCCTGTCTCAAGCCGGAACAGCGGCGCGAGGGCATCGCGGTGATTGACATCGGCGCCGAATCCACCGACCTGGTGGTCTACTACGGCGACGCACTGGTGCTGGCCTCCAGCCTGCGGCTCGCCGGCGCCAACTTCACCAGGGATGTCGCCAAGAAGCTCGGCCTGAGCTTCGAGGAAGCGGAGGCGGTGAAGATCCAGCATGGGTGCGCGATGGTGGGGCTGACGGCCGACACCAGCGTCATCGAGGTGCCCACCCCGGCCGGCCGCCAGCGGCGCGAGATGCCGCGCGACGAGCTGAACTTCGTGCTGGAAGCGCGCGCCGAGCAGCTTTTCAAGTACGTCAGGCGCGAGTTGGCCCGCGTCCAGATGCAGGACAAGCTGATGGGCGGCGTGGTGCTGTGTGGGGGCACGGCCCGCCTGAACGGAATGTGCGACGTGGCCGAGTTCGTGCTGAAGTGCCCGGCCAGTTGGGGCCTGCCGGTGGGCATCCAGGACTGGCCGCCGGCGCTGGAGGACCCCGCCTGGGCCACGGCCGCCGGCCTGGCCATGTACTCGGCCCGGCTCAAGCAGCGGGAGATGGATGGCGGATCCCGGGGCCTGATCGACAAGGTCCTGGGCTGATGGCGTAGGGGCCGGGCATGCCCGGCCCGCTACAGGCGGACAAGGAAGGGGGAACGGTCGTGGTTGACGATCTGAGATTCGAGATCCAGGAAGAAGAGGCCCAGGTGCGGCCGAGAATCAAGGTCATCGGCGTCGGCGGGGCCGGCTCCAACGCGGTGGCCCACATGATGGACTGCGGGCTGGAGGGAGTGGAGTTCCACGTCCTCAACACCGACGTGCTGGCGCTGAAGGCCTCGCCGGTTCCCAACAAGCTGGCCATCGGCTTGAAGATCACCAACGGCCAGGGCGCCGGCGGCGACCCCGAGATCGGGCGCCAGGCGGCGCTGGAGGACACGGCGCGCATCGTCGAAATCATGGCGGGCGGCGACATCGTCTTCGTTGCCGCCGGGCTGGGCAGCGGCACCGGCACCGGGGCGTCGCCGGTGGTGGCCTCGCTGGCCAGGGAACTGAGCGCCCTCACCGTGGCCATCGTCACCAGGCCATTCAGCTTCGAGGGATTGCGCCCGGCCGAACAGGCCGCGCACGGCCTGACCGAGTTGGCCGGTTCGGCTGACGCGGTCATCGCCGTGCCCAACGACCGGCTGCTGACGCTAGCCCCGCGCGGCACCAGCCTGCTGGAGGCCTTCCGCATGGCCAATGACATCCTGCGCCAGGCGGTCGGGGAGATCGTCGAGATCATCACCACCCCCGGCCTGATCAACCGCGATTTCGCCGACATCCGCGCCACCATGCGCGGCATGGGCGTCACGCTGATGGGCACGGCCATGGCCCGTGGGGAGAACGCCGCCCTGGAGGCGGCCCGCCAGGCCATCAGTTGCCCGCTGGTCGAGGACGCCCGCATGAGCGGGGCGCGCAACATCCTCATCCAGGTCACCGGCTCCAGCCGGCTCGGTCTGCACGAGCTCAACGAAGCCTGCGCGCTGATCCGCGAAGCCGCCCAGTGCGAGGAGGCGCGGGTGACCTTCGGCGTCGTGCTGAACGAATCGATGGCCGACGCCGTAAAGGTCACCGTCATCGCCGCCGGCTTCAGCCAGCCCGCGGCCGCGCCGGCCTTCGCCGCTCCGCCGGCGCGCGTGCCCGAGCCGGAGCCCGAACCCGAGCTGGTGGGCTTCACCGTCGGCGCCGGTTCCCCCTCGGACGACGACGCCGACGACCTGGAGACGCCGCCCTACCTCCAGCACCGCCGGCTGGTGCAGTAGGGGTCGGGCATGCCCGGCCCCTACGCGAGGCGCTCCGGCGGCCAGCCGC
>ERZ1292640.2011-Hain-H43-02um-R1-2011-length-16617-cov-6_pt1 | contig 16617 bp, 18 predicted proteins | sample MGYA00564404_ERZ1292640 | MGnify/ENA primary metagenome ERZ1292640 (study PRJEB36523, sample SAMEA6512636) | groundwater metagenome | collected 2019-01-08 | study: AquaDiva: Metagenomics assemblies of 32 groundwater samples
TTTCCGTTGACGGGCGTTGCCCCGCATGCTCGCTCCCGATTCCAGGCCGGTGGGCCGCGAGTCCCCTCTCCAGATCGAATCCCTAATCCCTGATCGCCAATCCCTGCATAATACGAATGATGCCGCCAGTCGACCTCCTGGGCCGTCCGCTTCGAAGCCTGCGCGTCTCTGTGACGGACCGCTGCAATCTGCGCTGCGAGTACTGCATGCCGGAGCAGGAATACGTCTGGCTCGAACGTGCCAATCTGCTGCACTTCGAAGAGATCGACCGGCTGGTTGATGCCGCGATCTCGATTGGCGTGGACAAGATCCGGCTGACGGGCGGCGAACCGCTGTTGCGAAAGGACCTTCCCGACCTGGTTCGGTTGCTCGCCGCCAAACCAGCGCTGACCGACATTGCGCTGACCTCGAATGGCATGCTGCTCCAGGATCTGGCGGAGCCGCTCAAGCACGCCGGACTGAAGCGGCTGAACGTCAGCCTCGATACCCTGCGGCCCGAGCGGTTCCTCCAATTGACCCGGCAGGATGCCCATTCCCGGGTCCTGGCGGGCATCGAGACCGCCACCAGGCTCTTTGGTGGCGTGAAAATCGACGTCGTGGTGATGCGCGGCGCGAACGACGATGAACTGGTGCCGCTGCTCGACTACGGTTCGCGCATGGGCGCCGAGGTGCGATTCATCGAGTACATGGACGTGGGCGGCGCGACCCACTGGGCCGGTACGCTGGTCGTGCCCCGCCGGGACATCCTGCGACGCCTGAGCGAGGTGTTCGGCGCAGTGACACCGCTTGACGAGCGGGCGTCCAGTGCGCCGGCCGATCGATTCGTGCTGCCCGATGGGCGCGTGTTCGGCATCATCTCGTCGACGACCGAACCCTTCTGCCGTTCGTGCGATCGCGCCAGGGTGACGGCCGACGGCATGTTCTACACCTGTCTGTATGGCATTGAAGGGCTGTCGCTGCGCGACCTGCTGCGTGCAGGCGCCACCAATACTGATGTGGCGGCGCTTCTCCAGGATCGTTGGGTGCGCCGTGCCGATCGGGGCGCCGAGGAGCGCCTGGAGGTACGCGAGCGTTCGGTGTACCTGCCGGTGGCAACGCTACGCGCCGATCCGCACCTCGAGATGCACAAAAGGGGCGGGTAGAGATGGCCGTCAGCGGGCTGGTCGCAGGGCAGGCTTCCAGTCGCTCGAGAACCGCGTGCCGAGTACCAGCCGCACCACCTCGTTGTAGTTGCGTACCCCGCCGTCGACGCGGTTCGCCCGCAGGTACGAGTCGTAGGTCCGCCAGGCCGCCACACTGACCCACCTGACCTGATCGCGCTCGGTGCGGCGCGCCATTGCGTCAAGATCGGCCATCACGGCGGCGGTCAACGTCTTCATCACGGCCTGCTGCTCGCCTCGATTCAGCGACCGCAGCGTTCTCAGGAACAGGTCCATCCACCCGCTGTACTGCGCTCCGCCGTCGCCCCGCATGCAGATCAGCCAGCCGACAAACGCCGCCTCCGACTCGCGGGCAAAACCGGCCAGGTGGGCCCATTCGTGCGCAACGACCGCGGGACGTTCCCACGGCAGCAGGTTGCTGGCCGCCATGGTTTCCAGAAAGAACGGGTCGGTCATGCCGCTGACGCCCGCCCGTGTGAAGTACAGATCGAGCAACGTGAATTTCAGCCGGCCTGGAGTCACAGTGTGCGGAAGCCCAAGCCGTGCGGTCGTGTTATCAAGCGACCGGTGGAGGGCGTTCCTCGTGGTATCCGCCAGCTCCCGATGGCGATCTGGCAACCACGCCGGAATCTCCCCGCGCAACCGTCCCAGTTCCCGCGCCGCCGTCGACGCCAGGTCGCGCGCCGCCTCGGGCGTTACGCGGGCCTCATCGAAGTCGAGCCACGCCGACACCGGCTGACGCCTGTAGTTCAAGCCCCAGCACAGCAGGAAGCCCACGTAGAGCGCGCACCCGCCGGCCACGAAGGTGGCGGTTGTGCGGCCGGTGCGGCGAAGCCGTTGGCCGCGGGGAGCCCGCGCTGCTCGGCTATACGCCATCACCACCAGCACGACTGCTCCGGCGATGAGCACATCCAGGAGCGCAATGGGCACCAGATTCGACCCGGTTGTCACGAGGTGTTGAAGTGCGGGATACGCCGCTCGCGAGTAGTACCGCTCCACCAGGGGCGCGGACATCGGAAGCAGCGCCATGACGATGGCCGCGGCCACAAGCGACAAGCGAATCAACCAGCCGGTCATGATCGCCAGGCTCTCCCAGCGCGATGATTGTGGCACACGACGGCCGGATCCTGAGCAATCCCCACCTCTGCCATCAGGTCTAAACCGCCGTGCGCCAAGTGCCGATACCAGATGTGCGACAAAGCCGGGGCCAGTCTGCCCCGCCGGAGGACTTCATGACAGCTCGGCGTGCCCATGTGACGGCTCTTCTCGGGATTACGGTGCTCGCGATGGCGGCACTGGCTTGCGATCAATTACTGAGCCCGTTCAGGCCTTCCTCGACCTCGTCCTCCACGACGGGATCCACCACCGTGGCGTTCAAGATCACAACGGTGACGGCCATTGTCGACAATACATCATCGAATGGCACCTGCCCGGTTCGCTTCACCTTTACCGGCACCCTGTCCTCGAACGACGCCGGCACGGTCACCTACAAGTGGGAACGCAGCGACGGATCGGCCACACCAACCGAAACCATGGCGTTTCCCAACGCTACGTCATTGACTGCCTCCAACACGTGGGAGATTGGATCGTCCATCAGCGGCTGGCAGCGCCTCCACGTGCTGACGCCCAACGACGTGTTCTCGAATGCGGTGAACGTCCAGTTGACCTGCAAGTAGCCAGGCCTCCGTCTCTCCATCGGGTTCGACGGCGATTCGAGTGTTCTGGACTCCAGTCGGCCAAACAGATATAAACGGCGCAGGTAGACGTCTCGCCTGCTCCCATGTCACACGAAGGCCGGCATATCGAGATCCGGGGCATTGTCCAAGGCGTCGGATTCCGTCCGTGGGTCTTCCGGCTCGCCTCGACGCACGGCCTCGGCGGCTGGGTGCGCAACGATACCGGCGGCGTCACGATTGAAGCGTTCGGCACGGCTCTCGCACTCGACCGGTTTCTGACCGATCTTCAGTCCTCTCCTCCACCGGCGGCACAGATTCGATCCATTCAGTGGTCGCGCGTGGAGCCACGGCTCGTCGGCAGCTTCGAAATCGTGGCATCGGCGTATGGGGAAGACCGGCAGGTGTCGATTCCCGCAGACCTGGCCACGTGCGCCGATTGCCTGGCAGACGTTCGGGATCGCTCGAACCGGCGACATCGCTATCCTTTCACCAACTGCACCAACTGCGGCCCCAGGTTCACCATTGCGCACGATGTGCCCTACGACCGGCCGAATACCAGCATGGCGGCGTTCCGGATGTGTGCGGCCTGTCAAGCCGAATACGAGTGCCCGGAGGATCGCCGTTTTCATGCGCAGCCGAACGCCTGTCCGCTATGCGGTCCCCGGGTGTGGATCACCGATCAGACCGGCATCGAAGTGCCGTCGCCCGATCCGCTGGCGGCCATGGCTCACGCCCTCTGCCAGGGGCGCATCGCCGCCATCAAAGGACTGGGGGGGTTCCACCTGGCGTGCGACGCGACCAGCGAAAACGTGGTTGCCGAACTGCGACGCCGCAAGCGCCGGGATGAAAAACCGTTTGCCGTCATGGTGGGTTCGCTCGACGAAGCCGAACAGGTGGCCGACTTGAGCGATGCGGACCGGGCGCTCCTCTTGTCGATTGAACGACCCATCGTGCTGGTGCCTCGCAAGCACACCTGCCCGCTGGCAGAAGGCCTGGCCCCCCGCAATCCGACCATCGGGTTGATGCTGCCCTATTCCCCGCTGCATCACATCTTGTTGCAGGATGTGTCCCGGCCGCTGGTGATGACCTCGGGCAACATGTCGGAAGAACCGTTGGCCTATCGCAATGACGAAGCTTTCGCACGCCTCGGTCGGGTGGCCGACCTCTTCCTCGTGCACGACCGCGACATCGACACGCGGTGCGACGATTCGGTGGCCCGGATCATCGCGGGCAAGCCGGTCGTGCTGAGGCGCGCGCGGGGATATGTGCCTCGAGGCATCCCGGTGCGCCAGGCATTTGCCCAGCCCGTGCTCGCCTGCGGAGCGCTGTTGAAGAACACGTTCTGTTTCGGCACCGGCGACACGGCCTATCTGGGGCCCCACATCGGCGACCTGGAAAATCTGGAGACGTACGAGTCGTTCGAACACGCCGTCGGGCGCATGGAGCGATTCCTGGCCATCTGCCCGAGCGTCGTTGCGTACGATCTGCATCCGGCCTACCTCTCGTCGCGCTACGCGCTGAGGCGTCCCGAGCCGGTCAAGATTGCCGTGCAACATCATCATGCCCACGTCGCCAGCGCCATGGCCGAGCATGGTCTCGATGAGCCGGTGATCGGCGTGGTCTACGATGGCACCGGGCTTGGCACCGACGGCACCGCATGGGGCGGCGAGATTCTGCTGGCCGACTACGCCCGCTTCGAGCGGCTTGCGACGTTCCGGCCGATTCGTCTGGCTGGCGGGGATCTCGCCATCCGTCAGGTCTGGCGCCAGGCGTACGCGTTGTTGGACGATGCGTTTGACGGCGATCCGCCGATCGATCGGCTGCCCGTGTTCGGTCGTGTCCCCAAAGCCGAATTGACCATCGTGCGACAGATGCTCGACACCAACCTGAACACGGTGCAGGCTCATGGGGTGGGCCGCTACTTCGACGCGATGGGCGCGATTGGCCTGCGCCGGCCGATCTCACGTTACGAAGGCCAAATCGCGTTGGAGTGGAATCTGACGGCCGATCCGGCAGATGATGGCCGGTACGCATTCGGATTGGACGACCAATCCGGCCGCGTAGAAATTGACTTGCGCCCCGCCGTGCGGGCCATGGTGGGTGACCTGATTGGCGGTCAGGCGGCGTCCGGCGTGTCGGCTCGATTCCACAACACGTTGGCGCTGGCGACGGCCGAGGTGGTCCGGATGCAGCGGATTCGTCACGGGCCGGTGCCCGTCGTGCTGACCGGCGGGTGTTTTCAGAACGCTCGCCTTGCCGAGAGTGTCGTGCGCGAACTTGGCCCGGGCGTACAGGTGCTTCTGCACGAGTCGGTGCCCCCGGGGGATGGCGGCCTGGCGCTGGGCCAGGCGGTTGTCGCCAATGCAATCGTGCAATCCGGATCTCAGGTGGTGACGGAGGAGCTATGTGCCTAGGTGTGCCTGGCAAGGTGGTCGAGATCAACGGCAAATCCGCCACGGTCGATTTCTGGGGCGTGCGTCGCCAGGTGTGGCTCGATGTGGTGGATGAACCGGTCGCCGTGGGCGACTACGTCCTGAACCATGTGGGGTACGCCATCCGGCGAATCCCGGACAGCGAGATCGGGGAAACGCTGGCGTTGTACGAAGAACTGATCAAGGCGTCCGAACAGGACGACCTGATGGCCGCAGACGTGAGGGCCGAGATCGCCGCTACACAGGAGCGCGAGGATGCTTGAGGGCGGCTCGGCCGATGCGGTCCGAGAGCTGAAGTTCCGGGATCCCGCTCGGGCTCGCGCCATGGTGGACGCGCTCACCCGCCTGACGGTCGACATTGGCCGTGCGCCAGTCTCGGTGATGCACGTGTGCGGCAGTCACGAGCAGGCGATCGCCAAGTTCGGGCTCCGCGCGGTGTTTCCTCGTGCGCTCAATGTCATCATGGGGCCCGGCTGCCCGGTCTGTATTACCGATACGCCCGAAGTCGACGAAGGCGTCGTGCTGGCCAGGCAGGGCGTGCACATCGCGACCTACGGCGACATGGTGCGCGTGCCTGGCACCGCCCTGTCGCTGGCCGATGCGCAGGCAGAGGGCGCGAAGATCCACGTGATCTACAGCGCAGCCCAGGCGGTGGACCTGGCGCGGTCGATAAGGGACGACGTGGTGTTCTTCGCCACTGGGTTTGAAACCACCGCCGTCGCCACGGCCGCCATCGTCCTCAACGGCGTTCCGGACAACTTCTCGATCCTGTCGGCGCACAAATACATCCCGCCGGTGATGGAAATCGTGGCCGAAATGCCACAGACCAGGGTGGAGGGATTCCTGGCCGCAGGGCATGCCGCCACCATTACCGGATGGGGGGTCTTCGAGCCGTTTGTGGCGCGTCACAAACTGCCAGTGGTCGTGGCCGGCTTCGAACCCCTCGACATCCTGGCGGGCCTGGTAAAACTGCTCGAACTGATCCGAGACCATACCCCGCAGGTGTCGAACATGTTCCCGCGGTGTGTGACGAGAGAAGGCAATCTCCGCGCTCAGGACCAGCTGTGGAAGGTCTTTCGACCAACCGGCGGCCGGTGGCGCGGCATCGCACACGTGCCGAACGGCAACCTCCGGCTGCGGGACGAATTCGCGCACCTCGACGCACGCCGGCGCTTCACGATCGACCTGACGTCGTTGTGGGACTATGCGCCGCCGCTGCTCGCGCAATCGTGTATCTGCGGCGACATCATGGCGGGCATCTCGTCGCCTTCCGATTGCACGCTCTTCGGCCAGGAGTGCTCGCCCGAGAAACCAGTGGGCGCCTGCATGGTCAGCAGCGAAGGCGCCTGCCGGATCTGGCACCAGTACGGCGGACACCCCGACCTTCGAGGCGTCGCATGATGCGGCGTGGCCTGGTGGACGATCGGCTCGGGCTGAAGTACGGCGCCGGCGGACGCGCGATGCGGGCGCTCGTCGAGCGGGTGTGCCTGGCAGGCCTGGGCGACGTACCCGTCGATGGAATCGGGTTGGCGGCCATGGACGATGCGGCCGCGCTTCGAGTGGGCGATCGATGGCTGGTGATCACCACGGATTCGCATGTCGTGCAGCCCATCTTCTTCCCGGGCGGCGATATCGGCCGGCTCGCCGTTTCGGGTACCGTCAACGACTTGGCCATGATGGGGGCCACCGAACCGCTGGGTTTGACGTGCGCCATCATCCTGGAGGAGGGATTCTCCAAAGCGGATCTGGAGCGCGTGTACGCGTCGATTCGCGAAGCCTGCCGCGAGGCTCACGCCCCCATCGTCACGGGCGATACGAAGGTGATGGGCCGCGGCGAGTTGGACGGCTTGGTGGTGAATACCACCGGCGTGGCGTTGTGCGATCGGGTGGTGAGCGACGCCGGCCTCCATCCGGGCGATGTGCTGATCGTGACGGGCACGATGGGCGATCACGGCATGGCGATTATGGCCGCCCGCCACCAATTGGCGCTCGAAGGTGACCTGCGGTCCGATGTCGCGCCCATCAATGGCCTGGTGCGAGCGGCCCTCGATGCGGGCGGCGCCGGCATTGTGGCCATGAAAGACCCGACACGAGGCGGCTTGTCGAGTGCCCTGCACGAGATGGCTGAAAAGGGCGCGGTCGGAATCCTGATTGAAGAATTGGCGGTGCCCGTGCGTGCCGCCACCAGAGCGGCGGCCGATCTGCTGGGCATCGATCCGCTGGTGGTCGCCAACGAGGGGAAGGCGGTGATTGGCGTGCGGCCGGGCGCTGCAAACGCTGTGCTGGAAGCGATTCGGCGTCACCCGCTCGGTGGAGGCGCCGCCATCGTCGGCCGATGCCTGTCGGAACATCCAGGCGCCGTGATTCTTGACACCGGGTTCGGCAGGCGCATGCTCTCGGAACCCGAAGGCGAGTTGCTGCCTCGGATTTGTTGAGGGGGACAGGTGAGCCATATCCGGGTGGATCGCCACGGTGTGGTGGCGGTCATCACGATCGACCGGCGCGAACGGTTCAATTCGCTCGACGTGGACACGGCCCGCGATTTGCGCAAAGCCGGCCTGCACTGCGCCCGGGACGAGCAAACCCGGGTGGTCGTGCTGCGCGGCGAAGGCGGCGTCTTCTGCAGCGGTGCCGACCTGAAGTACATCCGTGCGGGCGGGCGTTCCGAAGATCTCGGCTATCTGATGCCGGGCGCCCGCCCACCCGACGAAGGCTACGGCGCGGTGTTCAAGCAGATCCTGGAGTACATCCACAGCACGATCTCAGAGATCAAGCGCTCTTCCAAGCCCTTTATTGCGGCGGTAGACGGGATGGCTGCCGCCGGTGGACTGGGCTTGGCCATGTGCTGCGATCTGGTGTTCGCCTCGGAGCGTGCCACCTTTGAATGGGCGTACGGCAAGACCAGCCTGACCGGGGCGGAAAGCTCCACCTTCTTCCTGCCGCGCCTGATCGGCCTGAGGCGCGCCATGGAGATGGTGTTGTTGAATCCGCGTCTCGACGCGACGATGGCGCTCGACTGGGGCCTGATCAATCGAGTGTTTCCGGCAGCCGGCTTCGATGCCGACGTGATCGCGCTGGCGCAGACCATTGCCGAGGGCCCGATGCCCGCCTACGGCACTGCCAAAACACTCTTGAACCAGGCCGCCAATGTGGACCGGCTCGACTTTCATCTCGATCAGGAACTGGAGCAGCTCTGGCGCGTGGCCAACACGCCCGACTTCGCCGAAGGTCTGGCAGCGTTTTTCGAGAAACGGCCGCCGCGGTTCGGACAGGCCAGGAGGCCGGACGAAACACGTGCTTCATTCGCTAAGATGAAGCCCATAGACGATGTCTAGTAGCGACAGTGTTTGTTGATGATCAGATGCACGAGTACTCGATTGTTCTAGCGCTGATGGAACGCATTGAAGCCGAGGCGGCCGCCCGCGGGGCGGTGGCCGTGCACCGGGTCCGTCTTCGGATCGGCGCGCTGTCGGGGATCGAACCGGTGCTGCTCGAAAGTGCGTTCTCGCTGGTGCGCGAACATACGATGTGCGAGAGCGCGACGCTCGACATCGAACGCGTGCCGGCCAGTTGGTGCTGCCCGCGGTGCGACCGCTCGATCGCGGCCGGCGACATCCTGCAATGCCCGGACTGCAACGAGCCGGCCCGCTTGCAGGGCGGCGACGAGATTCTGCTGGAGCAACTCGAACTGGAGGTTCCCTGATGTGTGAAACCTGCGGGTGCGGCGATCCGCACCTGGTTCCCGTTGAGGTTCGCGACCGCATTCTGTCCGTCAATGACCGCCAGGCAGCCCACAACCGCGAGCACTTTTCGGCGCACGGCGTGCTGGCGATCAACCTGATGGGATCGCCCGGGTCGGGCAAGACGGCGGTGCTCGAAGCGACGGCCAGGGCCTTTGCCGGGCGGTACCGGATTGCCGCCATCGCGGGTGATCTCGAAACGGAACGAGACGCCGACCGCCTGCGCGCGGCGGGGATCCCGGCCACGGCGATCACGACGGGGTCGGCGTGCCACCTCGATGCCAGCATGGTGCACGACGCCCTGCACGGTGACGAACTGCAGGCCCCGCACCTGCTCTTTGTCGAGAACGTCGGCAACCTGGTGTGCCCGGCTGTGTACGACCTGGGGCAGACATTCAACGTCGTGGCGCTCTCAGTGACCGAAGGTGAGGACAAGCCGCTCAAGTATCCGGTGATGTTCAGGAAAGCCGACGTCGTGCTCCTCACGAAGATTGATCTGCTTCCGTACCTCGATGTTCGGATGGACGAGCTCGAGAACGCGCTGGCCCGGGTCATGCCGAGTCCTGTGGTGTTTGCGGTGGCGGCCCGATCCGGGGCGGGCATGGACCGGTGGTTCGGCTGGCTCGAGACGCAGGTCGCCAGCGTGGCTGGACTCGATCGGTCACAGGCCGGCCACCACCACCACGACCACCACGACCACCATCACCACCAGGGTGACTGACATGGGCGAACCCGTATCGTGAGTGCCGGAATACCGGCGGCCGGCCAGTTGCCGCCTGGCCCAGTTGCCGTAAGTCATAGCTTTCACTCGGATTTGGGCCGTTTTCTAGGCTGGCAATAACCTTGCTGAGAGTACCCTCGGTGGAGAAACCCGATCGCCAGTAACTTGGCGTCTGTCAGACCCCTGTCTCCCGCCGCCCCCGACGGCCTGGCCAGCCCTTCGGGACTGGTGTCGGCCCCGACGTTTGCGACACTCCATCGCCAGTTCAACGCGGGTCGCCCATGGTATTGACGCTCCTGCTCCTAACCGTTCTCACGTCGCAGCCCGGCCAAACCGCGCCCCCACCGGCGGGGGATGTCGAGACCTGCCTTGGCTGCCACGGGGACCGAAGCCTGTCGGTCGCGCTTCCGAACGGCGAGACTCGCTCACTTTTTGTCGATCTCGACACGTTTCGATCGTCGGTCCACGGCAACAAGCTCGGCTGCACCGATTGCCATCAGGACATGGCATCGCTGCCGCATCAGTCGAGGCCCTTCAAGACGCTCCGCGAATTCACGGTGGCCTACTACGAGCAGTGCAAACGGTGTCACTTCGCCAATTACACGAAGACGCTCGACAGCGTCCACTACCAGGCGTTGGCTCGCGGCGATCGCACGGCTCCGCTTTGTGTCGATTGCCACGGCGCGCACAACGTGTCCTCGACGCACGGGCCCAAGTCGATCCTGTCGCAGACCTGCGCCCGCTGTCACCAGGGCGTCTTCGAGGTGTACAGCAAGAGCGTGCACGGCCGGTTCGTCGAGAAGAGCAATGACGTGCCCGGATGCACCGACTGCCACCGATCGCACGACGTGGCCGGGCCGCGCGACGCCGATTGGCAGCGACGCACGCCGGAACTGTGCAGCAGCTGCCACGCCAACAAGGCGCTGATGGACAAGTACGGCATCTCGACAGCCGTCACCAAGACGTACGTCGCGGATTTCCATGGCATGACGGCGTCGCTGCACCAGGCCGACAAGTCGCGCGAGGTCAGTGTGGTGGCGCTCTGTACGGACTGCCACGGCGTGCACGACATCACCAAGATTGACGAGCCGGGATCGCGCGTGCTCCGGGCGAACCTGGTCAAGACGTGCGCACGCTGCCACCCGGGTGCCGGCCAGAATTTTCCGGCCGCATGGATGTCGCACTACGAGCCAACCTGGCAGAAAGCGCCCCTGGTGTACGGTGTCCAGGTGTTCTATGCCGTGCTGATACCCTTCATGATGTGCGGCCTGGTGCTGCAGATCCTGCTGCACTTCTGGCGCGTGGTGGTCAACCGATGAGCACCTATCTCACTCGTTTCAATACGCGGCAGCGCACCGAGCACTTCTGTGTGATGTCGCTCTTCATTGTCTTGTCGGTCACGGGCCTGCCGCAGAAATACTTCGAGGCATCCTGGGCGCGATGGTTGATTGACGTGATGGGCGGCATCGACCGCATCCGGTGGTTTCACCGCGCCGCCGGGCTGTCGTTCGCGGGGCTGACGGCGTTCCACCTGATGTTCGCCATTGGATCGATCGCCACGGGCCGCGCGCCGTTGTCCATTGTGCCCAACGGAAAGGACTTCACCGACGCGATCCACATGGTGAAGTACTACCTGGGCAAGGTGGACCATCCCGCCGAGTTCGATCGGTTCGATTACCGCCAGAAATTCGAGTACTGGGGCATGGTGCTGGGTGCCGTGGTCGCGATCATCACGGGCCTGGTCCTGTATTTCCCGATTCTCTTTACCCGGCTGTTCCCAGGAGAACTGGTGCCGGCCGCCAAAGTGGCGCACAGCAACGAAGGGCTGATGGCGTTTCTGGTCGTCATCCTCTGGCACATCTATAATGCGCACCTGAATCCAGATGTGTTCCCTTTCGACAAGACCATCTTCACCGGCAAGATCAGCGCCGAGCGTATGCACCACGAACACCCTCTCGAGCTGGCCAGGCTCAAGCAGGTGAACGACTTCGAGGAGCCCTGACCCGTGTTTGCCTACGCAGGCCAGGCCATCCTGCACGGCATCATCGCGGCCCTGTTTGTTGAGGCGTTGCTTCGGCTGTGGCGGGTCGGGGAACCAGATGAGCGCCTGGCTCTTCGATGGCTCGCCTTGGCTGCTCCTCTCCTGGTCACGCCCATCTACAGTCTGGCGGCTCCCGTGCGCGCGACCGGCTCCTTTGGCGTGCGTTGGGCTCTGTTCTCAGGTCACCACTGGGATCAACTCCGCCTCGGCGGCACCGACCTGACCACCTTCGTCACGCTGGTGCTGATGGGGCTTGGCCTGCTCCTGTTTCTGCGCGACGTCCTTCCGTATCTTCATGACCGGATGCGGACAATCGCAGAGACCAGAGTGACCGATCCTGGCGATCCCCGACTCGCACGACTGCGCCGCGTACTGGCGTTGATCCCCGACAGCCCGTCGATCGATGCCGACGTCGTGCTGATCGATCGCGACGGGCCGGTCCTGCTGTGTTCGGGCGCCGGTCGCCGCCCGTCGGTTCTGGCGTCGACCGGGGCGTTGGCCCGCCTGGACGATGCCGAGTTGCGCGCCGCGCTGAGCCATGAGGTGTCGCATCTGGTTCGCCACGATCCGCAGGCCGGTTGGGTGCTGCTGCTCTTGCGAACGTTGCAGATCGTCAGCCCGGCCGCCCAGATCGTGGGCCGGCACATCGTCCAGGAACTCGAGTACCGCGCGGACATGACCGTGGCGCGCGAAGGCTACTCGGCCGAACTCGTGCGGGCGATTGCGCGACTGTCGCAGGCCGATCCGGCCTTGTCGAATCCGGAGCGGCGTGCACGGCCAGAATTCCGCCGCCGTTTGGTGGCTCACACCCGCCGGCTGGCTGAAGAGGCGCGCCGCTGCCGGTTGGAAGAGGCTGCACCCGAGACCCGATCGGTGGCGCCGATCCGCGCCGTGCTGGCGGCAGCCGGCCTGGCCTTGCTGTTGTTCTTCGTGGTCTGATAGGCGAGAAAGGTCATGCCCCACACGCCCTCGGCGCCAGTCGGAGGCATCCGTGTCGGACCGTCGGTGCGGTCCTACGCAGCCGAGCTGACGACTTCCTGCCTGTGGCTCGTCGCCCTCATGGTCGCCGCCGCTCTCCTCCTACGGCTGATTGATTCGACGCCATCGCTGCTGACCGGACTGCCCCGCGGCGTGGTGCGCCTGCACAGCGTCGCGGCGCTCGAGCACGTTCTGGGCAACCGAGTGCCTGCGCCAGCCTATTTCCCGGCCAGTCTGGCGTGGCCCCCCGACGACATCCGGATGTTTCAGCGCCAGTCGGTTGCGCTCTGGTTCCGCCAACGACCGACCAACGAGATCTGGTTCGTCCAAGCCATGGCGCCGGCCGGCTCCAGCGCGATCGCGCCGGAGGTGATGGCGCCGGGCGTGATCCTGCAATCCGAACCGGCCTTGCTCTCGGGCGCTCCGGCCCTGGTCCAACGCATACGCGACACCAACGGTGTCGTGTGGCATCAGATCCTCTGGCGCACGAACCGGCACCTGTTGCTGGCACGCTCTCGAGGGTCTCTCGACGAGTTGATGCGGATGGCCGCCAGCATGGATCGGCGGTGATGATCATGACGCAGCCACGCCGGGGTTGGAACATGCGCGGTATCCAGGCCAGGGTGATCCTGCTGGTCGTGCTCGGCGTGGTGGCCTCCATGCTGGTTCCCGGATGGGTTGCGTGGCGCAGTGTGGAGGCGCTGACGGAACGGATGCTGATCGAACGGGAAACCGACGCCGCCGTCGCCGCACAACACCTGGACAACGTCGTGCAGCGCGAGTGGCGCCGCCTCCAGGAAGTGGCGTCGGCGCCGGAACTGGTCAGTGCTGAAGGCGCCCGCACCCTGACGCCCAGGCTCGAGGCCCTGCGCCGCGCCTACCTGAGCGGAGAGATTCTCGACCGAACCTTCATCACCGACCGAGCGGGACGCGTGCGGCTGGCCGAGCCGGAGTCGTCGGATGCCGGCAAGCTTGTGATCGCGGGGGCAACGCAGGCGCTGGCAGCGGACCGTCCGACGGCGTCTGGTCTGGTTCATGACGCGCGTGGGGAGTACATCCATCTCTTTGTCCCGATTCGCGACTGGACCGGCAAGGCGGTGGGACTGGCCGTCGGTGAAATTCGGGCCAACAGCCCACGACTGACCCTTCTGCTCAGAGAACATCCGGTAGCAGTCGGTGGATCGATCACCGTATTCGACGTCGCGGGCCAGCCATTTGCCAGCTCCTCACCCGAACCGCAAGCCAGCCACCTGGTCCACCAGCAGTTCATCGCCGAGCGGATCGCTTCGGGCCAAACCGCTCGGGGCACGTGCACGACCTGTCACGGCAGGAAGCAGGCCGGCGAAGAGGAACTGATGGCCTTCGTGCCCGTCAAGCAGGTCCGATGGGGCATCTGTCTGCGCGAGCCCCAGGCAGCCACGTTGGCCGACGCCAATGCCCTGCGCAGGTCCATGCTGGTGTGGACGCCCATCCTGTTCGGCCTGGGAGTGCTGTTCGCGTACGGTGCCGCACAAAGCGTGCTTCGCCCCGTCCGCATCCTGACGAAGTCGGCCGGGCTGATTGCCGCCGGCGACCTTACGCGGCCGATCCCTCCGCTCGGCACCGACGAACTGGGCCGTCTCGGCCAGTCGCTCGAGCGCATGCGTTCGGCCCTGGGCGCTTTCATGGCCGAAATCGAACAGGCCAATACCACGCTGGAGCAGCGGGTCGAGCAACGCACCAAGGAACTTGAAGGCCTCTACCGCCAGATGGCGGAACGCGACGAAGCACGCAGCCGCCTGCTACGGCAGGTGATTACCGCCCAGGAAGATGAGCGAAAACGGCTGGCGCGCGAGCTGCACGACGAGACCTGTCAGACGATCAGCGCGCTGGCGATGCGGCTGGAGACCGCGATCGCCCGGCTCCCGCCAGGCGTCGACCCGGCACCCATGGTGGAGGCGCGGATGCTGGCGGTGCGAACCCTCGACGAACTGCACCGGGTCATCTACGACCTGCGGCCCTCTGTGCTGGACGACCTGGGCCTCTGGTCGGCGATCCGCTGGTATGCCGAGCGGCAGCTGACCCCGCGCGGGGTCGCCGTGCGCTGCGAGTTCACTGATGTCGAGCGGCGGCTGCCTCCCTTGATGGAGACCGCGTTGTTCCGGGTCGTGCAAGAGGCGATCAGCAACATCGCCAGGCACGCGAAGGCCGAACAGGCCTTGATCCAGTGCGCGGTTCAGCACGACGTGCTCACCATCGAAATCGAAGACGATGGCGAAGGCTTCGATCGGGCGTCGGTCAGACGACCCAGCGATGAAGGCCACGGGTGGGGCCTGCTGGGGATCACGGAGCGGGTCGAGGCCCTTGGCGGCAAGGTCGAAATCGACGCGGCACCCGGCCAGGGGGTCAGACTGGTGGTGACCGTGCGGATTCCAGCGGAGATCTCACGTGGCTAAGATTCGCGTCCTCATCGCAGACGACCACGCCATCGTCCGGGAAGGAATCAAGGCGCTGCTGAACCTGGCCGACGACATGGACGTGGTGGGCATGGCGGCCGACGGCCGGGAGGCGATCGAGCGGGCCCAGGCGCTGGAGCCCGACGTGGTGCTGATGGACATCGCCATGCCTGGGCTCGGGGGCCTGGAGGCGACCATCGAGATCCGCAAGTTGGTGCCGCGGACACGCATTCTCGTGCTGTCGCAGTACGAGGATCGCGAGTACATTCGCCGGTTCCTGAAAGCCGGCGTGTCGGGCTACGTGCTCAAGAAATCGGCGGGCACCGATCTGACCGGGGCGATTCGGTCCGTGTTCCGCGGCGGACTGGTGCTCGCCCCCGATATCGCGCGCGAAGCCATGAGAGAACACGCCGCGTTGTCGCCCGACGGATCGGACGCCGATCCGTACGCGTCACTCACCGACCGCGAGAAGCAAGTCCTGAAACTGGTCGCCGAAGGTCACAGCAACAAGGACGTGGCCGGGCTGCTGGGCATCAGCGTCAAGACGGCCATGTCGCATCGCGAGCACGTGATGGCGAAACTCGGATTGCACAGCCGAACCGAACTGATCAAGTTCGCCCTGCGAGAAGGGATTATCCGGGTTGAGGAGTAGCCACCTACTCGCCCTTCTTCGACGTGTGCTCGTCGCGTGCCCGCCGCCGGCTCGCCAGATAGGCCTCACCAGGAGCCCAGTGCGGACTGACCGCCACCGCGATGTTCATGAAGGCGTCGATCGCCATCCGTTTGACACCGCGAGCCGCATAGCCCAGCACCATCGCGATGCCGACAAACGGCAGGAACACCACGTACAGGGCCCCCATCAGCGGTGCCATCAGCAGAAACAGGAAGGTCGGGACGTGCGTGTAGCTCGAGCCCGGCCCGCCCGGCAGGAGTCCGCCTTCGGCGGGAATCATCGCCATGTCTAATCCTCGTGCGCTCCAGTAGAACCCGTGATTGACTCGCGCGCCGCCTTTGAACCGTGCCATGATGTCCTCCCTCTTGGATGAGTGCTCAGTTCCAACTTCCACCTACAATGTACGGCCGAAGCCTGGATTCGACAATCGGGTGCATCACCGGTTTGGTAGGGAAAAAACGCGGGGCCCGGGGTGAAATCGACCCTAGTTCCGGGTCTGAAACCACCCGAGCCTCTGGCACGGTGCCGGTGACGGTATCTGAAAAGTCGACACCCGCGCCGGAATCCCGCTAGGCTCTCGGTCCACATGTTGAGAATTGCCACAAAAACGGCCCCAGGCTAGCAACGGATGCTGGCAGTTGAATTGCTCTACATTCGGGTAAGAGCGTCCGGACGCCAGTGTCCCGAGTCCGAAGAACGTTGACAGTAGTCCGGAGCGCGGCGCCCGACTGGCAAGGCGCGAAGCGCGAGAATATCGGGAA
>ERZ1292640.2013-Hain-H43-02um-R1-2013-length-16617-cov-5_pt1 | contig 16617 bp, 12 predicted proteins | sample MGYA00564404_ERZ1292640 | MGnify/ENA primary metagenome ERZ1292640 (study PRJEB36523, sample SAMEA6512636) | groundwater metagenome | collected 2019-01-08 | study: AquaDiva: Metagenomics assemblies of 32 groundwater samples
ACCCACCCCCTCTCACGACGACCTCCTCGTCGCCTGGTCGAAGTTCCTCGCCGATCCCATCGCCATCACCGCCCACTTCAACATCACCCCCACCCAGCTCCTCGATGCGCTCGCCGAACCCGCCTTCGTCGAAAGGAAGGCCCACTGGGACGCTCTCCAACTCGCCCACCTCCACGCCCTCGCCCTCGATCATCAAACCGCCGCCGCCGCAAAGCTCCGCGAGCTCACCGCCTCCGCCGACCCCATCGAAGCCCGCAAGGCCGCCACCACCCTCACCCGCTGGTGGCCCGGCCCGCCCCAAACCTCCCGCTCCTCGCGCGCTCGTTCCTCAACCACACCCGGTCAACTCACCACCCCACACGGCCCCGATCGCAATCCAGATCCCAAGGCCCTGCTCACAAGCCTCATGTCCCGGTTTCGCAACACATCCGAGCGCAACCGAACGAACACGATCGCCCAGGTCGCTTCCCAGTTTGCCCCAAACATCACGCTCGACCACGTACCCCTGCGCCCCGGCGTGCTCGCCGACCCGCTCCTCCTCGCCAATCGCGTGGTGCAATCCAGCCTGGCCGAGCTCTGCCAGCCCGGCGATGTCACCGTCAAGCAATCCACCACCACGCCCACGACGAGCATCCTCCAGGTGATCTGCCTGCACGAGGAGGCCGATGCCCTCGTCGTGAACTTCGAACTCTCTCGCGCCGATACCGTCTCCCCCTGGCTCGTCGCCGCCGTCACCGCCGGCCACCGCCCACCCCCCATGCCCCGCGGCACAAGCCCCTGACCGTGGCACGGGCTTCCGAGCCTGTGAACGAATCAGTCTTCCTCGGGTACCACCACGCTCCGCGTGGTTTCTCCCTGCCTTTCCTACCCCCCTCGACCCAATTCCTTCACAGGCTTCCAGCCCGTGACTCCTCCCTGCATCCACAAAACGCTCTTCCTGTCGGCGCATCAGCTTCGCTCTCGCGTCCAGTTTCCCGTGCGCCACAAGCCCACGGGCTATAGCCCGTGGGCTTAGCTTTCCATCAGTCCCATGAGTCCCATCCGTCCCATTGCCTTCCCCGTCCCCAAGACAACGTGCTACGTGCTGCGTGCTGCGAATCCGACGCAGCACGCAGCACCCAGCACCCAGCACGCAGCACCCAGCACGCTGCCTTCCCCTCAGTCCTCAGTCCTGTTCACTGTTCAACTCTTCCTGGCCACCACCATCTGCAAAACATACCGCATCAACGACCTCTCATGCACCCGCACCTGCCACGCAACCTGGCGCAGGTCTTTCTCCACTTCCACGCCCGCGATGCTCGCGACGTGCCCGCCGGGTGTCAGCAGCTTCACGAGCAGCTCGTCGCTCTGGCCCGCGGCAAACCCCCGCGGCGAGTGCCCGCCGATCCACGCCTCCACCGGCGTCACGCCCGCGCTCCAATCAAACGGCGTCGCAACCGTCAGCTTTCCCCCGCCGCGAAGCACGCCCACCATCCGCTGCAAAAGCCCCAAGGGCGACGTCACGCAATCCAGCACGTTGAGCGCCACGACATTGGCGAGTGTCCCCACACCCGCGTCGTCGGTTCCCACGCAGGGGTTCAGCGCATCCATCATCCAGAAGTCCACGCGATCGCGTCCCTCGAGCGTCACATCAAACGCACGGCGTTCGTACAGCATCCCCAGCGACCTTCGCAGATACGACACCCGCGACTCGTGCAGCACCCGCTGCGCCAACCGCAAGGTCCCCACGTGCATGTCGATGCCCAACACCAGGCCGCCGGAGGCCGCCGCGATCTCAAAGCTCGATCGCCCCGCCCCGCATCCGACATCGAGCGATGGGCCGCCCTTGACGATCGCCCCGGCGTCGCCCGCGATCTTCATCACGCGTCCAATCTGTCCCGGCTTCCACTCGCCGTCCTTCTCGTCCGGGTCGAACTCGGCGTAGTGATCCCACGCCGCCCCGGAGACGTGCTGCATGGTCACCAGATCCCACGACCCCGGCCCCGCGCACTCGGCGAGCATGCCGTCGACGACGTCGCACAGATCGGCGCGCCGGGAGAAGGCCGCGTGATTCGCGGCGATGGAAGCGCGAGCATCGGCGACCAGGACGGGGATGCCGTCGATGATGGGAAACTCGCTCATGCACGCGGTGCATTGCAGCACACCCTCGCGCACGCTGACGGCGTCGTGCACCTCGCGGCGCGTGAGCTGGAGCGCCGAGCGGGTCCCGCGTGCCATGCACGCCGGACAACGCGGAGCGAACGCTTCAAAGTGTGTGAGCCTCAACGCTCGCTACCGCCTCTTTCGAAAGTTGCTTCAGCCGATCATCACGGTGGGACATCCCGGGGGCATGATCTTGCCCACGGGGCTTGGGATCGGCGCGACGCAGGTCAGGTGGGCCGTCATGTCGTTGACGCGTGCCGCGGGCATGCTCCCGATCAACACCGTGAAGGATCCCAGAGCGATCATGCCCGGCCCCGCCGGCACGCACCCGGGGAGCGTGCAAGGCGTCGACATGTCGGTCACGCGGGCCGCGGGCATGTTCCCGATCATGACCGTCGGAGCGCCGGGCGGAAGGATCGTCAGTGGAAGGCCGGGGTGCGGCAACGGCGTGGGCACCGGCGCGGGCGGATGGATGGGCGCGTGGCAGTGCGGCGTATCCTGTTTCATCATGTCGCCGACGCGGGCTGCTGCTGGCATGGACTGTTTCTCCGGCTCGGTCGCACCATCCTAGCGAGCTCTCAATCGCTCCGCACCACCCGCACGGGGCTCCTCCGCCCTTCCAACCTATCCTTCGGCATGACACCCGCCGACCCAAAGCCAACCCCAAAGCCCACACAAGTCCCGGCCCGTCAAGCACCCGCAAGCCCGCCCGCGGCCCCCAGCGCCATCGAGCTCCCCTCGGGGCGAACGCTCAATGTGAGCTCGGGTCCTGCCGGCGATCACATCGAAGTTCGGGCCGCGGGGGGGCAACTGGAGATCCGAATCTCGCTCACCGCAGAAGGCCCTGTGCTTTCCCTCTCGGGCGCGAAACTCGAGATCAATTCCAGCGACTCGGTGAACCTCAACTGCCGCGACCTCAACATCAACACGACCGGCTCTCTCAACCTCGCCTCGCAGGGCTCTCTCGCCCTCAGCGCCACCGGCAACATCACCGCCAAGGCCCTGGGCAACACCGACATCGACGCCCAGGTCGTCAACCTCAACTGCGGCCCGCGAACCGACTACAACGACGACGCGCTGCCCAAGTTCGTCCTCCCCGACATGCCCGCCCTTCCCCCACAAGACAGCCACGGCGGCTGCTCCCATGCGCACTGATCCGTGCCTCCCCCACGCCATCGGGGGAGGCGGCCTTTCCGCCCGATAACGCCGCTTGCTCCATCCGGCCTTCTTGGCCACCCCCAAAATCGACCGCCGTTCCCCCTCCGTTCCGATGCAAGGGAGATCGGAGGTTCGCATGTCCCACGTTGTCGTCACCTACCACTATGTACGCCCGGCCAATTCCGACGGTGTCACCGGTATCACCCCCGCTGAGTTTGCGGCCCAGATCCGCCTCATCCAGCGATCGCACCGGATCGTCACTGTCGAGGAGTACGTTCACTCCCACGCCGACGAGTCCAATCTGGCGCTTTTGACCTTTGACGATGCCGTGCGGGATCAGTACGAGCACGCGGCTCCGGTCATGGCCGACCTGGGGGTCCCGTGCGTGCTCTTTGCCCCGATGCGTCCCTACGCGACGCCCGACGAGATTCAGACGTTCGATCGCTCTGCGGGGCGGACGGCGTTGCCCACATCGACGCGAACCGACACCCGCTGGTGCACGCAGCATCTGCTCCACGCGCTGGCGCAGGAGCTTGGCTGGGGCGAGTTTGAGCGGCGGGTCAACACGCAGCTCCAGGAGGCGGGGTGCGGCGAGATCGCGATTGATACCGAGCGCATGAACCGGCTTTATCACTACGAGGTCCCCGCCAAGCGTCGGCTCAAGTACATGTTCGCCTTCGCGCTCCCGCACGACCGGGCGACCGAGGTCCTGCATCTGGTCAACGCCGACGTGGGGCTTCTCGCGAGCGACTGGTTCTGCACCAGGCGTCAACTCCATGAGCTGCAGTCCGCGGGGCATGCCCTGGGCGCGCACGGCTTCGATCACGTTGCCTACACGACTCTCGCGCCCATGCGGCAGGCCGCCGACATGCACATGGCGCTTGCGGTGATGTCCCGGGAGTTTGGCTCGATGGGGCGTGCGCTGGCGTACCCCTTTGGTCAGTCCGACGCCGCCACCGTCGCGATCGCGACCCAGCTCGGGCACACGCACCAGTTCGACACCAAGACCCGCGTGGACGCCAAGTTCCTTCGCTCGCACCTGGCGGGCCCGGCGATCACCACCGAGCTCAAGCACAACGCGCACCCCTTTGGAGCCGTCGCATGACCACACAGACCGCCACAACCACCGGTGTTTCGATCGAGCCGTGTCGCGACGCGGCCCAGCTCCGCGAGTACATCGACACGCACTGGCGCAAGGGTCACATCCTGGCCCGCGACCAGCGGATGTTTGAGTTCCAGTACCAGACGCCCTGGGTTGATCGGAGCGTCTTTCCGCAGGGCATCAGTGTTCTGGGCGCGTATCAGGGTGATCGCCTGCTCGGCTTTTTGGGTTCGATCGTTGCGCCTTATCCCAGGCCGCAATCGTACTGGCTGGCCCTCTGGCATGTGCTTCCGGAGCTCAAGGGCGGCGGGCAGGGCGGGAAGCTCTTGAGCGCGATGCAGGAGATCGCCGTCGGCAAGGACGGGCGTGGGGGAGCCGAAGGAGGAGGTTGGATCGGCACCTTCGGCGCCGGGCCTGAGGCCCTACCTGTATACCTCAAGCGCGGCTATGCCTGCCGTGCGGTGCGTCGCTGGATCTACACCCCGGCGCTGGCGAACGAGCAGGCTTCGCTGCCGCGCAGCATGCCCACCAATCGGGCGGAGACCGACGCGCCCGCCGACTGGCTCACGTATCGCTACGCCAACCACCCGCTGTTTGAGTATGAGACCAGGAACCAGAGCGTGTTCCGCTCGGAGACCAACCCGTGGGGACGTGTCACGCATTGCGTTCGTCTGATGGGCGACTGGCAGGGCGACGTCGCCGAGACGTTTGACCGCGAGGCGCTGCTCGCTCGCGCGCAGGGTGTGCCATACTTGATGGACGCGTGGTCGTTCGACACGCCGGGCCCGGGCTGGACCCTCGCCGGCGACGATGTTCCCAGCGTCTTCCACCCGCCGCAGCCGCGGGGCAACTTGATCTATGCCGTCGGGCGACCCTTCGTCCCCACCAACGTGCAAAAGGGCGAGTGCGACCAGGATCGGCCGAACTGATCGGGTGGCATGCTTCCCCTTCAGGGAAGCATGAGTTTCCCCCGCGCACAGCCAACTACCGCGTGACGGGTTCTCCCCACGTTCCCGACAGATGTCCTTCGGGCGTGAACCAATCGCTGGGCCATGTCGGCGCGTTCGTGCGTTCCATCACCAGGCGGACCAGGCGCTGCGCACGCGGTTGACCCTGCATGGGACCCTGCTGCGGGCCAACTTGCGGGCCTCGCGGGGCGTCGTTGCCCATCGGCGGCCCGAAGTCTCCACGCGGACCCGGGGGAAGACCACGCTCTGGACGACCTGGACCAAAGTCCGGCCCGCGATCACGTCTGCCTTCTGGTCCACCATCTGGTCCGCCGTCGGGCCTGCCGTCGGGCCTGCCGTCGGGTCGGCCATCGGGCCGGCCATCGGGTCGGCCATCATCGGGCACAAGTTCGCCCGGTGGGCCGTCGCGATGCGGGCGATTGCCTTCGCCTGGGCGCAATCCCATGGGCTGCCCGTCGGGCCCTGGTCCGCGCGGGCCCATGGGCGGCTGATTCCACGCCATCTCCATCCGCTGGAGTTGCATGCTCTCGGCGTCGATGAGGAGCAGCACACGATCCGCGAGCCCGTGCGGCGGGTCGGTCCGGCGCAGGCCGACGATTCGGCGCATGGTGTGTCCATCGACGACCTGGGGCTCGAGGACGAAGAGGTTGTAATTGGTCATCAGGGAGTTCAAGAGCGCCTCGACCGAGTCGGCGAAGATCGACTCATCGCCGCTGGTCGCCCATCTGGGCCAGGCGCGCCTTGGATCTTCACGCTCGATCCCGCCGTCCTGGCGGATCGCCCATTCGCCGGCGCTGTCCTGACCTGCGATCGCGACGTGCCCGTTGGGGCCGCGCGCCCGGAGCACGAAGAGCCCGCCGCTCTTGCTGTCGAAGACCGCGCTGGGTTCCTGGGGCAGTTCGGTCTGCATCGCGCGCATGACGCGGATTTCGTACCGCAGGTCTCCCGACGCCTTGGCGGCCGAGATCGTGGCTGTCACCGCGGCCCGGGCCTCGTTGGTGGCCGGCGCCACCACGATCCACATGGCCATCACGCCCACGAGTCCGACGCACGCGAGTCCGACCACGCTCACGAAACGGCGGAGTCTTCGGCCCGCCATCCGGCGAAGGTCCCGGCCTGGAAGTCCGTTCGTGGTGCCGGCGGTCTGGGCAAGTGCGGCCATCAGGCGATCGATGCGCTGGGCCTGCACGCCGCTGGCCCGCTCGTGGACCGAGCCGATGAGCCCGTGCACGAAGAGTTCGTCGGCCTGCTGCGAGGGGCTTGCGGCCGGGTCGGGCCCGATGGCTCCTGCCGCATCCGCGCTGGGTCGGGCGTGGTTTGATTCGCTGTTCATCGTGACGTCTCCGCACTGAGCTCGCTTTGGCCATGACCCCCGGCGCGCATGCACTCGGCCACCGCCACGCGTCCTCGCTGCACCCGTTTCTTGATCGTCTCCTCCGCGACGGCCAGCGCCACCGCGATCTGGCGCAGCAGCATCCCTCGCGCGTACACCATCTCCATCGCCTCGCGCATCACCACCGGCAGACTCGCCAGGCACCGCAGCACATCTTCGGAGCGTTCGCCAAAGATGCGCCCGCCCGAGGTGAACGAGTCGTACCGCGCGTCGAGCTCGGCCATGACCCGCGGGTCGTCGACGCTGAGCCGGTGGGCCGCCTTGCGGGCGTGCTCGAGGACGAGGTTGCGGGCGATACCTCGGAGCCACATACCGAAGGAGCGCGAGCGGTCAAAGTCCGCGAGGCGTCGCCAGGCGACGATCATGGCCGCCTGAAAGAGATCGTCGACCGTGGCCGCGTCGCCGCCCCCCACGCCCCCCACGCCCCCCACGCCGCACAGCAGGCTGCGGAGGTACGACGACAGCATCTCGGCGTTCTCGTTGGCGAGGATCCGGAAGACTTCCCGGCCGTCGGGTTGCTCTCTGGGCGATGATGGGTTCTGCTGGGTATCGATGAAAGACCGTCCTTCTGTCTCTATTGGTTCTGGTCGACGTTTGGGGGACATGAATGCTGCACTGTACGGAGTCGGGATCGGTTTGGTGGCTGGATTGGGCGTTGAAGTATCTGGCGGCGTTGGGGTAAACTGGGACCCCAAGAGGGCCGCCGGGCCTGAAAGGAGCACACATGGCGATCAACGAGGCGAAACTCAATGAGTTCATGGGCAAGGCCGTGGGCGATATGGGGGCGGCGATGTCTGCGGCGCTGGTTGTGATCGGCGATCGATTGGGGATCTACAAGGCGATGGCGGCGCTCGGTCCGGCGACGACGGCGGAGATCGGGAAGAAGACGGGGATCGCGGAGAGGTATGTTCGCGAGTGGACGCTGAACCAGGCGGCCGGGGGGTATGTGAGCTATGACGCCAAGGGGGGGAAGTACTTCCTGACGGAGGAGCAGGCGTTTGCGCTGGCGAACGACGAGAGTCCGGCGGCGCTGGGCGGGGCGTTTGAGATCATCGGCTCGATGCATCGGGACACGGCAAAGGTGCAGGGGGCTTATGCGTCGGGCAAGGGGATTGCGTGGGGCGACCATGACGCGTGTTTGTTCTGCGGCACGGAGAAGTTTTTCGCGGCGAGCTATCGGGGCAACCTTGTTGGCTCGTGGATTCCTGCGCTTGAGGGAGTCAAGGCGAAGCTCGAGCGTGGAATCGCGGTCGCGGATGTGGGGTGCGGGCACGGGGCGTCGACGATCATCATGGCAAAGGCGTTTCCCAATTCGAAGTTCACGGGATTTGACTTTCACGGGGCGTCGATTGAGTGCGCCCGCGCGAAGGTGAGCGAGGCGGGGCTGAAGAACGTGACGTTTGAGGTGGCGGAGGCGACGGGCTTTGCGCTCGCGCCCGGCGGTTACGGGCTGGTGACGTGCTTTGATTGTCTGCACGACATGGGCGATCCGGTCGGGTGTGGCAAGCGAGTGAGGCAAAGCCTTGCGCCCGGAGGGACGTGGATGGTGGTGGAGCCCAATGCGGCGGACACGGTTGAGGGCAACTTGAATCCGGTGTCGCGTGTGTTCTCTGCCGCGTCGGCGATGATCTGCGTCCCGGCGTCGGTGGCGTTCGACGGCCCGGCGCTGGGCGCGTGCGCGGGGCCGGCGAAGCTGACGGAGACGATCAAGATCGCGGGGTTTGCGAGTGTTCGGGTGGCGACGACGACGCCGTTCAATTTGATTCTGGAGGCGAGGGCCTGATCGGCCTGCAGATCCATCGCAGATTTCAGATTCAAGATCTCACAGTCGAGACTACTTCCATCCCTGGGCTTGCCACCAACCGACGCCTCAAATGACGCAGCAGATACCTCTTGTGCTTTGCGCGGGGAGATGGTAAACTAATCTCAGGGTCAGATCCGGACCCTCGCAGGCCGATACATCGAGGAGTCCGTTTGATGTCCCATCCGTGCACAACACGCATCGCCATCAGTCCCGCACCGATCGCGCTGTGGTGCATGCTCTTCGCGATCTTGGGCATGAACACTCCGATGGCTCGCGCGCAGTGCGACGGTCAGTGGATTCCGGACCTGAGTATCCCCGGCGCCGATAGCACAATTCTGGCAATGGCAGCCTACGACCCCGATGGCCCCGGGCCGATGGGGATGCACATCGCCATGACGGGCGGGTTTCTGGTTGCTGGAAATACGCGAGCGAGTCGTATTGCTCTCTACGACCCGACCACCAGGGAGTGGAGGGCTCTTGGAGCAGGCCTCAGCGGACCTGGGTACGCCATGGTGACCATGTTGAACGGTGATTTAGTTGTTGGTGGCGGCTTTGCATCCGCTGGTGGGACGTCGACCTCCAAAGTCGCGAGATGGAACGGCTCATCCTGGTCTTCGCTGGGTTCTGGAGTGAACGGCACTGTCTATGTCCTGCATGTCTTGCCGAACGGCGATCTTCTCGCCGGCGGAACGTTTACTCAGGCGGGAAATCTCATCGTGAATGGGTTGGCTCGATGGAACGGTACCGAGTGGTCAGGTTTCGGCGCGGGACTTGGCGGAAGCTCTTGGAATGTCGTCGCAATCGAAGATCTTCCGAATGGCGACATCATCGTCGGGGGCGGGTTCACGACGGCCGGGGGCGTCGCAGCGAAGGCGATCGCCCGGTGGAATGGGCTGACATGGTCCGCGATCGGCAACGGATTTCAGACTGGATTTGCTAATCGAAACGCATTTGTGGGTGCCATTCGCCATCTGTCGAATGGAGACCTGATTGCCGGCGGCGAGTTCTACACTTCCGGAAACACACGCGTCAACAACATTGCTCTCTGGAACGGCTCAATCTGGTCGCCAATGGGCGACGGTCTTTCCCAGGCAACGCCGCAGGTAACCACATCACTGAAATGCCCAACGGATATGTCCTTGCCTGCGGGAACTTCGGATACACGCACACGTCCATGGAGAACATGTCAGTTTGGGATGGCTCGACCTGGTCTCTCTACAACGGCGGCGTCAGGGGTACCATGCATGACCTCGTTCGGCTGCCCAATGGCGACGTCTTTGTTGGTGGCCAGTTCACCGAGATCGGGGCTTACCTCACTCCCGCCGGAGACGCGGCAATTGGGGCGGAGAACATCGCCAAGTGGAACGGTTCGTCCTGGGAGGCTCTGGGGACCGGGTTCGTTGGCGGATGTGGCCCGCTGCTTCAACTTCCGAACGGGGATGTGCTTGCGGGCGGTACGCTTGCGGGGAGTTCTCCGGGATTCCACATCGTGCGCAAATCCGGTGCCCAGTGGTCGCCGTTCGTGGCCGCGACCGGGGATCCATACCTTCCTTCGACGGTTGGTTTGATGACTCTGGGGCCCTCGGGCGATCTCTACGTCGTTTGCGATGAACGCATTTTGAGGCTCACCGAATCCGGCTGGGTGCGCATCGGAGCCGGTTTGACAGGAATATTCGGAGCGATGGCCTTTCTCGCGAACCACGACATCGTCGTCGGTGGCAATCTGACCCTTCCAGGTGGGACCCGGGTGCCTGTCGCCCGCTGGAACGGCGCGACATGGGCGCCCATGCCGGGCTTGACGACGCCCTTGACGACCCTTCGCGCTTTGGGGCATCTGCCGAATGGGGACCTCATTGCCGGTGGGCAGTTTTCCATGCAGGGCGGTGACGCCAATCAAGGCATCGCGCGATGGAATGGAACTGCGTGGGTGCCGTTCGCCTCGCCATACCCAGGCGGTACTGCTCTATTCACTTCTCTCAAGCTGCTCCCAAGCGGGAATCTGCTCGCGACGGCTCAATTGACACCCCCTTCCTTTGGGTCGAATGAGTATGTGCTTCGGTGGAATGGTTCGGCGTGGACTATCTATCCCGGGGCCTTCAGCACCAGCATCTACGACGTAGACGAGCTGCCCAACGGGGACGTGATCGCAGGAGGTACCTTCCAGCCCTTTGGTGGCGTTCCTCTTCGATACTTGGCCCTTTGGAACGGCTCTTCATGGAACGCGATCGCCGGGGGCGTTGAGCTCGCCGGTGGAGGGGGCGTCGGTTCGTTCCTGAACCTGGCCAATGGCGACCTGATGGTGGCTGGTGGCTTCTCGACCGCTGGCGGACACGTGACTTCGTCGGTGGCCACATGGCGCGTGGGCGAATCGCCCACCATCACCACGCATCCGACCACCCAACGCGCCTGCCACTCTGGCGCTGCCATCCTCTCCATCGTCGCACAGAGCGACTCCACACTGACGTACCACTGGCGTCACGACAACCAGCCCATCGACACCAGCCTCAACCCCTCGGCCGCCACCGCGTCCCTCACCATCGCCCACGCCTCTCCCGCCGACGCGGGCGTTTACGACTGCATTGTCGCCAATGGGTGCAGCGGCGTGACAAGCAACGCCGCACGTCTTCGGGTCTGCGCCGCCGACTTCAACTGCGACGGGGCGGTCGACTTCTTTGACTTCGACGATTTCGCCGTCTGCTTCGATGGGCTCGCCTGCCCGCCGGGCACCACCGCGGATTTTGACGGTGACGGGGTGGTCGATTTCTTCGACTACGACGCGTTCGTGACGGCTTTCGAAATGCCGTGCTGACGGGTCGCGGCCTGCCCCAAAGTGGGCACGTCAGATTCCTGGATTGGCAAAAGAAAGTGGAGAAACCGGTCGCGGCGCTGTATTACGGACAACATGGTCCTGTACATTCCAGTGCACAGCTTCCGTCCTTTCGTGCCCTTCTGGGAGATCAGCCATGCTGCGAAGAGCTCTTGCTTCTTTGGTCGAGTTGTCGGTCCATCGGCCCAGACGTTCCGGGGGACGGCGGTGGGTGGGGCCGCTGGTGGTGGGGGCGGGCGCGATGGGGTGTGGGGCGATGCTGCTGGCGTCGGCGGCGGAGCCGATGGCGAGTGAGTACGTGGTTTTCGCGTACAACGAGCTGGGGATGCACTGCATGCAGTCGGATTTTTCGGAGATGATGATTCTGCCGCCGTTCAATAATCTGCGGGCGCAGGTCGTGCTCAAGCGGACGGGTGAGGACCCCAGCATCGTGACGAGCGGGCTGACGCTCAAGTACACGATGCCCGCGAACACGCACTCGACCGACAAGTGCAACTTCTGGACGCACTCGCAGGCGCTGCTGGGCGCGAACCTGCCGCCCGACGTCGGGCTGGGCGGGTTTGGGATGTCGGGCACCATGGCTTTGGTCGCGGACCAGCAGTTCCTGGCGACGGGGATCCCGGTGACGCCGGTTGATGACAACGGGCGCGAGAACCCGTATGTGCTGGCCACTGTGACGGCCGAGCTCAACGGCAACGTGCTGGGAAAGACCCAGGCGGTGGTTCCCGTGTCGTGGGAGATGAGCTGCAACCTCTGCCACAACACGCCCGGCGAGAGCGTGGCGACCACGATCTTGAAGGCCCACGATCGTCTGCACGGCACGACGCTCGAGGCGAGCAAGCCTGTTTTCTGTGCGCAGTGTCACGCCGATCCGGCGGTCGGCTCTCCGGGACAGCCCGGAGTCTCGAACCTCTCTTCGGCGATGCACCTGGCCCACGCGCCGCGCATGGCCGCGGCGCACCTGGACAACGAGTGCTACGCGTGTCACCCCGGATTCCGCACGCAGTGCCAGCGTGACGTTCACTCTCTCGCCGGGATGAACTGCAACAGTTGCCACACGTCGATGGCGGCGGTGGGCAATCCCGCCCGCACGCCGTGGGTTGATGAGCCCAAGTGCTCCGACTGCCACAACAGGCCCGAGTTCCAGTTTGAGCAGCCGGGCAAGCTGTTCCGCGATTCCTTGGGTCACCAGGGCGTGGCGTGCATGTCCTGCCACGGTTCGCCGCACGCGATCACGCCCGCTTCCAACGCCGCGGACAACATCCAGGCGATCGTGAAGCAGGGGCACGCGGGCGTCATTGACACGTGCACCGTCTGCCATTCGTCCACCCCCACCGAGACTTTCCCGCACCGGCGCGGCGATGACTAAAGGAGTTTGATCATGAAGTTCGCTCTTCACACCGCCGCACTTGCCGGCATCCTTGGTGCAACCACTGCTCAGGCGCAGAACCTTCGTGTCATCCCGCTGGGGTCGCTGGGCGGCCAGTCGGCGGCATGGGCCTTCGACGGGGTCGGTCGCGTCGTGTGTGTTTCGGCCACCGAGCCCAAGTCGAACCTGTTCCATCCGATGCTCTCGGATGGCACCAACGTTCAGGACCTTGGCGTTCTTCCGGGCACGACCAACGCCTTCGGGTTCGCCGCGTCGGGCGACACGATCTTTGGGATGAGCTACTCGTTCCAGGACCTGACCATCCGTGCCCTGCGCTGGCAGAACGGGGTCATGGGTACGATCGGCGATTTCGCCCCGCGCGGGGCGAATGAGTCGGGCCAGGTCGTCGGCTTCCTCAACGCGATTGTCGGCACGCTTCGAGTCGAGCACGCGTGCCTCTGGTCCGCGGGCACGCTCACGGATCTGGGCACCTTGGGGGGCAATCACTCCTGGGGGTACGACATCAACGCCGCGGGCTGGATTGTCGGCTCGTCCATGCTCGCACGCGACGCGCAGTCGCGGGCGTGCCTGTGGGTGAACGGAGTCCCGCGCGATCTTGGCACGCTCGGCGGCGCCGATGGTCAGGCGTACGCGATCAACAATCCTGGCGTGGTGGTCGGATGGTCCAAGACGTCCTCGGGCGAGAAGCACGCGACGGCGTGGAATCTCGATGCCTCGGGCAACGTGCTGTCACGCACGGATCTGGGGCTGCTCGCGGGCTGGTCGTACGCCTACGGCGTGAATCACGCGGGCGACATCGTGGGGACTTCCAACTCCAAGGCGGTCGTGTGGCGCGGCGGCGTGATCACGGATCTCAACACCACGATCATGCCCGGCTCGGGCTGGCGGCTGGATGTCGCGTCGGCGATCGACGATCTGGGGCGCATCTGCGGGTGGGGCACGCTCGATGGGATGCCCATGGCGTATCTGCTCGTTTGCAGGGCCGATTTCAACGGCGACGGGGCGATTGATTTCTTTGACTACGACGCCTTTGTCGTGGCGTTTGAGGCAGGTGCGCCGGGCGCCGACTTTGATGGCGACGGGGCGATTGACTTCTTTGATTATGACGCGTTTGTGCGGGCGTTTGAGGCGGGTTGCTAGGAGATTGGGCGAATGTGCGCAAGGCCTGGGTCCGCGCCCGGGTGGCGGCCTGAGCGGCACTAGCCCATCGCGCGTTCGAGCAGTCGGACGATCTGGGGCGCCTTGGCGTTCTGCGGGAGGTCAGGTTTGTGTGCGGCGATTCGTGCGTAGTCGAGCGCGGTGAGGCCCTTTGTACACTTGGCGTGCGGGTCGGCCCCGCGACGAAGGAGTTCGCGGATCAGCCGGACGCTGGTGTATCGGCGAACCATGAGGGGTGTCGCGCCGGGAGGGATGAGTCGCGATGGCGATTGGCGGAGGCGCGTGTTGGGATTGGCGCCGCGAGCAAGGAGCATGAGGATGACTGCCACGCCGGATCCTTCACCCAGCGGGGAAGCATGTTCCGGGTTCTTTGCCTTCCATTCCACCTCGTCGGCGTGACCCTTCAAGGCGGCCCAGAGCGGAGTGCGACCACGTCCGTCCCGTCCTTCAAGGCGCTGGCCGTGCTTGAGCCACCAGTCCACGAGCTGCGGAATGCAGTCTCCAAACGCATCTTCGCACAACATATGGATGGGATAGGTGCGCCCTGTGGATCGACGGCCCAGGCGCCCGCCCCGGCTCCAAATCAGGTCGACGTGAGCGACCGTACACCGTCCGTCATTGACGATCCTGTCGAGGGGCGTGCGCCCGCTTGCGTCCACCTGGTTCGCACCCGCACCGGCATCCAAGAGAACTCGAAGGAGCGGAAGTTCATCGGCACCGATTGTGTGCAGCATGTTCTGCCGCTTTCGATCCAGTGCCGAGGCATCGGCGCCATGCTTGATGAGGTGTTCGACCATCTTGAACTCGGGGAACATGATGCGCATGAGCAGCGGCGTGCGCGTGCGTTTGTCCAGTTGGCGAGGGTCCTTGCCCGCTTTGATGAATTGGAACGCGTCGAACCTGCCATCCTCGGGCTTGAGTTCCTCGGGACGCGGCGGTGCGACTCTCGGGGTGCGTTTGAGAGGCCCCCAGCCTTTGGAGTTGAGCACGCCTATTGGCATGTAGTCGCCGTCGGCCCAACCGATCATGACTCCGAGCGAGCCGGTGGAGTGTTGGAGGATCTTCGTTTGCGGAAGGGTGTGGATGACCAGCAACGTTGCGCACGCGCTGCCGAGAGCGCAGACGCCCGGGTGGAGCAGCTCGTTCTCGGGTACTTCGGACCCGGTGCGCCAGCCGGCAACGTGGAAGAACTTGTCGAGCTCCGGCATCGGGAATAGACCTGCCGGAAGCGTGAAGCCGCGGCGATCGATGGGCCAGTCGCGTTCCACTTCAAGGCCGAAGGATGGATCGGAGGTGTCGAGTGTTTCGTGGCCCGAGACCGAGGTCAGCACCGGGTTGAGGTCGCTTGGAAACTCGAACCATGCGAGTCCGAGCTTGGGTGACGGCGGGAGTTTGGACAACAGCGCGTTGAACCAGGTAAGCCATCGTTTTTGGAGTCTGTTCCAGTCCGGTGGGTCTCCTCGGCGCCAAAGCTCGGCGCTCGGGCCTTGGCGGAGTACGCGTACCAAATCGTCTAGCCCGCTCTTGAGGGCGGGTCGATCCTTCAGCAGCTGCTTCTGTACTCGCCTTTGGAGCCGTAGATAGTCCATGTCGTTCCCTCAATCGTCAGGGACGCAGGATAGCACATTGAGGGCGCAGCGCCACCGGCTGGCCATCGCTTTACAACCGCATTCGTTCCCAACGATCGGGATCGAGTGCTGCTCGTGTCTTGATACGAGAAGTTCGCGTTGAGGTCCGTCGAGCCCGGGCCGACTCCTCCGGAGTCGAAATGCAATTGCCCGGCCTTTCCGGGGGTTTCACCCCCCGGCTACTGACGTTCAGGCCTCCGGCCTGGAATGCAAAGAGACGCCAAGTCTGTGGCTTCAAGTCACTGCGTCGCCCCACCGAGTTCAGCGACGGGGCGATTTCTTTGATTGTGACGCGTTTGTGAGGGCGTTTGAGGTGGGTTGCTGAAGAATCCGGGATGTCGTGGGGCGCGGGGGCATGTCGCTCGCCCAACCACCACGCGCGAAGCGCGGGTGGTGGCACCCCCCCCCAGCTGACGCCGGGGGCTCTGTTGGCTCAGCCTTTCCGGGGGTTTCACTCCCGGCTACTGATGTTCAGGCCTCCGGCCTGGAATGCAAAGAGACGCCAAGTTTGTGGGTTCAAGTCACTGCGTCGCCCCACCGAGTTCAGCGAAGGGGCGATTTCTTTGATTGTGACGCGTTTGTGAGGGCGTTTGAGACGGGTTGCTGAACCCGCCGGGTGCCGAATTCACGACTTGCCATCGGGACAACTCCGTGAACGGAAGGAAGGGGTCATCGACAAGAGCCGTGGCGCAGCCTCCGGAAGGACGCGCGCTGCAAGTCGAACCCGAATGGGTTGGCGCAGAGACATCGAATTTCGTGGGGCGTCAAGGGCGGACCCTTCCGGGCAACGCCGTGAACTGAAGGAGCGATTCATACGTTTCAACCCAATGGTTGCATTCCAGGCCGGTGTTTTGGTCTTCGTGTCAGGGGCGAAGCTCCCGGGGAGCCAGTGAAGCGTGCATTGGACCCCGGAAGTGTCCGCCCCTGGCACCCTGCGATCACGACGCCGCTGGGCCGACCCCTACGGGGTCGAAATGCAATTTCGCGGCCTACCGGGGGCTTCGCCCCCGGCTATTGACGATGACCCCTTCGGGCAACGCCGTGAAC
>ERZ1292640.2016-Hain-H43-02um-R1-2016-length-16608-cov-9_pt1 | contig 16608 bp, 14 predicted proteins | sample MGYA00564404_ERZ1292640 | MGnify/ENA primary metagenome ERZ1292640 (study PRJEB36523, sample SAMEA6512636) | groundwater metagenome | collected 2019-01-08 | study: AquaDiva: Metagenomics assemblies of 32 groundwater samples
GTGTATGATTTCTTCAGTTATGAAAATATACAATGATGTTCTCAAAAAAATAATGGCGGAAGGGGTAGACCGCAAAGGCCGCAATGGCTGGACGCGCGGTTTGTTCGCTATTCAAATGCGTTTCAATTTGGCAAAGGGCTTCCCGGCCGTAACTACCAAGAAATTGGCTATCGGTTTAGTAAAAAGCGAATTGCTTTGGTTTTTGGAAGGCAGTAGCGACGATAATCGCTTAAAAGAAATTGCCGGCAAAGCTCGGACCATTTGGACTGATAACGCCGAAGCGCCTGATTGGAAAAAGAAAGCAAAATTTCCCGGCGACCTAGGCCGCATCTATGGCATTCAATGGCGAAGTTGGAAAACACCGAGCGGCAAGACAATTGATCAAATTGCTAAATTGATTAAAGCCTTGCGGGAAAATCCCAACGACCGGCGGTTAGTGGTAACCGCTTGGAACCCGGGCGAACTTGAGGAAATGGCCTTGCCTCCTTGCCATATGATTTTTCAATTTTTTGCCGCCAAAGGCAAATTGTCTCTTCATATGACTCAACGCAGTTGCGATATGTTTCTCGGCGTTCCCTTTAACATCGCTTCTTATGCCCTCTTGCTTTCAATGGTGGCGCAAGTGGTGAAAATGAAACCCCACGAATGTGTGTTAACGCTAAACGACGCTCACATTTATCGCGCTCACTTCAAAGCGGTTGAGGAACAGCTTAAACGCAAACCATTGCGCTTACCCAAACTCTGGCTTAATCCAAAAGTCAAAGAGTTGGGCCAGTTCACGATGGAGGACATTCGGCTTGAAAATTACCAGCATCATCCGCCCATCAAGGCGAAAATGATTGTTTGAAACCAAAGCGCAAATGGGAACACCCATTTTGCGCTTTTTATTTTATGAACAAACCAACAATTAACATCATCGCTGCCGCCGGTAAAAATAATGTCATCGGCCTAAAGAATGCCCTGCCTTGGAATTTATCGGCGGACTTGAAATATTTCGCCCAGACCACCAAAGGTAAAACGGTTTTGATGGGTGAAAACACTTTTATTTCCATCTTGGAAAAAATCGGCAAACCTTTACCCGGCCGGAGAAATATTGTCTTGACCGACAAAAACAAAAAATTTCCCGGCGCTGAGGCAGTGAGCAGTTTAGAGGCGGCGATGAAAATAATGGCCGACGAAGAAATTTTCGTCATCGGTGGCGCCAGTGTCTACCGGCAAATGTTGCCACTGGCGAATAAGTTATATATTACCGAAGTTAACTACAACGGCGTTGGTGATGCTTTTTTCCCAGCTATTGACCAAAACCAATGGTTTTTAGAAAAAGAGGAACCGCATTTCAAAGACGACAAAAACGATTACGATTACAATTTCAAAATTTACCGCCAATTTATCTAAATAAACACTAATACACCTAAAAACAGCGGTCGCTGTTAGTTAGTGTATCTCAAGATTTTAGAAATGGGTAATCAATCTATCAATTTGTTTATATAAATCGGCGAGCGAGCCGTTGTTGTTTAATTTATATTTAGCTTTTTTCATTAGCAACGGGATAGCCAATTCGGTTTCGTATTGGTGGTCTTTGAGAAATTGTTTGAAAGTTTTTTTAGCGTCGCCGACATTTTCACCGCGCTTAACTAGACGTTCATGACGAATTTCCGGAGTAGCGTCAATCGCAGTCAACACAAAATTTGGCAACTTACGCAAATATGTAATATCAGCCATTCGGCGTATACCGTCTACTACCACAATATCACTTCCCATTTTTACTACATCGTTGGTAATTACTTTAGCTAACACATCTTCGCCAAATCTTTGCCGTAAAATTGTTGATAGTCCTTGTAAATTCTCTCGGCTGTGAGGTAAGCTAACCCGCGTTAAAACATCACGTAAAATGGAAGAAAACCGGCAACCACACGCGCCGTATTTTTTCTCCAAATATTTTTTGCTCGCGTCTTTGCCGCTGGCAATCGGTCCGACCAATCCTAAAATTATTTTAGCCATTTTACATATCCGAATAGGTCTGCATTTTATTGTTAAACTGTTCAAATTTGACGCCGGCTTCTTTGAAAATTTCTTTGCTTCTCTTGGCAGAGTGATAACCGTTTTCCGCCACCACTCGTTTAATACCGGCATTAATAATCATTTTGGCGCAAGTATAGCAAGGGCACATCTGACAATATAAAAATGCTCCGGCGGTGCTGACGCCGGCTCGGGCTGCTTGGGCAATGGCATTTTGTTCAGCGTGAGTGGTGCGAATACAATGGCGAGATTGCGTTCCGTCATCATTGATAACAGTATGCATTTCGTGCCCAACCTCATCGCAATGCTTGCAACCTGCCGGCGCCCCGACATAACCAGTGGAAATAATTCTTTTATCTTTAACAATGACGCAGCCAGCTCGGCCTCGGTCGCAAGTTGCTCGGGCGCCAACCGAACTCATAATCCCTAAAAAATACTCATCCCATGATGGCCGATTTGATTTGGTTTTTTTCATAAACAAAAGTATAAACTGGTAAAATGTAAAAGACAAGAAAGCGAGGTAAAATAATTTACTGGTATTTCGGCACGCCGAGATTTTCCGTTTCCATTTCAATATCGCCAAAACTTTTATCTTGAGTTACGGCAATCACGCCTTGCTTGACTAATTCTAACATTGCCAAAAAACCAACGATGACATTAATTTTTTTATCGCTGTCGATTTTGGAAAACTCACGGAAACTCATTTTCAGACAAGTGTTCACCCGCTGGCTTAAATTTTCAATCATTTCCTCCAAACTCATAACTTTTTCCACCACCGCCTGGGTTAAGGTTTCCGGTTTGGGCAAATTTTTCAAAAGTCCTCTGATAAGTTCGGCGGCGAAAGCGATGGTGAAACGGCTAACCGGCGAAAAAACCGGCGCTCGCTCTGGCGGTGTTAGCAAAAAAATCGACCTCTGGCCGAACAACCCGCCAACTTGACGGCTAAGCTGGCGCGTCCGTTGATAAATTTTGAGTCGCCGTTCCAGCTCGGCCATGCCGCCTTCTTCCTCTTCGGTCAAATCGAGCTCCGGCAGAAGCGATTTTGATTTAATCAAAACCAAAGTGGCAGCGATTAAGATAAAATTAGCGCTTTCCGCCACCGGAAATTTTTCCAAACCCTTGGCGTAAGCGATAAAATCGTCCGCCACTTGGGCCAATGAGATTTCGTTGATTAAAAGTTTTCGCTTTTCAATCAGATTGAGTAAAAGTTCCAACGGCCCCTCAAAAATCGGCGATTTTATTTTATACCTTGCCGTTTCCATCGCTGAATTTTAACGTTTTCTCAAACAAAGCGCCTGTGGATAAAATAACAGGCAATATGAGGTATAATATCATGGTCAAATTTTAGCTTAAAAATAATGGCCCGGGATATTTCTCCAAAAAAATCTACCTTAAAAAAACGACCTTTGGCCGTCGCGGTTAGCGACGGCCAGCCATTCATTTTTTACCAACTGCTTGACGAAAAAGAATCTCGGCTTTGCTTTGCCGGCAGCCCCGACGGCACTGATTTTGGCAATGTTTGTGAGAAAGTGATTTTTACAAATTTTAAAAAAACTCCGCCGGAAACGAAAAATTGCCGCGATTTCAAAATTTCCAAAAAGCGCGGCGGCTGGTTCTTAACTTATGTCGAAAAAACCAGTGAAGGTTTCGTCACCCACGCCGCCGAATCAACCGATTTGAAAAAATGGAAAGAAATTGAAACTGACGGCAAAATTCCCGATTCCGGTTTTTTAGTACCAAATTTTAAGTGGCAAAACAAAAATGTTTTATATTACGGCAAACAACAAGGTGTTGGGGTCGCTTATTCCAAGGATTTAAAAACTTGGGAAACCAGTAAAACGGTCGCTTTGCCGCCACGGAGCGGATTCTTTGACAATAATTCACTTTTAGTTTTGGCGGTGGAAAAAGAAACTGACGGCATTTATGTTATCTATGATACCTCCTCCATTAAAGGCGAAGGCTATCAGCTTCAAATCGGCGCCGCGGTTTTTTCTTTGGATGACCCGGAGCAAGTGATTTGGCGCAGCGAGTGGCCGCTCTTTGAACAAAATTTCGCCGATGGCGCCAAAAAAAAACCGGCGGCGCTGGGCGGCGTTTTTCTTAAAGACCAAATCGCTCTCTATTGGTGGTTCGGTGACAAGGGTCTGATAACCGTTGCTTTGCCCCGCTTTTCTATTTTTGGAAAAACCACCGGCACCAAAGGCGGCTTAGTCAGAAAAAAGGAAAACCCAATTATCACTCCGAATGATAAAAATCACTGGGAAAGCGAAGCGACTTTCAATCCGGCGGCGCTTTACGAAGACGGCAAAGTTCATCTGCTTTACCGCGCGGTTGGCCGCGACAGCGTTTCTTCCATTGGTCATACTGCTTCCAACAATGGTGTAAATTTCTTGGAACGTGGACTAGAACCGGCTTATTGGCCAAGAGAAAAATTTGAAGGTGTTCACGCTAGTCGGCCAAATACCAACCGACCATTCTTGGCTTACACTTCTGGCGGCGGCGGCAACGGCGGCTGCGAGGACCCGCGTCTGACTTTAATTGGCAACACGGTTTATATGATTTATACCGCCTTTGACGGCTGGAGCTCGTTGCGTTTGGCTTTGTCTTCAATTAAATTGGCGGATTTCAAAAATCAACGCTGGCATTGGAAAAAACCGATTTTGATTTCGCCACCCGGACAAATTCACAAAAACTGGGTATTGTTCCCAGAGAAAATTAATGGCAAATTTGCTTTGCTCAACAGCGTCTCGCCCGAAATTTCTGTCAGTTATTTTGATAATTTGAATTTCAAAGATGGAAAATTTGTGGATAGCCGCTTCGGCGGCGTATCTGGCCGAACGCACGCTTGGGATAATTCAATACGCGGCGCTGGACCGCCGCCGATTAAAACGCCTTACGGCTGGCTTTTGCTTTATCACGCTATGGACCGGCGCGACCCAAATCGCTACAAAATCGGGGCAATGATTTTGGACGAAAAAGACCCGACCAAAATTCTTTATCGCTCCCGTCGGCCGATATTGGAGCCGGATATGCCCTACGAAAATGAAGGTTTCAAAATCGGCGTAGTCTATTCCTGCGGCGCCACCGTAAAAGATAATGAATTATTAATTTATTACGGCGGCGCCGATAAAGTGTCCTGCGTCGCCTCGGCGCCATTTGATAAATTCTTGAACGATTTAAGAAAAGACGCGGAAATTAAAATGGTAATGCGCGCGGTCCGAATTTAAATTAAAAAAATGTTCACCGTTCGCCGTTCCAAACACAACCCGCTCATCGCGCCCGACAGCGCTCATCCTTGGGAAGCGTCTGGCACTTTCAATTGTTCGGCGGTTAAAGTTGGCAAAAAAACTTTAGCGGTTTACCGCGCGCTCTCCGCCAACCACCAGATTCCAAACTTTCCGGAAAAACTTTCGGTCATTGGCTTCACCGAAAGCGCCGACGGTTTTCATTTTGAAAACCGTCGGCCACTAATCACCCCTGAAGCGCCATGGGAACGGTTCGGTTGCGAAGACCCAAGAATTACCAAACTCGGCGATAATTACTACATTTTTTACACTGCTCTATCGGAATTCCCTTTTCGCTCGGAAGGCATTAAAACCGCTTTGGTAAAAACCAAAGATTTTAAAACTCTGGAACGACATCCGGTTACCCCCTTCAACGCCAAAGGTATGGCGCTGTTTCCGGAAAAAATCGGCGGCAAATTCGCCGTGGTTTTTTCCGTCAATACCGACCGGCCGCCGGCCAAAATCGCTTTCGCTTTTTTTGACAAAGAAACTGATATTTGGTCGGCGGAATTTTGGAACGATTGGCTTAAAAATTTAGACCATCACGCCATTGACCCGCGTCGTTCACCGGCCGACCATGTGGAAGTCGGCGCGCCGCCAATCAAAACTAAGGACGGCTGGTTATTGCCCTACGCTCACATTCAAAATTATTTCGGCGGTGAAGCGTTATTCGGCATTGAAGCCTTATTGTTGGATTTGGAAAATCCCCGCCGGATTATCGGCCGAACCAAAGGCCCATTTTTAGTGCCGCAGGAAAAATATGAAACCGATGGTTATGTCAAAAATATCGTTTTCCCGTCGGGCGCGATTCTGGAAGGTGAAACTCTCAAAATTTTTTACGGCGCCGCCGACACAGTCTCGGCCATGGCCGAAGTCAAACTGGAAAATTTATTGACAGCGCTAAAGCCAAACAATAATTTTGTCGCCCGGGTCGGCGATGCGCCAATTCTGAAACCGCGAAAAAATTTTCCTTGGGAAGCCAAAGCGGTTTTCAATCCGGCAGCGATTGAGCTAAACGGCAAAATCCATCTGCTCTACCGCGCCCAATCAAACGACAACACTTCCGTTTTCGGCTACGCGGCAAGCCAAGATGGTATTACATTTGACGAACGCTCTACCGAACCGATTTATGTTCCGCGCGCGCCGTTTGAAATAAAAAAACAGCCAGGCAATTCCGGTTGCGAAGACCCGCGTCTAACTTTGATTGATGATACGATTTATTTGCTTTACACCGCTTTTGACGGCGTGAATTTGCCGCGCGTTGCTGCCACCTCCATTTCGGTTAAAAATTTTTTGGCGAAAAACTGGCGCTGGACTAAACCGGTGATAATCAGTCCCTTCGGCGTTGATGATAAAGACGCTTTCTTGTTTCCGAAAAAAGTTGGTAAAAATTATTTGGTTTTTCACCGCGTCGGTTTGGATATTTGTGTTGACCCGATTTCTTCTCTTGATTTCACACCCGAATGTATCAAGACTATCACCCCGATTGTCTCGCCGCGTAAATTTATGTGGGACAGTGAACGAATTGGCATCAACACACCGCCGATTGAAAGTGATAATGGCTGGATTGTTTTGTATCACGGCATTTCCAAAAATCATCACACTTACCGCGTCGGCGCGATTCTGTTGGACAAAAAAGACCCGACCAAGGTTTTAGCGCGGACTACCGCACCGATTTTTGAACCGGAACTGCCCTACGAAAAAGAAGGTTTGGTGCCCAATGTCGTTTTTCCTTGCGGCGTTGTCGTTCGCGACAGCGTGGTTTTCATCTACTACGGCGCCGCCGATAAAGTCATTGGCCTCGCTAAAATCAAACTCTCTGACCTCGAAAAAATGTTTGAGTAATTGGATTACAAACTTTCTGGTTCGGGGGCGATGGGTTTGGCGCGCCAGATTTTGTGATGAAGGGTTGTCCAAACCTCTTTGATTTCCTGATTTTTTAGCAGAATTAAAATAACTACGCCAACCGCGATGCCGATAAGACCGGCGAAGAAACCTTGAAAGAAAATACCGGGCAAGGTCTCAAGATTGAAAATCTTATCAAAAACATTGAGCGCCCGGTAAGCGACAAAGCCCATAATAACCGAAGTGGAAAAAACTTCAAAAAAAGTCCGGCTGACAATCGGCGAGAAGGTCGGGAAACGACGAGCGAAATAGAACCAATAAATCGCCGCGTTAACGATTTGCGCGACCGAAAAACCCAATGGCAACATTAACACTTCAGCGCCGGCAACATTGTCTACTCTTAGCAAACTTTCAGTAAAATAGCGGAAAAATTCCCAATGCTTGAACAACCAAAGAAAACCAAAAGCAAAAACCACAATCAGCGCTGCCGAAAATAAATTTATAATCAACGGTTTCTTGGTATTGCCGCCGGCGTAATAACCGCGGACGAAAAGCAAAATCAGCGATTGGGCGAGAATGGAAACGGCAAACAACGCCAGGGCGGCGGCGGTCAAACGAGTGTCCGCCCAATCAAAATTACCTGAACCCAAAATCGTCCTGACAATTTGGGCGCGCAAAACGATGAAAAGAATAATTATTGGCACTGACCAGAAAGTGATGTGGCGAGCGGCGGTAAGCATTTCTTGAAAAAATTTCTCCTTCTCGCCATTGCCAAACAATCGGCTAATGGTCGGAAAAAGTGCTACGGTGTAACTGGCGCCGACAATGGCCAGCGGCACGGATTGCAAATTCCAAGAGAAATTAAAAATAGAAACCGAGCCAGCCGCCAAATAAGCGGCGAGGGCGACCAATACCAGCAAAGCAATCTGACTGGCCGAAAGCGCTAAGGTTCGGGAAAAAGATAAAGCCACTACTTGTTTGATAATTTGAAAATTAAACGGCAAACGAAAACGCGGAAAAAACTTGCCAACAGAAATTATTTGAACAGCTAAGTGAAACAACGCGCCCAGCACCACACCCAACGCTAGACCAATTAAACCGAACAAAGGGTAGAAAACCAACAAACCGAAAATTATGCCGGCATTGTAAAAAATTGGACTGATGGCGTAAGAAAAGAAACGATGTTTGGCTTGAGTGACCGAAGCCAAAAGGTTGGAGAAACCAAGTAAAATCGGCGACAACAATAACCAGCGCGTCATAGTAATAAGTTCAGCGCCGTATTGGCCGGCGATTATTTTGGGAAAAATCAGGCCGAGCAAAGTGGGCGCCAAGAAAAAAGCCGCAATGCTCACCACCACCATCAAAATCGCGAAAAAAGAAAAAATCGCGTTCAAGAATTCTCGTGTTTCGAGCTCGCTTTTTTGCAACCGTTCAATAATAAACGGCACCAAGATAGAGACGGAGGCGACAGAAGCAATGGCGACAAAAATTAAATCGGGAATTCTAAAAGCGGCGTAATAAGCATCCAACGCCGCCGAAGCGCCAAAACTGCCGGCTAGTATTCGGTCGCGAACCAAACCGAGCAACTGGGAAAGAAAAGTAAAAAACGCCAAAAGATAAGCGGCTTCATGAAGTCCAACGAGCTCTTTACTCAACAACCCAAAAAACTTTTTGACCATTTATTTCGCTAAAGCTTTAAATACTTTCACATAGGTCGGTAATCTTTTGTAAATTTCATCAGCCGTATCACTGTCATAAGTGTGCACCGAAAGATTCCGGTCTTCCAGCAATCGATTGGTGTCTTGTTCTAACTCCACCGGCAACATTTTTGCCCGTAACGCTTCGCTGAAACAACTTTTAGGAGAAAAACATTCAATGTTTTCCCCGCGTAATTTTTCTTTGGCGGATTTCCAAGCTAAATCAAAACATAATTCAAATCTTTTTATCGCCGAGTCGCGAATCACTTCGGAAAACGGCATCGCCAACACTTCTTCAAAGCGCTTGGTCGCTTCCAGCAAATCGTTTTCAAGGGCTTGATTTTTAGTCATTAGATTAAAATGGAATCGGTTCAATGTGTTTTAAGGCAACCTCTTTAAATTGCGGCTTGGCTCTGGTGAAATCAACGACATCAATTTTAAACAAGGTGGGCAAAACTTCAACCGCATTTCTAATTGCCATTAGTGATTTTTCCGGTATTGCTTCGGCACCATCAATACCCACATCAATATCTGACCTTTTGTTGCTTGTCCCGTCCACCCGCGAACCAAAAAAGAACAGGTGGTGTTTTTCGCGATCAAGATTAAGCGCCGTGATACGCGCCAAATCTTTTGGCAATGATTCCTGAAGCCGCTCCGGCAATTTGACCATAACGCCAGTTTATCATTATTGCGTCTTTTTTCAACTTTATTCGGTCGGCATTGGTTCTTTAATCGGCGGTTTGGGACGGCTTTCGGGTTTGTCATCAGCCGGCGGTTTGACATTGGTGAACGGCGCTCGGCCGGCTTTCAGGTTTTTTAAAATCAAATCAATTTCTTGATTGTCCAGATTGGCTTTCTGAATTTCCGCAAATTGTTTAACAGCTTCATTATTCTTGTCAATTTGGTAATAGCTCAAACCGAGAAAGTAGCGGGCATTGGCGTAATCGGGCAGTAAAGCAACAGCCCGTTCCAACGCCTCGGCGGCTTTTTTGTAATTCTTATTATTGTAATTGAGCAAACCAAGTTGAAAGAAAATCGTCGGGTCATTGGGCGCGATTTGGGCGATTTTTTCCACCGACTTAATCGCTTCGCTCAAATTGCCTTCATTGGCGTCAATTTGAGCCGACAAGAAAATCGCTTCGGTGTAATCAGGTTTAAGTTGAAGAGCTTGGCTAATAGACACTCGAGCTTTTTTGCTGTCATTGTTCGCCAAATCAAGTCGGGCCAAAGTCAAATAAAGCAGTGGGCTTTGCGGATTCAATTCCCGCGCCTTGTTGTAATTGCTCAAGGCGTTTTCATAAGCGCCGGCGATTTTAAGCGGCACCACCGCGGCGTAAACTCGGCCGGCTTCCACCCAATTCTGATAATCGCTGTCATTGAGTTCAATCGCCCGCTTGGCGTAATTAATCGCTTCACCGAAATTTGATTGAAATTCGGCTCGGGCGGCATCAGTTTTCAAATCGTCAGCGTTGCGAGAAAACAAATTGTTTATTTTCACCAAATAAAGTTCGGCGAGAAAACGATTATAAATATCCAGTTCGCTCAAACTTTTGGCTTTTTTAAGTCCGGCTTCGGTGGCGGCGATGTCACCCTTAGTGTTAAACGCGAACAGAGCTTTTTGAAAATTAGTGAAAGCGAAAAATTTCCGAGCGACAGCGGCACTGGTCGTAACAGCCGCCGCCAAAAGAATCACCAAAACCAAGGTGGCAAAGAAACTTTTCTTGGGCTGATTGGAAAAGGCAAAATCAAACGCCCGGCCCTTGAAATTTTTGTCTTGATAAAGCGAGGCTAAAAACAAACCGGTGAAAAAGAAAGTTAAAGCGAAAATCACGGCACTGGGAACATAAAAGACGCTAAACACCCATAGATAAGCCGCTGTCGAGAAAGAAGAAACGGTCAGATAACGATTAAACCGGTCGCCGTTGGTAAAGAAAATCGCCCGAAAACCAGCGTAAAAAAACAGCCCCAAAAAAGCTAGCCAAGCCAACAGGCCCAGCCCGCCAGTCGTCACCGCCATTGACGGAATCAAACCAATGCCGAAGTTGAAATCAGTGTTCCAAAAAATCGTGTTATTGATAGACAGTGGTTTGTATTTCAGCCACTCATAAGCAAACCTATTTTGACCAACGCCGAAGACCGGGTCGGTAGCCAAGCTTTTTAGAGAAACATCAAAAGTTGCTCGCCAAGACGGTCGCACTTCAAATTGAGCGATGTTTAAAGCATTAGTAATTTTTGAACTGATCGGCTGGCTTTGAGTGAAATTATCGGCGATAAAAATTGAAGCGATTAGCAAGACCGCCAACACGGCGTAAGAAATTTTCCGTTTGGCGATCGGCTCAGATGCGGCGCTTTCAGCCGGCTGGACGCTATTTTGGTTACTGGCTGGCGGTCTAACCGCCCAAAGATAAACAAACAAAATAAGCGCGAACGAAGCCACTGCCCACCAAACGATAGAAAAATTCACCACGGCCAAAGCCAACAAAGCAATGGCCAAAACAACATAGAGACAAAGCCGGAAAAATTTACTGAGCGCTAAAAGTTCCGTCGTCGCCAAAGACAATAATACCACCGCGCCAAAAACAATGCCTGAGTCATTGAAACGACCGATTAAGCTGGTAATATTGTCGGAAAAAATTCCTCCAAAAGTCAGCCAGGCGGGGAAAAACAGACGGATGGCCTGAAAAACGAATAGAACTAGCGCCCCCAGTAGAAAAGCGGCATAGCTTAGGAAAATTTTATCCCGCGATTGGAACAGCGCCGCCGTAACAATTAATAGCACCGCCATAACGAAAATGGAAACGAAAGTCGCCACTTCAAAACCTTGCCCAGTCATAGACCAAGCGATGTTGCCGGAAAAAATCGCCGCCAAGAAATTCGCCAAAACCAGAAAAACCGCGCTGGCCATAAAGATTTTTTCCGGCAATTGAATCGTCCCCTCTTTCAGCCGTGCGAGAATAAAACAAACGAAAGCTAACAACACCGCCAAAGCAATCAGCAAAACCTTGCCGAATTGAAAAGGAAAACCGACGGCGGGAATAAAGAAAATCGGCGCTAAAAAGACGCCAATCAAAACTAACCAAAAACCCACTTTTTCAAAAAACGGCGCGTTGCCAAACGGCACCACCGATTTGACTTTAATTTTTTCTGCTTCTTCCATAAATTTATTTAGTATTTACCTTATAATTATAAAGGGTATTATATTCATAGTGCCAGTAAAAGACAAGCGCGCGTAGCTCAATTGGTTAGAGCACAGAGCTTATACCTCTGCGGTTCTTGGTTCAAGTCCAAGCGCGCGCAATAAAACCACCCCTTTGATTCCCCTCCTTAATCAAGGAGGGGGTTGGGGATGGTTAGACCTGATGCTCAATGTCCTGTTTTTGTTTGAGGATAATACCGTTGGCAATAAGAAGTTTTTCAAATTCCTCGCGTTCAATGGTTTCCGTTTCAATCAGGCGAGCGGCGATGGCGTTGAGCGCCGGGCGATGTTTAATTAAAATCTCTTCCGCCTTTTTCACCGCTTCGGACAAAATCCGCGCCACTTCGTCGTCAATTACGGCGCCGAACCGTTCGGAATAATCCGCTCCTCCATCAAAACCATAACCAAAAACCGGTCGGCCCAACTGACCTTCAAAAGCCATTGGCCCAAGTTTTTCCGACATACCATATTTCGCTACCATATCACGCGCCAAACCGGTCGCCACTTGCAAATCGTTGGAAGAGCCGGTAGTCAAATCTCCAAAAATCATTTTCTCGGCCACGTAACCAGCTAAAGAAACGGCAATGTCGTCCAAAAATTCCCGCCGCGATTGGAGCTTGCGATCTTCAATCGGCAATTTCAAAGTGTAACCGGCCGCCCGACCGCGCGAAATAATGGAAATTTTATGAACCGGGTCAGCAAACGGCAAAACCGAAGCGACCAAAGCATGGCCGGCCTCGTGGTAAGCGGTGATTTCTTTCTCTTTTTTGGAAAGCAAATGGCTCTTGCGTTCCGGACCCAACATCACTTTTTCAATTGACCGAATTAAATCAAATTGCGAAACCTTCTTGCGATTTTCCCGCGCCGCCAAAATCGCTCCTTCATTCATCAGAGAATATAAATCGGCCCCAGAAAAGCCCGGCGTCCGCTCGGCCACCACCCGCAAATTCACATCTTCGGCAAAGGGTTTTTTGCGAGCGTGAATTTTCAAAATTTCTTCGCGGTCATTGCGGTCAGGTAAATCCAAAACTACCCGCCGGTCAAATCGGCCCGGCCGCAAAAGCGCCGGGTCCAAAACATCCGGCCGATTAGTGGCCGCCATAATGATTAATTTTTCATTCGGCTCAAAACCATCCATTTCCACTAAAATTTGATTCAAGGTTTGCTCCCGCTCGTCGTTGCCGCCACTCATACCGGTGCCGCGCACTCGGCCGACGGCGTCAATTTCATCAATGAAAATAATGGCTGGTGCCGCTTTTTTCGCAATTTGGAACAAATCACGAACCCGAGAAGCGCCGACACCAACGAACATTTCTACGAATTCCGAACCGGAAATGGAAAAGAACGGCACGCCGGCTTCGCCGGCGACCGCCCGAGAAAGAATAGTTTTGCCGGAACCAGGCGGCCCCATCAACAACACGCCCTTGGGAATCCGGGCACCGATTTCCAAAAATCGCTTCGGACTTTTGAGAAAATCCACAATTTCCAGCAATTCTTCTTTAGCTTCTTTAACGCCAGCTACGTCTTTAAAAGTAATTTTTTGTTTTTGGTCGTCAGGCGCGGTCAGGCGGGCTTTGGATTGGCCGAAAGACAAAGCCTGCATACCGGCGCCCCGCATCTGCCGCGTCAAATACCAAATGAAAAAAGCAATGAAAAAAATCGGCAAGAGAAACGGCGCCAAACCGAGCAGCCAGTAGCCAGTACCCGATTGTTCTTTAATGTTAATGCTTACTTTATCTAATTTATCTTTCGGCACCCCGAGATTAAGCAGTGTTTGCGACAAAGCCGTGCCAGTTTCTTTTTTAGTTTGGGCAATTTTATCGGCTTCAACATAATCAATGACTATCGTTTCACCATCAACCGTTACTTTGGCCACTAAACCCTTGGTAATATCAGCCGACAATTCTGACAAGGAAATCTCCGGCGCGGCAGACAGATCGCCGACCAACCAGGAATAAGCGGCAGACAATAGAAAAAAAATCATCAACGCTCCCAAAGCGTTTCGTAAAAGATTTCCTAAGGGCATTTTATTCGGTTCTTTTTTCATTTTTTGTTTTGCCGGTGAGTGGAATTGAACCACTTTTTGAGGCTTATGAGTCCCCCGTTCTAACCGTTGAACTACACCGGCAATTACAGCAGTTTAAGGCGAAAAAGGCAAAGTGTAAAGTGTGAAGAAATAAATTATCTTGATTACTTTATTAATTCTTCGGCAAGTTTTTCTATTGAACCCAAGATTTTTCTTCTTAAATCTGTTCCCCTTCTAACTTTAATCCGCAATGTTCCAAAATGTAACTCGCGATTGCTATAGATCTTCTTTGATGCTGAACGAATAAAACTCGTTTTTGTAAATTGTTCGGCTTTGACTCCACAAATATCTGACCAAAATCGGATTACTTCTTTTTCTCTATCATAGTGAATATTATTAATACTCAATCTGAAAATTAAATTATCAATAGGGATTTTGTAAATTTCTTCTAACCATTTTATAAACACCTTAATTATTCTTGGATCACTGTTGGTAAAACCTAATTCGTCATTCCCCTTTTTGTATCCTTCAGCCCAATAGAGTGAGAGCCCGGAGATAAACAAATCTCTTTTGCTGGTACCTCCAACTTGCTTTTTTCCAAGGTTGGCCAAAAAACTGGTTTTTTCTATTCGCTTTACCCTTTTAAACTCCGCATGCCGACTCAAAGCTTTTTTGCTTTCGTTTAACTGTCTCTCACTTAATAATTTCAACTGATTCCCTGAAAGAACAATATCTCGGCACCAAAAACTAATTGTGCTTTTATTGGCATTTAATTTCTTCGCAATTTCTCTTATACTCGCCCCGGCTTTTCTAAGAGCAATTGCTTCTTCTTTTATTTTTAATAAAGATTTTGACATTTGGACTAACTAGCACAGGTAATTATACCACATTAGTTTATCCACAAAAACTATTGCCTCCACAGACTTAAAGTAGTATATTAGTGCTTGTTATCGCGGGGATGAGCAACGGTTGCTCGCAAGGCTCAATTATGGGCTCGCCGTTTAGAAATAGACGGTGGATAACCTGTCAAAATCGGTGAAGTCCCGCCAAGTGGCGAGATAATACCGAGCCAAGTTCCGATGTTAAATCGGAAAAGGTGTAGAGACTAGACGGCAGGTATCCTAATCCGATATTAATCGGAAAGGATAAAGGTATAGTCCAGACCACAAATCCATCTTTGATGAAGCGTCGTAAGCCGTAGTGGTAAGCATAACCTTGAGGTAGTCGGTTCAATTCCGACCCCCGCAACATAATCGGTTATAAAATAAAGGTTGTTATAAAGTATTATTTTTAAAAATTAAACATATGACTAAAGTAAAAATACTTTATTGGACTTGCCTTTTGGGCGGATTATTTTTTTTATTCAAGGTAGATTCAGAAAAAGACCTGCTGAAGTTAATTGCTTTCGGTATTCTTATTTTAGTCTTAGAAAAGATATATAAAGCAGAATTAAAACAGACAAAAAATTTCGACTAGAAATAGCAAACTTTCCCCAATCAAAAAATCCCGACCTTGCGGTGGGATTTTTTGTTTACGCGCTCTTTGTTTTGTTCCGTTCGTTTTGCCGTCTTTCCGGCTGCCAATTCCCGACATTCGGTCGAGATCCTCGATTTTGATAAATCAAAATCGGGACCATTTTAGGTTTGGATAAACCTTTGTTTCCTTGTGAAAAACAAAATCGACTTTTAAGTCCTTCCGGACGTTTTTTCTTTGAATAATTCCACGAGCAGCTTCCGCTACCCGTGCCTTGTTACGACTTAGCCCCTGTCATTGATCTTACCTTAGGCCCACCGAAGTGAGATTTCGGGTATTACCAACTTCCTTGGCTTGACGGGCGGTGAGTACAAGACTTGAGAACGTATTCACCGCGGTATAGCTGACCCGCGATTACTAGCGATTCCTACTTCATGAGGTCGAGTTGCAGACCTCAATCCGAACTGGCGCTGCTTTTCTAAGGATTGGCTCAGGGTTTTTCCCCGTCGCAACCCGTTGTAGCAGCGATTGTTCCACGTGTGTAGCCCAGGATATCAGAGGGCCATGCTGACTTGGCGTCATCCTCGCCTTCCTCCCCGCCCTTTTGACACAAAAATTTTTGTCAAAAGGGCGGGGCAGTCTCGTCTGATACTTATAACAGACAACGAGGGTTGCGTTCGTTACCCCACTGAAGGGAACAATTCAAATCACGAACTGACGACAGCCATGCAGCACCTGTCTAGCCGTCCTTGTGAGACGACCAACGTTTCTGCTGGTCTTCGTCTAGATTTCTAACCCTGGTAAGGTTCTTCGTTTACCATCGAATTAAACCACATGGACCACCGCTTGTGCAAGTCCCCGTCTATTCCTTTGAGTTTTAGCCTTGCGGCCGTACTACCCAGGCGGATCTCTTAACGCGTTAGCTTCGCCTCTCAGAAGGTCGATACTCCGAAAAGCTAGAGATCATCGTTTAGGGCGTGGACTACTGGGGTATCTAATCCCATTCGCTACCCACGCTTTCGTGTTTCAGCGTCAGGAGTGCGCCAGTGAATTGCCTTCGCTTTTGGT
>ERZ1292640.1563-Hain-H43-02um-R1-1563-length-18794-cov-10_pt1 | contig 16606 bp, 29 predicted proteins | sample MGYA00564404_ERZ1292640 | MGnify/ENA primary metagenome ERZ1292640 (study PRJEB36523, sample SAMEA6512636) | groundwater metagenome | collected 2019-01-08 | study: AquaDiva: Metagenomics assemblies of 32 groundwater samples
ATGCGCCTAGCAGCATTGATAAGCGGAGGCAAGGATTCGATTTATGCTACTTACTTAGCAAGCAAAGAACATGAAATAGCTCATGCCATTTCTATGGTTTCTGAAAATCCCGCCAGCTACATGTTTCATTATCCAAACATTCATCTTGTCAAGCAACAGGCTGCGCTAATGGGTTTGCCGTTAGTCGCGAAGAAAACAAAAGGCCAGAAAGAGAAAGAGCTTGACGACTTGGAAGATGCCATAGCCTCGCTGAAGGGCGAGATAGATGGGGTCGTCACAGGCGCCCTGGCCAGCAGCTACCAGAAGATGAGAATAGATTCTATCTGCAAGAGGCATGGTTTGCTTTCAATAGCGCCATTATGGCACCGCGACCCTGTGGAATACCTTCATGCTGCGCTCCATGACAATTTTGAAATAATAATTGTGGGCGTTGCGGCTCCGCCGCTTGATGCTAAATGGCTCGGACGCAAAATAGATCATCAGTGCATAGACGATCTTATTGCACTAAACAAGAAGCATGGTATAAGCACGGTGGGGGAAGGTGGGGAATTTGAGAGTCTGGTGCTTGATTGTCCGCTGTTTTTGAAGAAAATAGAAGTTGTCAAAGCTGAAACGAATTGGAATGAAAAAGAACGTTCAGGTACGTTTGATATCAAGGAAATAAAATTAGTTGACAAGTGATTATTATTTTCTTTTTAATCTAGTTCTTTTTGGTAGTCTTCTTTGGTCTTTTTCCTGCTCGGCAAATGGGCGAGGATCTATATAGATTGTCTGAACTAGTGATCTGGGTCTTGTCGTTGGTAGTCTGCCCTCGACTGCGAGCAGCTTTTCACCTTCCCAAATATATACATCAGCGACGTAAATCATGACCTGGGTTGCACTCTCCGGTACTTCGAATGTTTTCGTTATGTCTTCCTTTGCTACGAAAATTTCTGTGGGGTCATTCTTGATACTTGCAACATTTGAAGTTTCTTTTTGAATTGCTTCAACCCTATAAATAAAATTCATCCAGCAGCTAAATCTAGTAGCTCTGGCATGGTTCCAAAATTCTCCTAAAACATCGTTGCATTCAAATGTTTCATTATAGTGAACTGCATTTCTAGAAAATGGTGCATTTGTATAATATGTAATGTTACTTGTAAAAGGCGCACGTTTGTCAGGCAAAACTTCACAGTTAATTTCATATCTCGTTAATACAGGCATATCAAAACCTCGCGCTCTCCAAGGCGTTCTTGCAGTTGCACTCGCGAGCGGCAGTAATGTTGGGTATGCAGTCGAAGATTAAGCGGCGAAGCTTTTCGTTGTTCTCCTTGAACTTTTCGCCAACATTCTGGGCTGACACTGGCTTCATAGAAGCGTCCTTTAGTATTGCGTCATAGTCTGTAACCAAAGATATGTTCGCGTAGCACATTTCCATTTCTCTTGCTAGAATGACTTCCGGATATTGGGTCATGTTTATCACGTCGCCCAGTGTGCTGTAAAAATTTGATTCCTGTCGCGTTGCAAAGCGCGGGCCGTTTATCACTACAACAGTGCCCTTCTCGTGGACAACAAGATTAAGCGATTTTGCCATGCCAATTATCACCTTGCGAAGTTCAGGGCAGTAGGGATCAGCGGCACTTACATGCGTTACAGGCATTTCATTGAAGAAAGTGTCATCACGGCTGGAAAAATTAATGAACTGATCAGGCACCAGAAAATGGCCAGGCTCTATCTCACGTTTCAGAGAGCCTACGGCAGAAGGTGCTATTACGCGTGAGACGCCCAACTCTTTGAAAGCGTAAAGATTGGCACGATATGGTATCTTGTGTGGAGGAAGCTCATGCTGAAGGCCATGGCGCGCGATAAACGCGACTTCCTGGCGTCCTATTGTACCTACAGTAACGGGTGAAGAAGGCATGCCAAAAGGCGTTTCCCTTTGTATAACTTCTGCATTGTCGAGCAGCGAGTAAAAACCAGATCCGCCGAATATTCCTATCATAAAACTCCTTTTCTTTGGGAAAGAAAAGTAGCTTCCAGTCAAAAGAAAACACCACTTTTGTGCTACGCTTTCCATCCCATACTTGACAGAAATCTTTTAATTAACCACGTTGATATTATGGCCATGACACCGAGATTCAGGAAGTACGAAATAGATTACTCGTTGATATCAAGTGACGTAGCAACGCCAGAGTACAGGCATAAGCCAAATGTGCGCCAAGTGCCTGCCCACTACTTTGAGCCTGGCGTAGTTGCTTTCACAAAACCAGATGAGAAGGAAATAGCCATGCCTCCCATTGAAAAGATTCCCTATGAAAACGGTGTTCATGCATGGGAATTTGTGCTTAGACACGAGATGGATCATAGCGATATTCACCAGGCAGGAGGAATACAGAACGAGCGGGGAATAAACAATCATGTGGCCTATACGGTAGGACCCAAATATGGAATAGACAGGTTTCCTTTTCCAAGCTACTGACAGAAATCTTTAAATAATAGTTACTATATAGTAATTACAATACTGTGATTTTATGAACTACGCTAGCGAATGTATGAAATGGCTGAAGAACCCAGAAAACGTCGGAGACTTGTTAAGATATGGTGCGATAGGACTTGGTGCACTTTATGGCGGCAAAGAATGGCTAGAAACCCAAGATGCTATAGCAGCCACGCATGCACTTCAGCCCGCTGCAATCATGTTTACTGCAGGAGAAGCGCTACGTGCGTATGATGCGTTCAGAAAAAACGGACTCAACGCCCTTCAAGCTGTAGGACGTTCACTGTCAGTTGCATTTCCAGCACTGGCTGCATACTCGCTTGGCGATAATACATATAATCCTATAACAGACTTAGGAGGACCTATAGCTGGCTGGGGTCTGGCACAAGGGATAACGGCAATTGGTGACAAAAAACAAGAACAAAAGCTTGGAGAAGAAGTTGTTTCGCAAGGCAGAGAACAAGCATTAGAATTTATTGGTAAAAACGCGGATGATGAAACACTAAGAGAATACATAGGCAAATTAAGAACAAAAATGGAGTGATAATCATGAGAATAGCAAAGTATTTTATAGCGCCTGCATTGATGTTAGCCTTAGCTGGCTGCGGGAAGACTTATGGGAACGCTGATTGTGTCAAAAAGGTGGATGAAAGCACCACAATAGCTTTCTCTGATGTAAATCACAACGGAACTGTTGATGAAATACTTACTTACAACTGCCGTACTAGGCCAGGAACCTTTGGCATGGACCACGATTGCATTGTGGATGAGACTCATGTCCTCAATAACAACTATTCTGATAGTGCATGGTTTAGGAATGATGGCTCAGCCCGTTATGAAATAGGCAAAAGAACTCCTAAAGGAGAGGACTTGCAAAAACAGTTCGATACATGCAAAGCTGAACAGAAGTGATAAAACATGGATTATAATACAGATTTTGCGAAAGTAAGGCCAGTTGCCGAAGAAATAGACCACAATCAAAGGGCCTACTCAGCGTTAGCAGCGCCTGTTGCGTATCTGGCAATAGAAGGTGCAAGACAACTGGGTCTTGACTTAACACCGGTTGTAGATACTATAGGTTATACCGGTGCTGCAGTTGTATCATTGTCCGCAGGTTACACCTTTGCGAGATTGTCGCAGGACATGTATAGATGGTGCTTAGAAGATAATGTGGATTGTACAATGCGCACTGTCCTTGTAGAATTTCCCAGATAATTCTAATTAGAATGGCAACAGTGAAATTATTGCTGGCGTCAAATACAGTGAAAGGAATGTATAGACTACGAACGCTACCACGACTACTTTCAATTTCGTTTTCATGTCAGCTTCTTTTATCAACAGTTCGCCCAGGATTATCCAGACTATTAATGGCAAAATAAGACCTATGTAGGGAATAGCTATGTAGCCTGCTATCAGACTTCCTAAAATAGGCGCAAGGAAAAATGCAATCAAAGCCATGATAAGCAGCCGCTTCACGCCGGCGTTGTGAGCTATTACCTTGTCTGCTATCACAAGCGCCAGGAAAATTATCAATACATTCACGAGAGTTGCTATTATGCCACCTAATGTCATGGGCACAAAACTCAAAACATCTACCATGATTATAATTTGTCGTGCTGGTATTTAAAAAGTGTGGTGACTATTTTCTGAGTTCTTTGACAAGCTCGGCTACTTTTTTGCCGTCGGCCTTGCCCTTTGTTTTACCGAGTATGATACCTATGAGAGCTGAATCATTTTTTTCAGGGTTTTCCTTTATCGTTGATTGTACAAGTGCTTTCAGCTGTTCGTCGGGCAAACGGTAATAGTCGGACATGGCAGAATCAATGGAGATGCCGGCGCAGAGCGCCTCAAGTATCGGCATTATTGCGCTTTTAGGTATATCTCCTTCTGAAATGTTTCTTAACAGCGTGTCCAGGCTTTCCTTTGTTATCTTGGAAACATCAAAGCCGCGCCTAGCAAGGTCCTTGTAATTAGATAAGAAAATTGTGGCTGCCAAAACCGCATCATACTTCTTCAATTCGATGTACCAACCGTAATATTTGGACTTGACGATCTGCTCTGCCAACTGTTCTGGTATGTCAAGCTCCTTCTTTCGTTCATCAAGCGTCTTGGGCACTTCAATATTACGGAATCTTGCCGTGCTTATCGCAGGCACATCTGACTCTGGATAAAGACGGCCCGATCCAGGTAAAGGGCGTCCATATTTGCTGCCAACACCATCAGCCAGGCGTGTCTCATTTGGCACGCCGATGATGCAATAGTTTATACGATTCACCAGTGCATTTATGGCGCGGCTGGAGTTGTTGCCGACCACAATCAAAACAACATCCTCTTCTGCTGCACGCAACTCTTTTCTCAGCTCGACAAACTCGTTAGTTAGCTTGTATTTTTCCAAATCCTCGTCGCTATGAGTTATGCCAAAACCATAGGCGCCGGGATAAGCTGACAACTCTTTTCCAAAGGTGCGGTCACCGCACTGTTTTTTGAGCAAACCGGCAAACTTAGGAAGATTAATGGCGAAAACATGCTGACCGCCTTCAATTGCTTTGCGCACAAAATTGCACTGAGTTTTCTGGAAAGTTTTTGTGGCGTCTATAACAGAAGGTTTTATTTCGTGAAATCCTTTCTTGTGCAAAGCTTCCTTTATTTCTATGAGAGAGATCTGGCGGGCAACTTCATTTTCCACAAGCGCCGGAATATCTTCAAGCTGCTGGAAGCCTTTTATCTCAACGCGGCTTCCTTCCTTGATAGAAATGTTAACATCTTGTCTTATGCTCCCCAAGCCACGCACAACATCCAAGCTGCGCAAAAGCAAACCGATTTTCTCAGCAGCTTCCTTCGCTTGCTCAGGGCTGCTTATTGTCGAGTCTGTGGCAATTTCAACAAGTGGAATTCCTAGGCGGTCAAGGCGATATTCAATATTTTCTCCTCTGCTTACAGCTGGCGCTGAATCCTCCTCGATATTTATTGTCTGTATAGCGAGTTGACCAAAGCTTGTTTCTATATAACCATCTGTTGCTATTAGAGATGTTCTTTGGAACCCGGTCACGGCCGAGCCGTCTATGACTGTTTTTCTCATGACATGGATCTCGTCAACAAGACTGCAGTGCAATAACTTAGCAAGCTGCACGGCCATTTTCAACGCACTTTCATTCATAGAAAGAGGAGGCGACTCGTCAAGCTCAATGAGGCATGAAGATTCTGGATTAAACTTATAGACAAAAGTGCGGTTGCGCAAATATTCGAAAAGCGCTGCAGGATCTTCCTCACCAAGCTCGCTCTGAACAGGCCGCATCTTTCGATGTATTTCCAAGGGAAACTCTTCGCTCTTCATGATAGGGCAGCGGCAGAATAATTTTGTACCTGAATCAAGTTGTTGGTGCACCTCAAGCCCGACGGAAAGTCCAATTTTTTTATAATCCATAGTTGTCACCTAAATTTATTTACATCCACAATCCTTGCAAGTCAAGCAGAAACCACACTTGTCGCAGCAAAGATGTCTGCCTATTCTGTCATTCGGTTCTCCATAAGTTTCATGCATTGTTTTTAGTTTCTTCTTTTTTATTTTTCTTGCTTTCTTTTTTGTTTTCATCATTATTCTTAAGTATCCGTTTAATCTCCTTCATGAACTCCTCGGATATTTCGATCATGTAATCCGACGTATCTTTTGAATACGTGTCACGATAATCAGCATCTTCCCGTGCACTCATGGCAGCGTGAAAATCGCTGACCAACCTTACATTTATTTTCTTATTCTTCTCCAAATTCTCCAAAACAACCCCAATGGCAAAATGCCTTTTCTCCCTGTAACCGAGCTTGTCAAGAAGAGCCCTTGACGAATGAAAGATGGCATAATAAGATTGAATTATAGACCACTTGTAATCGCGATCCTCGGAAGAAGCTTCCGCGCGCTTAAGATCGTAACCAGCCGAAGCGAGTTCTTTGCCCTGGACTTTTTTATCAGGTTTTACTATCCTCAGAAAACCTTCCTTTATACACGTTTCAATATCCATAATTATCTCAGCCTTATCTTATCCTTTTCGACATTATTGAAAAATACCTTATCTTTGCGCGCTGCCATGCTCCATTCAAGCGGCGAATAAAAACTGACCTTTATCCTGTCATCAAGCACCTTCAGTTTTTTTATTATATCCCTGTCTTTGCTTATCACAAGCAAATCTATATCACTTTTCTCGTCATTCTCACCGCGCGCGAAGGAACCGTATAAAAAAATCTGGCTGTCTATATTTCCAAGTTTTGCGTTAATATAATCGATATTATGAAGTATTCTAAACTGCTTAACAGACGGATTCTCCCTGCTAAGCGTGTACAAGGTTGTTCTTCCAATTGATCGCGTTGTCAATAATTTTTGTCTTGCCAGTTCCTTTGTCCACTTGAGAACGCTTAGCTTTGCAAGCTTCGTCGCGGATTCTATATGCTTGAGCTGCATCTCGGAAGTTGGGTTCTTGACGAATAGCCTAAGTATCTTATTCGGAGATTTTTTGCTCATCATATCAAAAATATCCATATTGATCACTTAATTATATCTAAGTATAAATATTTATATCTTTATGTATATATAAATGAACCTAAAACAGAAACGCCTTCGGGTCGATTCTTTCTATCTGCTCGCCCATGATATTCTCCGCCATGAGGTTCTTTGCCACCTCGAGGTTTTTTGTCTGGCCCAGCACCCAGCCTAGCTTCACAAAAGCGGTTTCCGGCGTCATCTGCACCGGGATTACACCTGCCTCGTGTAGCTTCCTTTGTGGAGCGTAAACATTCAGATTGACTTTTCCATAAAGGCATTGCGATGTTATGGCAACTATTCCGTTCTTTGACATCCTTTTTATAACAGAAAGCAGAAGCGGATGACTCGCAGTATACTTGTCCGTAGCATTCATTGGCACATGACCCAGCCCTGTCGCCTCTATGACAACTCCCTTGTAACCGTTTTTTTCGTAGGATTCCAGTTCCCTGTGACTGAATCCCGGATATATTTTTATGAGTGCAACTTTTTTGTTAAACATAATTACCGGCTTAAATTCTCCGGAAGGTTTTTTGTATTCACTCATGAATTCGACAGTACCGCTCTTTGACACTTTTGCTATTGGCATTACATCAATGCTCCTGAAAGCGTCTCTTCTTGAGGTGTGCATCTTTCTTACATGCAAACCAGAATGCACATAGCAGTAATCATCGTCCATATTTGCGTGCATACAGACTGCCACGCCGGAGAAACCGCTTTTAACTATGAACTGAACTGCGCAGATAAGATTCATCGCAGCATCACTACTGCCCCTGTCAGAAGAGCGTTGCGAGCCTACAATCAGCACCGGCTTTGTTATGTTTTGTAACATGAAGGAAAGTGCTGCTGATGTGTAATGTATCGTGTCAGTACCGTGGGTAATAATTATTCCATCGTACCTCCCGTACTCCTGCGCAATCTTTTTTGCCAGCAACATCCAGTGATCGGACTGCATGTCGTCAGAAGCCATCTGAAATACAATCTCAGTGTGTATGTTGGCTATGTCCAAAAGTTCCGGTATGGAAGTCACCAGGTCTTCCGGTGCTATTGCTGGTTTCACTGCACCGGTTTCATAATCAATGCGGGACGCGATAGTTCCGCCGGTATGCAGAATAAGTATTGTTTTCTTGCTCTCGTCGTGCTCGTATTTCATCTTCTTAGGGATTACACGCTTCGGTTGCGCAAGCTTCTTTATTTTTATTCCTTCGGGCGCCAGGCCAACATTGTAGCCATTGTCCATCTTAACAACAAGAACATTCGGGTCGCCGGTGTTAGGCATCAAGACTCCCTCGGATATCTTGCCATCCTTTTCCACAGACAGCCGGTTGCCTACTTCTATTTTTTCCTTGGCAAGAAGTTTTTTGACAGCTAGAGAATAGTCCATGATATCACTCTTTATTCCAACGTTCATCGTGTTTATTATCCCAATCTTTTTCCAGAGGCGTTTTATGTTTCTTTTTTCCATTTGCTTTAGTTTTGGTTTCCTCGAGAGGATCAAAAACTTCTACCCAATCTATTTTCTTGAATGCCCCATCGCTTGTCATGATTTTATTTGTGCCCGTACGCTTGAGCGTAGCAAGTAATGTGGCATCACGCCCGCCTATTCCTGTGTGCGAATAATCACACAAAATATCTATTGAATGCTTCATAAGCGTAAAATCCACATCCAAGACGGTCATAGGAAACGACAATAATACATCAATTTTTTCTTTGCCTATACGGGGTCCTAGATTTTTTACAAGAAAATGCGATACCTCCATCAGTACAACACTATTTGAAAGTATCTGCTGATTTGTCAAAGCTTCCTCTATGGCTTGTGACACTTTGTTGTTCTCTTTTGAAGAATCGTTGAAATAAAAACACCACATATTGGAGTCTATAAGCATTCATATCACATATTCCAGATTTTTTTCACATCATTCGGGTGTATTTTGGATTTCTTGACGCAACCCCGAAGTTCCGAGGAAAATTGCTTCATATCTATCGCAGGTCTTATGGTTATGCAGTTCTCCCCCTTTTCGACGATTACATGCTGACCGGGCCTGAGATTTAGCTCTTCGCGTATATCTTTCGGTATCAGAACCCGCCCACGCTCTTCTACGATACTTTTTCCCATAGTAATTCCCATACCATATTTGTACCCATTAATATATAAAGATATCTAGGCTCTGGAAATACCCCACAGCAATTTTGCGTAATTCTTGAAAGATTCGGCAACTTCACGGTTAACTATAACTATGGAAAACGATTTTCCATAGTTCATTCCGATGGTAACGGTGTCTGCATATACTTCAATCCATGCATGGGTAACTATACCACGCGGCATGTAGCGCACTTCGCTCAGATGATACTTTTTGCTCATAGCGCCGAGTTCTCGTGCATAGTCATTGTAAATATAATGACATCTTACGCCTTTCTTTATTCTTCTTTTGTGAAAATCCTTGAAGTATCCAAGGAGCCGGTCGTAGGGTGTTTTTGCTATGCCTACTATCCACATTTCGTCTCCTTTCTTCATTATCTTAAGGCTACGTTCTCTGGCAGTCTGTATTCCGCGCATACCATCATAAACCTGAGCCGTTTCTGCTGTAAGTATGGAGTTTTTCTTTGATCCAAGAAGTGGAATTATTTTCAAAAGTTCATTTTTCTCTTCTTTCATCCTGATTTCTTTTTCCTCGAAAAAATCTATTATTCTCTCCGGGTCGGCGGCGCGGAAATGTTTTGTCTTTCCCTTCACTATATGACTTACAAGACCCTTCATGGCAAGACGATTAAGTATATTGTAGACCTTTGATACCGAAACTCCTGAATTGTCTACTATTGGACCAGTAGTTGTCTCGCCCAGGCCCAGCAACGCAGTATATACTTTTATCTCGCCGTCAGTAAGCCCTATGTCCTTCAATACATCCAGCTTCATGTTTTCCATTTACCTTGATGTAACTTAAAGTTTCCCTCCCTAGGGGAAGAGACATTTTATATTCACTAGAAAGTAATTACATTTGTGGTAAATATGGCAGACTTTATACGTGAGGAGTGGCAGAAAAGGTCCCGGCGTAATGGTGTAGTTGCTGTAATGAGCGCTCGTCACACACATAAAGAAAATGAAATTGCATCAGAAAAAATGAAACGAGATATTATGAATTTTCTTGAGCGTAATTACGGACCTCTTGATAATAAACGAATACTGGAACTAGGGTGTGGCATAGGACGATTCACAAGAGAATTAGCATTAAAATCCAGGGGAGTTGTGGCAGTTGATATGACTCCTGGAATGATAGAAAAGGCGAAAGCTTACACTTCAGATATCAAAAATATAACATACATAACAAGCAAAATATCAGAATTAGATGTGGATAGTCTAGGACAATTTGACCTGGTTTTCGAGGCAATAACATTGCTCCACATACTTGATGAAGCTGAATACAAGAGATCCTTGGGTGTCATGAAGTCCTCGGCGCCTTACATATTCATTTGTGAGCACATGGCAGATAATGCACCAGTCAGCCAATATTCAAGATTGCGTGCCTTCGAGGAATATGAAAATGATTTTCATCCATTCAAGCTTGCATCTTATGACAAAAATCATTACTGTGTTACTGACTGGTTTCCACTAATGTTGTTCAAAAGATCACACTAAACTCTAATGTAGTCCAGACTGAGTGGAAGTGCCAAAAAAGGAAGTTTTGAGAAATCAGGTAACTTTGCTCTTCTCAGCACTGCTAAATATTCTATGGTCCACTCATTCGATAAATAGGGCACATTTATTTCTTTGACCTCTTTCAAAAATTCTCTGTATGCGGCTCCGGGCTCTTCAACAAGCATAAAAGAAATATAACAGATAATTATTTTACAACAGACGTGTTCGGCCCGGCATCAAGCTCGCGGATTTCGTCCCTGCTCATGACCAAAGTTCCGTTGTTAAAACCCTTTATCGTCTCGAAATTATCTGGTTCAGGAATCCTGTGCTTTGCTGCCCACATTATGAATTCGTCTTTTGACATGCTGAAGAGCTGCTTGATTTCTCCTAGTGTGGTCACTAATTGTTTGGTTCTGATGTCATAGTGTCCTGGAAGAACAAGCATATCATCTGGAAGCTGGAAAAGCTTTTGCAGGGTATCAAAAAATGTCGTGGCGCTGTCTCTTATAGGCTGGTCAATATCAGGCTGTCCTACGCCATCAACGAAAATCGTATCGCCTGTAAACAGAATATTTTCAAAAGAATAAACTATGCTTTCTGGAGTATGGCCAGGCGATGCTATAGCTCTAAGCATTGACGTGCCGAATTTTATTATGTCACCTTCTTTGATTATTTCATGTTGGCCGCCAACCTCGGCAGGAGCAAAGTATCTTGCATCAAGTATGCGGCCGCTTATGTGATCGGTGTGTAGGTGTGTGTCGATGACGGCAACAATTTTTGCACCCTTTGCTGCTTCCTCATAAACATCTACATCAGCTGTCGGGTCAATAACAACCGCCTCTTTGCCGCTTACCAGCAGATAACTAAGACAGCCTTTTCCCACGCGGCGTATCTGAATCACGCCTTCTTGAATTTCTGAGAAATCATAAACACTATTCCATTCAACCATGCCGCCCTCCAGCGATCGGACATTATATCCATGCTCTGCAAGTATTCGGCGTGCTGTCTCGCTGCGAAAACCATGAGCACAAACAGTTACGATCTCATGCTCCTTTGGCAATTCAATCCTGAAATCCCGGTGCATCAGGTTTGATACTGGCAGGTTTATGCTGCCCTCTATGTGCCAGTCCATGTATTCATGCGGCTCGCGCACGTCCAATATAACCAGTTGCTCACCTGAGTCTATTTTCTGCTTAAGCTCCCTGGTAGTTATGGTTTTCATAGTAGAATGATAAACAGAAAGAATTAAAATTAGATTTACATAGCATACAAGACCCAGAAAAACGCATTACAAAGCCTTATTTATTGCCGGCTGGAATTATATTTATGCCACGTGTAAAAACTTACCATGTATCCCGTCTTGTGTTTTTGTTGCGCTACATAATTCTCGCAGCACTGATAATATTCGGAGTTGCTATGTACATGCTAAATTATTCCTATGCCATATATGTGTCGTCCATTGGCATTGGCATACTTGGATTCATAATACTCGAGTTCAGGATAAGATCAAACAGGATAATAATGGAAAGTGATGGCATAACCCTGGAATCCGGTACGTTCTCCAGAAATAAGATAAGGGTAAACTACGGCAACATTTCTGATATACGCATAAACCAGACCATGTTTCAACGCATGTTTGGCTACGGCGACATAGAAATAGGTATCCCAGGCTCTTTTTTGCAGCAAAACTTTGCAGGCAGAGGTGACATAAGGATAGAGACAAAAGGCCTCTATCCAGGTATAGTCCTTAAGAAGTTCCAGAAAGTGGACACAATAGAAAATATTATTTCATCAAATATACGCAGCAGAAAAATGCAAAAAACCTAGTATACCTTTACTCATAGGCATCACGTTTGCGCTTGCGTTTCGCTGAATATACATCAACTGATCCGTAGGCAGGCCCGGTCTGGCCTTTTGATGAATAGCCACCTTTTCCACCGGAATAGGCTGCGTTGCCGCCACCTTCATAAACATCCTTGACGTTTTCGCCTGTATTTTTTGCGTGTTTAGCCTTTTCTGCTGTTGATTTCGTAACCAAACCCAGACGAATAGATAATTCCTGATCTATCTTTCCATGCATTTTTCCGAGCTGTTCTGCCAATTTTTTTCATGCCCTCATCGGTTATCTGACTAGGGTCGGTTGCTATGGTATCTACCCCTACTGCTCCTGTAAGATCTGCGCCGCCAAAAAGATTTGTGTCAAAGAAAAGTGACCAGCTAACATCAGCACCACGCATGTTTGTCTTCTCAAATTGCGCCTCATTGAAGCGCGACCAAACTGCACGGACTTTCTCAAAATTAGCATGCTTCAAATTCGCGCGAACAAAACCAGTCCATTCCAAAATTGCACCGGACAAATCAGCGCCTTCAAGATTTGTGCTGTGAAAGCCGCAATAGCTTAGGTTCGCTTTCTTGAATATAATTCCGTGCAGGTCAAAATTATCAAAAGAGTCGTTGTTGCATACAACGCCTGAAAAATCGCGGCGGCCTTCTTTGTATAATTTCAATATTTCACTCGCTCTCAGATACTCTTTTTTCTTTGGATTTAACATGAGAATATATTTGTATGTTGAATAATAAATCCTCAACTTTGACAGTATAAGTATCTTTGGTTGTGTTCACGTCACAAAATTCAGTTGAAATGACAGTTGACTACGGCTTTTGATTGGAATAAAATGTGTTTTCTATGAATTTTGATATTTCGTCTACGCGAATGGTATATAAACCGTCAAAGTTCAGTTAATAAATACAAATTCTAATCTAGCATTTTTACAGCTTCTTCGGGCTTCAGGATTTGGACGTCCTTTACAGCAGAAAATTCCTTGTCGTAAGTAATCAATGAAGCTTCTGTATTTACGCATGTAGCCAGTATGATTGCATCGGCAAACGACATCGCATATTTGGATTTGAATATGCCGCCTTTCTTTGCCAGTTCCTTGTCCAGATTTATTACTGCTACGCCTATTTCTTCGAGCAGGGAACATATCTCCACGGCTTTTTTTGGCTCTCTTTTCCTGTAAAAAAATGCATAAATCTCTGAAATGGTAATTGAAGAAATGAATATTTGCAGCTTTTTGCTTTTTGTCAGTTCAAATATTCTTTCTATTGATTCCAAAGATTTGTCTTTTTCTGCATTTACGAACGCAATTATAATACCTGTGTCCAAGAGAAAGTTCATTCATCCCACTCTTTTCTTAATGAACGCACTATTTTTGTGGATTCGCCGTTGATTTTTGCCGAACCCCTTAGCGCTTTTATAGGATCTTTAGGAACAGGAAATACAACAATCGTGCCGTCCACTTCTTCTATCTTTACGCGCTGACCTTTCTTTATTTTTAGCCGTTCTCTTATATCCTGAGGTATCACAATCTGCCCTTTCGAAGATACTGTAATATTCATCTTACTTCACCTACAGATAGTTGAACTTTTATCTATTTAAATCTTACTAGTATATCTCTGTCTTGATTTCCTTTATCCTTTCTTTATCCTTAATTCCATATTTTTTGGGTCAAATTCAACAAGAACCTTTGAGCCCGCCGCAAAAAATGTGTCCAGTTTTTTTGGAATTGTAACCACGCTGGATTTCCCTAAACGTATTATTTTTTGTTCCTTGTGTATTCTAGGCAGTATGCTTTTCTGAGCCCTTATAGCCTCGTTCACGTCTATCAGCTCTTTCCCGCATTTGCTGCAAACACTAACCTTTGTCCTTATTCCCATGATATTTTTGTATTCTTCCTTCATATCTCCACTGCAGTTGCATTTCATATTACCACCTCATGCTTGTTACGCCAACTGTCACAAGTTCATTATAGTCAGGATAGCTGTAAAATATGATATAAGCGGTCTTTCCGCTGATTTTCATTACAACCCTGAACTTGTTTTTGCCTTCCTTGTAAATTTCGCCATTTTCCCATATTATTTTTATTTTCTGAAAATCTATCCTTGATACTTCTCGTTCGTAAAAATGCCTTGTAAACTTCAACGGCTTTTTCCTGATTTCTTTAGATTCTTCAGCCGATATCTTCATATACATACCTTTTGTTAATACAGAATATATTAGTTTTTTGTATATATAAAAATATGCTTAGTATATTTCTGTCTCAATCTCCTTGACTTCCTTAAATCCACGGTCGCCGGTAACGAACTTGGTGCATTTAGCTGCTAGGGCTGTTGCCAAATGGATGCAGTCAAAGTAAGTGAACTTCTTCTGCGTCTTCATGCGGCGGTAACGTGCACGCAGCAGGCCCGCGTCCTTTGCTATCTCAGCGGTAACGGGAATTATCTCCATGTTCGGCAGCGACTGGATGTAGAAAAGAATCTCCTCTGTTTTTTCGCGGCTTTTGCGGCGGCGAAGGTGAAAACCCAGCTCTGTCAATTGCACAGCAGAAATAACACCGCCAACCTTTTTTGCCTCTTCTATATACTGGATGGCCTTTCCTGATATATCCTCACCGGATAAAATGTCCATGAAGACAAAAGTATCAAGATATATTTTTCCCATGGAGTATCACCAAACGTGTGGGCGGCTCGAACTTCACGCTAACATTTCTTTTCGCCTTATTTACTCGCCCTTTATTTCCCTTCGGATATTTTTCAGCGCAAGATCTTTTCCTGAAGCCATCAGTGCTTTTGCAGGATCGGCAGGTTTTTTCATGATCATCAATTTTTCATCAAGTTTTGATATTATAACAGTATCACCTTCTTTCATGCCAACGGCGTCACGAAGATATTTTGGTATCACTAATTGTCCTTTAGATGAGATCTTTACTTCTTCCATAATATGACATCCTTTTCTGACTTACTTATACTATATCTTACTTTTCTATATAAAGTTTTACTAAGTATATTAAAGTGGGTTTGTTTTATATTTCTGTCTTACTTCTACTACTCTTTCTATAGGAAATTACTAGTAGAACCAGTAGCGAATTCTCTTTTCTGGTATAACTAAATGCTTATACCGTGGTTAAAACACCGAAGTATACAAGAGAGGGACAAAAAATGAGCCTGCAAAAAGGTGTTAACTATGAATGCAACAACAATCGGTCTAAATACAGCAGCAGGCACACCTATCTGTTTTACTAGTTCTCTTGTGAAGAACCAATGGTCAATGAACCAGCAGTATCTTGAGATGATGAATACACCAACGGTTCTTACATCCCGCATTCCATCGCTAGCCATACGAACCAGTGGAATGCAAGATTTTGACGGAGGTTACAGGTGATTGTTATGGCATATGAAACAGTAAGATCTGGCTATGGCGACAGGCTTTTGAGCTGGCTAGACGGCGAAGGGTGGGGCGACAACAACGATCTGAAGAGCGTATTCAAATCGGATGCTTCAGATGAAACAAAACACTTATTCGCTTTGGCGTTCTACAACCAGTCAACGAAGAGCGGCGGACATGCTCAAGACGATTCAGAAAAAATGACATATCTCGTTCCACACGAAATGCAGGATGGTAGTTTCTATTATCTGGACAAGATGACAGGAAAAGTCGAGGTAATGGTAGAAAGACTTCCAAATGGTTTGTTCACTTTCAGAGGCAAGAACAAATACATAACCAGGCTGGGAGGTCGTGGAGAACTGAGCGGACTACGTGACAGCATGGTAGACGGCAGGTATTTCAACAAGAACTAGCTTTCTTCATAGACGTCGGTGGTGCCGACGTCATGTTCTTTTTCTTATTATTTTTTATTTTCCCTTTTTATATATGTTACCTTTAAGTAGTAAAAATCTTTATATACCACCTTGGCCATATATAGAGCAGGTGTTAAAAATGGCAACGTTCCCAAGAAATGGTTCAGTTGAAGGTCAGACTGCGCTACCTTCTAAGAAGGAAATTTTCGACGGTAAGGGTCCGGGTGCTATAGAGATACCAATGCATGAAACTATTTACAAAGGTGTTGAATGGTTAGGAAAATATTTTGGCTGGGTCACTTCTTATCAGCATAAGGAAAGGAAGCCCAAG